>OJDZ01000709.1_pt1 | contig 17037 bp, 20 predicted proteins | sample 1592981 | NCBI WGS metagenome assembly OJDZ01 (sample SAMN05416851, study PRJEB24817) | seawater metagenome | isolation source: Sea water | place: Canada:Atlantic | collected 2013-07
GGAACGAACAAGACTTATGGAACGACGTTAGTCAGGCTCATTCGCATACTGTTCCGGCTGCAACACCGGTATGAGAGTAACGCACTAAGTGAAAAGCGATACCTGGACCGGATGGAAAAACTACGCATCGCCTGGCGAGAGCAACTTGAACTGGCATCAAGGCGTTGTGTTACTCCCCGCTATCAGAACCGGTGTAAGCTGCTGCTAAAACACGATGACATGTGCTGGGTGTTCCTCAGTCACGATGGCGTCCCCCTCACTAACAATGAAGCAGAGCGTTCATTGCGAAGCTATGTGCTGTGGCGAAAAGGCAGCTATGGCGTGTGTTCTCACCGAGGGGAACTGTTCAGACAACGTATACTCACCATTGTAGAAACCTGCCGGAAACAAAAGCTGAATCCACTTAATTGGCTCCGCGCCATTCTCGAAGCGACGTTAAACAAAACGTCCTATCCTCTACTCGGCGACTTCAAAGCAGCCTGTCAATAGGGCCCTGCTGAACGGTTACAACAATTAGACCGATTATAATGGATTAAAAGCAAGGATTTCGTTGCATAATCAGCTACCTAAGGACTAACATATTTAGTGCACTCAACATTAAAGTATCTGGACGTCGGCGAAATTACGAAGCGATCTATATAGTATGATAGTATGAGTTTCGTTTCACGGTTTCGTTACGTACATTAATATTGTAAGCGGGCTTATCATAAGTAACACGGGCGGAACATCGCATGAAAATATTAGTCGTTGAAGACGAAACAAAAACTGGAGACTACATCAAACAAGGCCTTGCCGAATCGGGCTTTGTTGTTGAGTTAGTTCGGACCGGCCTCGATGGCCATCACAAAGCCATGCTCGGTGAATATGAGTTGATCATCTTAGACGTCATGCTGCCTGATATCGATGGTTGGAAAATATTGTCATCGTTACGAGAGTCTAACAATCATACACCGGTTCTTTTTCTTACTGCTCGTGATCATGTGAATGACCGTGTTAAAGGTTTAGAGCTCGGCGCAGATGATTACTTAGTGAAGCCGTTTGCATTTGCTGAGCTGCTAGCGCGTGTGCGTACGTTGATCCGCCGCGGCACGTCCGTGCCCAATAATATTTTACACATAGCCGATTTGGAGCTCGACATTCCTTCGCGTATTGCCACGCGAAGTGGGCGCACAATAAACCTGACAACTAAAGAGTTCACCTTATTAGAATTAATGGTGAGACGCCAAGGCGAGGTATTGCCGCGTTCTCTTATTGCTTCGCAAGTATGGGATATGAATTTTGATAGCGATACCAATGTGATTGATGTCGCCATTCGCCGTCTTCGAGCAAAAATCGATGATGACTTTTCACCAAAGCTCATTCAGACTGTGCGAGGGATGGGATATAAAATGTGCAGTAATGAATCTTAAGGATCTATCAAAGCGACCAAGCTCTCTCGCCTTTCGGGTCACTATACTTGTTGGGCTCACTATCTTTGTGTGCCTAACGTTTATAAGTCTTATGGTGCAGCAATCGATTGCTCAGCATTTTGAAGAGCAGGATGCAGATGAGCTGAATGAGGTGTTTCTAGCCGTGAAACGCAAGCTTAATACAGCGTATAATGAAGGGGTCGCACCGTCTAGCATATTATTCCAAGCTGTCTCTGGGCATCACGGTGTCTATTATTTAGTTAAAAATAAAGACAACGAAGTTATTTTTAGCAGTGAGAGTGCGGTGCTAGAAAAATACCCTGGGGATACGTATGAAATAGAACAAATAACGCCATCCATGTTAAGCCTCTTTTTCGACGGCGAACATATGTTACGGGCAACGGAAATAACCGTGCGTATTGAAGACGGCAACAGCCAAACACATTATCAAGTCATCGTTGCCTCGAACATGGAATTTCATATGAACTATATGGAAGACTTCGAGACAACATTGTGGGGGATCATTGTATTGTCTGGGGCTATTACGATCTTAGCCGCGCGGTTTGCTGTTTATCGTGGTCACTCCCCCTTACGACGTCTCAGTCGCAAAATCGGTTCCATCACCGCGGATAAATTGGATATCAGGTTGGAACCCACCGAAGTCCCAGTGGAGCTTGCTAATCTGGTGGAGTCCTTTAATGCGATGATTGAGAGACTTGAAAGCGGGTTTGAGCAGCTGTCCCATTTTTCCGCTGACATAGCTCATGAACTAAGAACGCCTATCACCAACCTGACTACACAGACCCAAGTCATACTCAATCAACCACGCTCGACGAATGAATACACTGACATCTTATATTCTAACTTAGAAGAGTACGAGCGAATGTCGAAAATGGTCAGTGACATGTTGTTACTAGCACAAACGGAGCATGGCTTGATCAAACCCAACGCTGAGCGGATAGACTGTCAGAAAGAAATCGGTGGATTAATCGAATACTTTGAGCTCTTGGCCGAAGAGAAGCACATCAGCATTCAACTTATTGGTCACAAAATAACGTTAATGTGCGACAAATCGATGTTTCGACAAGCACTGAGCAACTTGTTATCTAATGCCATTCGGTACACTCCCGATAATGCAGAAGTAACCGTATCTACTCAAATACAGGATAACGAAGCATTGATATCGATTTCAAACCCAGGTAATAAGATCCCTGACATTCAACTTTCTCGCCTTTTCGATCGTTTCTACCGCGCGGATCCATCTCGAAAACGTGACGGGCAAGGCGCTGGATTAGGATTAACCATTGCGAGATCTGTTCTTGAAGTTAACGGTGCACATATACAAGTGGGATCAGATGAGCAGGCAACCACGTTCACGGTCATCTTTCCATTGCGTAGCTGACGCCTCGAACACACGCAAGTGTTAGTTCGAGACGCCAGTTGGACTAAAAGGTATACACGCCTTTTAAATAATAGAAACCGCCGTTAATGCCAATGGGTGACGTCGTTGGGTACTTTGAACCCGCCACTTCGGTATCATAAAGCACATTTTCATCAGGGAGGTTATCAAACGCATTTCGAGCGCCTAGTGTCATAATAAATGATTCATTAATATGATAACCAACTTCAAAATCGACCGTGTATTCCGCACCCACTTCCTCTATGGGTAAACCGGCATCGATGTGATCTTCAAAAATGTCACTAAAATAATTAAGGCGCGTTAATATCCGCCAATCGCCATTCGTATGATTGCCAGTCAGGCTGAAGCGGTATTCAGGCAAATTATCCTCAATCATTCGAATGCGAGTGGGTGAAATGTTTTGGACTTGCTCACCATTCACATCGAACGTTTTAACATCATCAACTTCTGTATCGGTCCAGTTCCCCGCAAACGAGAAAACCGTATCTCCTCCCAACATTTCCATTGAATAATTAGCGACGACATCAATACCTTGTGTTGACGTTGCAAAGTCATTTGTGAAGAAACTCACTTCACTAAAACTCGATGCGTCAGTGACGCCTTGGGCGAGAAGCGCATTGATATCCGCTTGCGTGAGGGTGATCCCCGACGTTGTGCTGATCCTATCTTCAACTTCAATATTGAAGTAATCGATGGTAACAAATAACCCATTTTCAAATTCTCCTACCCATCCTACACTGTAGCTCGTAGATTCCTCAGGTTGGAGGGGCGTTGCCCCCTTTTGAATGGAAATCGGATCCGACGGCGGCAGCGTGGCTCTATCAACCAATCCCGTTGCACTGAACGCGGTAGTGACGTTTCGTACATTCGATTGTCCTATGGTCGGCGCTTTGAATCCAGTTGCGATGGCGCCGCGTATTGCGACGGTTTCATTCAGTTGATAGCGCGCAGACAACTTGCCTTTGGTTGTGTCACCAAAATCACTAAAGTCCTCGTACCGAATAGCTGCCCCCACCATAAAATCGTCGCTAAAGAAATACTCCGAATCAATATACAGCGCTGCGCTGTTACGACTATTCTTGCCTTGGAACCGAGCGGCTAACCCAGGAAAGCCGTTTGAACCGATACCAAATCCCTGTGCGGCTAAAGGGCCTACTTCGTAGGACTTTGGATCCCCAGCGATGGCTTCAAACGCTTCATATCGATACTCAATGCCCCCGGCTAAGAACAACGGTTCATTCCCGCCAATATCAATATACTTATTGATGTCGATATTGAAGCTCGCTTCTGTTTGAATGAGAACTTTAACGGGTTACTGCGGCAGTACATCAGCAAAGGTACAGACTTGGGCACAGTAACACACGAGCAGATTGCGCAAGCGCAACGTGCTCTGAACTTAAGACCAAGGAAGTGCCTCGGTTACAAACAGCCTGAAGTCGTCTTTAACGAATTACGCGGAGCGGCCTAATTTAGCGAGTGGTGCACTTCGGACTTGAATTCGCGGCCCGTTATACACCTTTAATTAGCCAGGATAAAAATGAGATACACGCAAAAGTCGCCAAAATTGCTGACTCTTTTGCTGCTTTGATTAAGTGCCAATGGGAAATAAGCCGAGGTAACCAAGTCGAATTTTTAGAGGCTAGAGATAGTATTCAAGAACAAATTGATGTTTACGCAGAAAAGTATGATTTTGTAAGAAAATTCATCGAGCTATTTTTGAACGAGGATATTACACGGATTTCTGTCGATAAGTTAATGCCAAGAGACTGGGTAAAAAACACCGACGCAGGAAAGATGAGAGATTAAAAAGTGTAGAGTGTTTAAAGCCCATTGAGAGCAATGGGCTTTCTGTATTTTACATTTTACATTTGGGCGACACAAGCACCAACTTCCTCTTCAAACCGCTTACGTTCTAACTCATCGTGCGCAGACTCTAATTGGCTGGTATTAGATTTAGCATTCTTTGCCTTTGCTATTGCCTCTTCGTTTTCCGCTATCTCTTTTTTTTTATTCACGATTTCTTTCATATGCTCTTCTAATTCACTGAGGTCGGGAGCAACAAGTGTTACCGATGTTTGAGCCTTCCTAAGCTTTCGTCTTACTTCATAAATTTTGTCATTAAGAAATCGCACATCGGGCAAGTTCCCTTGTCGGTTTGGGCTCAGTATACGATACATACAGTGCATAACATCTGACGCCTTCTCGTAATTAGCTGCTTGAACGCCAAGCTGATAGCGGTCCACCGGCATGCCCACAACTGACGATAATAAAGCACCTGCTGCAGCACCCTCTGGAGATTTTGTAACCCCAGCAACTAGGCCCGCCATGGCGAACCCCAAAGATCTATCATCAGCTTTATAAGCATATTCGCGTAATTCATTGGCTTTTTTGAAATACCATTGGGAATATGTCTTCATATTATCGATGGCATCATCGGTGTCCGAAGCTTCCCCTAACCCAACTTCCTTCCCGTCATCATCTTCGTTTAACTTATTTTCGATATCAACTTCATCAACAGGCAGAGGATGTAAGTTTTGACACGCAGTGAGCAGAATGAGGGGTAGGATGATTAGAAATTTATAAGACATGAGTACCTTTCCTTTTTTTTAAAACCCTTCACTTAACAATGATGATTGAAGTAATCAGCGCAAGGAAAGGGGGCACGATTACTTCACGGGTGCATTATAGTTTTATATTTTTTGGCAGTATCAACAACATGGCTGGCACTGAAACTGTTCACTTATTGAACAGCATTAAGATAATAAGGTTTTATCGAGAAGTAAACTTTAAAGCAACATTTTCTAAATTTTGTGTGACATGCTCCTCAAAAGGCCACGCACCACATAAATAATGTCGCTTACCGTCGGCTTCTTTGAAAGGTACTAGCCATTGGTTTTCACTGATATGGCAACACACTACATTATCGTCAATAGTTGATACAGTCAGATGACCACGTTCAGAGGAAATGCCAGGGCAAATTTCATAGACTGTGCCGCCGCTGGTACTTGGTATACTTGCTGATAAATCATGAACGACACTTATCATATCGCCAAAGCCAGTCTTGCCATTAATAGCGATACCGTGCGTATCTAAGCTCCAATCGACCTCATAAAACGACGCCAAACGAGCGGTATACATCACAGTACCGAGGGTGGTGTACACCACCCATACTAAAAACGCTGTGGCCAAAACGGCTTCCAAGTTCATATTCCTTCTACATCCATTTAGTTATATTAACTAGTCATTTCTGATGGCCGGACCGCAGTACCTCTAACTGGTCGTGGCGCTTTTTCAGCAATAGCTTCCAGAGTGCTGTTCATTTTCTCTTCGGTAAGTACGCGTTGAACAATACCTATGATTATCTCATGGTCATCACTGCTTACCCCGTTGAGAAACGCTTTGTAAAAAGCTTGAAGTAATGTTTTGGATTTTCTATAGCCTACAACACGTGAGCACCACTTCACCAGTGTTCTTGTTGAAAATGGCTCTCCTACAGGGTCTTGCGCATTATCAAGCCTATCAACACCTAGGAGCGCGTCTCTTAATGCATTAGCCAGTTTCACCATTTCTGACGCCAAAGATAGTGGGATCTGGCTAAACTGATTGCGGATAATGTCTATTTCAACGTCAGCAGTCGGATAATGTAATCGCGTCCAGCTAATACGTGAGCGAATAGCAGAGTCTAGTTGTTGTGAAGTAATATAACGATTTGAGGCTCCGTCGCCTATCGTATTAGCGGCAACTATCACTCTTGTATCAGGGTGAGGGGTAACCACTGTCCCATTGCTTAATGTCCAAGGCTTATTATCAATGACAGCATGAAGTGAGGCAGAAAGTTCAGGCGATGCTTTATCGATCTCATCAAAAAATATTATCCCCCCATTTCGATAGCAATCTACAACAGCTTGCTCAACATACTCAGACACTGAACAACCATTTTTGACACGTAATTCCATTCCGCCTTCTATCTGTTCTGGTCGAAGCGCACAATGAATTTGTACTGTTGCAAGGCGCTGGCGAAGATAATGCGATAAATATCTCACCATTTCCGTCTTACCTGTGCCGGTTTCTCCTACAAGACCCAATGCACCATCAGCAGGCAGCGACAATTCCACCAGCAAGTCCTCCAGTACATCAGCTTGTGGGACATAAAAAGGGTTTAGGGGCACTGAAGGTGCGTTTGTACCAACCTTTACCTCGATATCGTTAACGTTAAAGTTTATCTTAGGAAATACTGTAGATATTGGTGTGAGCTCATAGGATATAGTCATTTAGTTCTCCTAATTATTGAAAACGGTTTGTTGAGTTAAGGCTTCAAAGGCGGCGGGTAATTGGTCTGCAGAATCTATAAATAAGCACTCGTTAGGCATAAAACCAGCATCTTCAAATGCATGACAGTGTGCGGTAGAAAGTGCAATGCAAAGTACATTCACGCCGACTTGTCGAGACAGTTTCAACATCGAAAAAATGTTGTTTCTATGAATGCCTTCGTCATCATTGGGTAAATCACCGTCAACGACCAGAATTAGGAATTTGCGCTCCATCTGAGCACTATTACGCATTAACTGCTCGATTCCCTCTCGTAAAGCCTCGCTGGTGGGAGTGCTTCCAAATGGCTTTACCGTAAATTTTCCAGCCTGTGGACGCTTTTTAAATTCACACGCGCGATAGAAACAAACCTTTTTGTAACTTGAGAAATAATCAACCTGAACATTTATCTTTGGTAATTGATAAAGGGTGTTGGCTAATGCAAACACGGCAGTATTTGCTGCAAGCATTGGTGACTCATTAGCTTCACCGGCGCCTTGCATTGATTGAGAACAGTCCACAGCAATGTGAATATGAGCAACAGGTTGTCTATGGATCGGTGCGTCTTTAAAAACAGCAGCTCGACCAGCAATGGCATGTGAGAAGCGTTCTGGGGCCAATTGATTTCCACGCTGTTTATATTCGCCAGGCTTTGGAAGCATGGAGTAAAATGCTTTTTTGACCACTGGAGCCAACTTGGACATTAATCGTCGACTCTTTAAAACGTCAAAATATGAATTGCAAAGCGAAGGATTAGTCACGTAATGTCGGTCGGTTAGAAAGCAATCCACACAACCAGACTGTGCTGCCTCAGTTGCCATGCTATTCATCGTCTTACGAGCTTTGTCGTGTAAATCGCTATCTTGATAAGGGGTATCAGGAGATAATCCCTGCTCTATTTGCTCTGGAATACTTAGCGGAGCTTTCTGTGACGACGGTATGCCTTTGCTAGACGGTTTCTCATGCGTCTCATCTCCCACCTGCGGTACTGCCCCATCGCTTTTATCTTGAGAAGATACAGATGATGTTTGATGTCCCCCACCATTGTTCGCCTGACCTTTGGAAACTTCTTGAGATCTGTTTCGGTCATTGGTCTCACCCTCTTTTTTCTGACTCTCAAGTAAACGTATTAATTGTTCAATAATCGGGCTTATATCTTCACATCTTACTACCGCATCTACGGCGTCAAGTATGCGGTTAAGTGAATTGATGAATTCTGAGCTGGTCGCTTCTTTTAAAGACTCTCTAGTTACATAAAGAGGCTTTTTCATGCACTTATCATGGTTAAAATGAAACCGACAGTACATCATCACGTAACCTTGGAATTTAATCATGAACGGCTGAGTGTGATAATCGGCCCCACCACGTTGAACTAAGACCTCACACATGCCTTGAAGGTTTCTGATTGTGCCCGGGTAAAGATCCTTTACAAGACGTTCCATTCGGACGTCTTCGATAGCATTAAACAAGGCTAACTCTAGCGGTGTGAATTGTTGATTTCTTAAATAAGTAAAGTCTGAAAACTTCAAATGGCCGGCTTCATGATCGATAAGCCCTTCAACCAGTTTAAGGTATATCGGATTCGTGAAATCCCCATTTCTGATGAAAATTTCATCTTTACTTGTAAACGCATTGTGCTTAATTTTTTCAACGATATGGACTTTTACATTATGGCGCCCAGCAATCATTGAGCTGATTTGTTTAAGGTAACGCAGGGCTTTATCTGTACTGCGTTTGTTACTTGCATCCGTATCAAGCACAGAGACTGTGTTTTCAATTTTGGACTTGGGTATGCTGTATTGCCCTACTATCACTCGACTACGACCTAAAAAGTAAAATTATGAAGATAGAGTACGTGCGTTTTTTATTCGCGCTACTTTTGTTAAGTCAGTGTTGTATTCATTAAACTCGTAGGGAATTAATAGGCACAAGCCCGTCTATTTGATGTGATCAGCAGACTTAAGCTAGTGTATTAAGGATTCATCACTTATTACCCAAAATGTGGATTACAATTCAATGAAGCACATAGAGCAGGTACCTGCAAAAATAAGAGAAATATATAAGATTGTTTCCGAGTTAGAGGATATGTTTGGACGTCACTTCACTCCAGACGGTCACATGGTAGGCAGTATTGGCGAAGTGCTTGCCGCGTATCATTATAATCTTGAACTTCTTCCTGCGTCAGCAGAGAGGCACGACGCCGTAACAAAAGACGGCATCAACGTACAAATCAAAGCGACACAAGCAAGAACCATCGGGCTGAGGTCTAAACCTGAGCATTTGATCGTTCTACATCTACGAAAGGATGGTACAAATGTGGAGGTATTCAACGGGCCGGGCAAGTTAGCATGGGAACAAGCAGGGAAGTTGCAAAAGAACGGTCAAAGGTCTATTGGTGTGGCTAAATTAAGTCAAATAATGGAAACACTCAGCGACAAAGTGAAATTACCAAGAAAGCCCTAGAAAAACTCTATTAGCTAAATTTTGCTATTAGAGTTTTTAGCTTTTCACGATTTACAGCGCTACCCGTGAGACGATTGCATGAACAGCGCCAAAATCAAAAAATAAGAAAAATTGTGAGATTGTTGAGAAAGATCTTTTATGTCGTTTTTTTCTGAGCTCTTATCCTGTTATAAATTTCTTCTCGATAGACGGATACGTCTTTAGGCGCATCAATGCCTATCTTAATCTGAGTCCCCTCTACGTTTAATATCGTCATCTTTGTATTGTCACCAATATAGAGTGACCTTCCCAAATTTAAACTTAAAACCAACATTACTTAACTCCTTTTAATAAGTACGAGAAATAAGATTACACAAACGATTATGATTTGAAAACTGACCTTTGGAAGGTCATTCATCTCAGTTTGGAAATATTTAAGTCTCTCTCTTTGAGGACTAATGTATTACTGTCAAAAACAGACATAAATGATCGAGAACCCGCTTCAAACGAGCGCCATAAACTATCACTCAAATTAGCCTTAGATGCTTGCGTTAATACATTCATCATCAACTGTATAAAAATGAGTGATCGTGATGACGGTAAAAAAACAACTTTCTTTGGTATTTTACGTGTGCGTAACTTGCATAATGCTTACGGCATGCGGAGGTGGTAGTGAGCAATCTGGTGATCAACTGTTAAATAGTGCCGGTGAGTTAACTGCAGCAGAAGAGGCAACACGAGACAGCAAAGTCTTTGCTGTTATCAGTAACGAGGATGTTATTTCAGACCCAGGAGAAACTATTGTTTTAGATGGGCAAAAAAGTTATGACGAACTCCCTACCGATAATATTACACTCGAATGGTCGTTGAAAAGCGCACCGGCCAATAGTCAGTTTGAATTCGACTTTGGAAACAATGGTAATATTACTTTCATTGCTGAAACGATTGGCGTTTATGTTATTGAGCTGACTGCTAGCGATGGGTTTAATTCGGACACAGATACAGTGAACGTCACAATCGTTGAACCGGTCCCTGTTGCAGTATTACCCGAAGCCTTTTCACTTCCTGTGGAAAGTACTGCGATGGTATCGGGCGATGAAAGCTATGACAGCATTGATGAAGAGTTATTGTTTCAATGGAGTGTACTTTCTCCTAATGGGGAAGAAATAGCATTTGAAACCGTAGAATCAAACGACGGTATTACGTTTGAGCTGACTCAAGTCGGTGAGTATGGAGTATCGCTGTCTGTTACTGATAAAGATGAACATGTCTCTGCCACTGTGCACACCAGTGTGATGTCAACTAACGAATCTCCCGTTGCAGAAGCCGGTGATGATCGTGAAGTGCCTTACAGAACTGATGTTGAACTTGATGCAAGTTTATCAACCGATATCGACAGTGAATCACTTTCTTTCACTTGGGTGATTATTGACCAGCCCGCAGGCGCTGGCGCGTCTGTTACTTATGCATCTGACAATGCTCTTGCTACATTTTTCCCTACAATTCCAGGTGATTATGAACTAGAGCTGACTGTATCTGATGGTTACGCGACAACAACAGACACCCTTACTATTACAGCCATTAACACACTACCTAACATCGAAGTGGAAGAGTCATTAACCATACAAAGTGGTGACAACGCCAACATTTTTGCACAAGCATCTGATGCAGAAACCAGTGCTTTGGTTTATTCGTGGCAAGTTTTATCACAACCAAATGGTGAGCCAATATCACTTAATGGTGATACCGCTACGCTTAACGTTGTACTGCACACAGGTGGTGAATATACTTTTGAAGTGGCTGTCAGTGATGATTATGACACCGTCACCGAAACTGTTACCGTAACGGTCAATAATAACCTGCCGATTTCCATTATCGATATCGCTAACAATGACCTAGTGTCTGTTATCGGTGATATTGTTAGGTTTTCTGCAAGTGATAGTTACGACCCCGATGTAGGGGATATGATTGAACAATACGAGTGGGCCATTGAAAGAAAGCCGTCAGATAGTGTTTTATCACTTGATGACTCACAGTCCCCTGAAATTTCCATCACTCCTGATACCACAGGTCTCTACACGCTAAGTTTGACCACATTTGATGGCGGTAATTACTCTGAAAAAACCACAGTAGATATTGAAGTTATTTCGAATAATTCACTACCCCAAGCGAAAGCAAGTTACGTCATTGAAAACTATACTACGGTTATCTTAGACGCCACTGAGTCATCAGATGATGACAACCATGAATTCAGCGTGGCATGGTCAGTAATAGCAAAGCCTGACAATGCTCCCACCAGCATCCTTGATAGAAGTGCCAAAACTACCAAATTGTTTGTTCAGGAAAATGGTACTTACGCAGTGAGGTTGATTGTATCGGACGGTAGAAACAACAGTAATCCATACGATATGGTTATCGTTATAGATAAACCAAACGAACAACCGGTGGCTGATGCGGGCTCTCCTCAAAATGTAGGTGTGAATACTAAAGTTAAACTTGATGGTAGTGGAAGTTATGATCGGGATGAAGATCCTGTTTCATTTTCTTGGTTCTTAACGTCTCCAGATAACAGCAGTGCAACGTTGGTTGACTCTGACACAGTTGCACCGAATTTTACACCAGACGTTTTCGGTACCTATACGTTGACACTCACAGTTAATGACGGTGAACTTATATCAGAACCATCAACCGTTGATATTCAGGTGGGCAATAAATTAGCACCTATCGCGAATGCCGGCCCCGACCAAAATGTCAAAACAGGCTCTAGGGTTTCCCTTACTGCCGCAGCGAGTGTTGACGCCGATAGCGAAATTACAGAGTATCAATGGGAAGTGATTACAGTGCCTGAAAATAGTACTGTAGTGCTGGATAACGACTTTGATATTGAAACAAGTTTTACGCCTGACTTGGAAGGAGCATACATTTTCGCCTTATCCGTTAAGGACGAAGAAACGTGGAGTGAAAAAAGCTTTGTCACTGTCATTGCTTCAACCGGCAACTCAGCGCCTATCGCCGATGCAGGTAACGATGTAACCGTTGTCCAAGGCGAGGTTAATATCGTCAATCTTATCGGTGGCAATAGCACAGATGCAGACGGTAACCCCCTATCCTACTCTTGGTCTTTAATCAGTCGACCAACACTGAGTGAAGCGCAAATCGTTAATCCGAAAAATGAGGACGCTACTCTTAGTCTTGACCGATATGGCTCTTACGTTGCTCAACTTATTGTGTTTGATGGAACAGTAAGCAGCCTCCCATCAACAAAACACATTGAATATGTCAGAAACACCACGAGCGTATATGCAGGCCCAGACCAGACAACGTTCTTACGACAACGAGTTATTCTTGATGGGCGGAGCTCAGGCTATATTGCGTTTAGAGACCCTGAAACGTATGAATACGAATGGAAGTTTATCTACACACCATCCGAAGAAAATCCACCAATCTCAGAGTATGTAAAAGCAGAAGATGAACTGGAAGAAGATGTACTCGGACTCTATGAGTTTTACCCCGATACTGTAGGTACCTATCTATTGAGACTTCGTTTTAGAAACACCGTCACAGGTACAGTCTCTGATATCGATACAATCACTATTAATGTGAAACCCTACAACACATTGCCAACCGCTGATGCGGGTGACGATATCACTGGCTCAATTGGAGACCTGATAGTGCTAGATGGAAGTACTTCATCAGATTCTGAGGGTGACACTTTGCAATACAACTGGTCTTTCCTTCAAAGACCTGAAAACAGTCTCTCACAAATCAATAATCCCACCAGCGTTTCTCCGTTTTTTGAAATTGATAGGATTGGTGACTACCTTGTCAGGTTAGAGGTTTTCGACGGTTCAGCATCGTCAGATCCCGACGTAGTCAAGATTACTTCCGTAGAGCCAAGCGTGGGGCTAAGCATTCAAACCGAGGACGGTTTTAGACGTCTTACCCTGCCTTATGAGAAAAATGAGACGAGAGACGTTTCTAGAGACTCTGATGAGTCTGAATTACTGCTGGAGACATTGAGAATAACCACTGTTGAACAGCAAGTCACCATTACTGACGTGCGAGCGTATGATGCTAATGATTTAGTGACGGCGTATATGACGACTGCAGACAACACTTTAGTTCCCAAGAATGGAAGTGTGAATATCGAACTAAGGACAGAATACCCGCAGCCAGGAAGACAGGCTAACCTTCTGTTCGAGTTTACGATTAAAGAAACAAATGAAACCGTTTCTTTGAACTATCTGCTTAATGTGAATTAACTCACGATCATAAGGGTCGGAAAATAGTATCCGACCCTTACCCCAAAACAAAACTACTCAAGTTTTATGCGACTACATAAACTCAGTAAATAAGGTTTCATATGAATACATTTCTAAAAATATTAGGTCCTATTGGAACTATCTATTTTGCACTTGCATTCATTGGTGCAAATTACGTAAATAGCTATAATTCTGCTATGCCTACTGCCAGCGCTTCTCCCGAAGAAGTTGAACCGCTGGATAAATTGAAAACCTATCTGCTTATTGTCAATACTAACCAGACTCACTCAAAAGAGCATGTGCGCATTGAAACCACACTTAACCTGTCTGAGATGAGCGAAGAGGATGTCATTAACGGCGTTAAGGACGTTGTTGAAATTGGCGACAATGATTCCGTAGAAGTTGTTGACTTATCTCTAACTGAGCGCGTCGTTCTATAACACTTCACCTATATGCGTTGTCTTCTTGATTATAATGGCTCTCAATAGCTTTATACAATTACATAAACTCAGAAAAAAAGGTTTCATGTGAATACATTTCTAAAAATCTTAATTCCTATTGGAATTATCTATTTTGCACTTGCGTTCATTGGTGGAAGTTACGTTGTGAGCCCATTGATGATCGTCGTGCTTTCTTATTGTTTGTACGATGTCATAAAAAGTAGTAAGAAGATGAAAGATGAGTAAACATAAACGAGGTGGTGTAGCTATTAGCAAATCCACTAACGGCGAATTCTTCATAGAAATTGAAAGTGAGAATGGCGACCCCACCAATCACCCTCTTTAATTTCGTGGTCGGTACAACCACCTTTTTTGAGAACGGTCACTTCGGGAATATGCCCCTCACAGATATTCACTACTTTTTGTCGATGACCATTACGACAAAAACTATCTTCCGCAGAATGAATACTATTACTGCATGGCTCACCATAGTCATCAAACATGGCTAGTATATTTTTGTACTCGGGCTTAGCCATACCAAATTACTCTTCATCATCTTCTGTTTGGATTTTTGCACCAACCAATACATGTGGATAACCCTTCTCATCAAGATATTGGTTAATGCGAGTAGACACCTTCGGCAGCTTGTTAAACGCCTCTAGTTGCTTAGCAATGGAGCCAATTGCCGCTATCATGCAATATTCGTCAACAGTGAGATTAGCCTCTTCTATTTCAGAGATGAGGTTTTCAACTAAGCCTGCAATTTTATAGTCAGAGTCCGTGCGGTTCATTGGAACAGTTATAGACATGATGTTTTTCCTATTACATTGTGATTTCAACTCACAGATTATTAAAATTTAGAATTCTGAAATATTAGACTCCAAAATCGCTTTGTTAAGTAAAGCTCTCTGTATTTTCACTCTTTCTCTTTGCATATCAGTTAATTCGAGTCCATAAGCATCCAAAGTAAAATCTAAAAAACCACGTAAACAAAGTGCCATATTCCATTTATTTATTCCGTTAACGGATTTCTCTATGGTTTGGAATTCAGCTTCAACCTGCGACATAAACAGGTGAAAGCCTGTTTCATGCTGAATAAACTTACTCCCCACTTGGTTTAATTCGGTCGAGATGAAAAACATAAGTTTCCTATTTCTTTCTATTAAAGAGCGGCTTCAATATTTTTTCGTAATCTCTGGTAAGCGCAGTCAATAATGAAAAGCCACTAACCTGTAACAAGTAAGGTGTAGCCCCTGCCCAAATCCAGCCAGATAAAAATGCTAATACGATTGAGACACAAAATGTCCATCCAAATACTGCCGTCCAGATTTCGTATTTTGGGGACTCATGACTGCCGCCAGCCAAATTTGCAAGCATAACAATTACAGCGGGAACAATCTGAGTCATGAAGTCCATTTCTATTTCCTACAGGAGCCTAACGCGCTCCGCTTGTTGATTACCGGACGTTGAACAACCAGTTCTTCATCCGTTTCGCTAATTTTGATTCACAAATTTGTCTTCTGACCACGACCAGGAATCTAGAGAATCGCACTCTTCTTTATGTGACCAACCCAACCACCATTCTTCGTGCTTCCAGTCATCCTCGCTGTAAGGGTTCGTATCTGGAACCTTACGAGCCATGTATGCTTCGCGACCTTCATCAAAAGGCAGTTTCTCTGTTGCCATCGTGTTTCCTATTGCTTAAAACTGCGTAAATCACCAAGCCGCATTTGCATAAAGGCGCGAAACTCCGGCCAACCATCACTATCTGATTTCCAGTCACCAACGCTAATTTTGAAATTATCTGGTTCGTCTTTGTATTTGTATTTGTATTTGTTAGGGATTATTTCTAAGTAATCACTCCAACCTAGTTCACTATCAGATGCCATGGTGATAATTCCTATATCTAACTTACTATCAACTCAGTACCAAAAAACGAACCCTTGCCGACCTTTTCAGTAGGTATCAAGCGAGATCCACAAAACTCACCATACTCATCTCTAGCAGGAACCCACCGATATTGACCTTTATTTATTTTTGCACCACTAAGATCAATGGCAGCATCTTCTTACTGAGAAGGTATAAACTGTTCCTGACAGGCTTTTTTCATAGCATCGGGAGTTACATCACCTTTTGCTATAAAAGCGTGTGTCACGCCCTCTGCGCTTAGCTGTGTCACTTTCACCTGTCGGCTCATGTTAAATTTCCTATCACACTCTAATTTGACTTGGTAAACGAAGTATTAGCCCACTTACTTACCAAAATACTTATAACCAGCATTGGGATCGTAGATAATAGCCAATCAGTTGACACGTCACCTTTTGATGCAAAATAAAATACTGTTGCAGTCCAAATACCGCCAAAAACTGAATCCTTTAAACTAAGTTTTTTTGTAAAAAATACTGGAGTAAAAAAAACTGCAATAAAAGCTCCGTTTCCAAATGCAGCAACGCTAGGATTGCCAATAATTAAACCCAATGGACCTAGCACTATTCCGGTAATTATTAGCCATGCATAAATGTTTGCTAAAGGCGATTTATTCATAACTGGTTTTTTACTATTTTCTTTTATAACCCGAACATTCATCCACGCAAAGAGTATGAACTGCGCAAAGAAGAAAATATTCGTTTTGCCGAAGAGTCGGTGTTCCCTTTATTGATGCTGACTACGATCGCGACAACTGGTTTACACGTGCCAAAGGCGGCGTTTTTCAAGGTAGTTGTCGCCTGAGCTGTTAAGCTGCTTCTTTTTTATTC
>OJDZ01000724.1_pt1 | contig 16823 bp, 17 predicted proteins | sample 1592981 | NCBI WGS metagenome assembly OJDZ01 (sample SAMN05416851, study PRJEB24817) | seawater metagenome | isolation source: Sea water | place: Canada:Atlantic | collected 2013-07
ATCTACACACTGCATATCGTCGGCAGCGTCAGATGTGTATAAGAGACAGTACTATGTCTGTGCAAATTGCTTCTTTGAGCGAACGCTTGTCGCAATATCAACAAAACATTAAGCCCTACACACCTGCAGTAGCGGGTATATTAACGCGTGTTGTTGGCCTTACCTTAGAGGCAAAAGGTCTGCGGGCGCCTGTTGGTAGTCAATGTAAAATTGAAACCATGAATGGTTTTGTTGACGCAGAAATTGTTGGTTTTAACGACCAAACCTTATACTTAATGCCTAATGATCATATTTCCGGCGTACTGCCAGGTGCTCGAGTAATACCCCAAGTAAATAATTTGGGATTACCTGTAGGGATGAGCCTACTAGGGCGTGTGGTTGACGGCTTAGGCCGTCCACTCGACGGACTTGGTAAAATAAACGCTGAACATTATTTAAAGTTTGCTCAAAATACGATTAACCCTTTAGCCAGACGTCCGATCAGCCAGCCAATGGACGTTGGGGTGCGGGCTATTAATTCAGTGATCACCGTAGGGCAAGGTCAGCGTATGGGCTTATTTGCAGGCTCTGGTGTAGGTAAGTCTGTACTGCTAGGAATGATGACCAGGGGCAGCGAAGCCGATGTCATTGTAGTTGGTTTGGTTGGTGAACGTGGTCGTGAGGTCAAAGAGTTTATTGAAGAAATTCTTGGAGAAGAAGGGCGTAAACGTTCTGTTGTTGTTGCAGCACCCGCCGATTCATCGCCATTAATGCGTTTAAAAGGTTGTGAAAGTGCAGTGACCATTGCCGAATATTTTAGAGACCAAGGTTTAAATGTGTTACTGCTACTCGATTCAGTAACTCGCTACGCAATGGCTCAGCGTGAAATTGCTTTAGCAGTTGGAGAACCACCGGCAACAAAAGGATACCCACCATCGGTTTTTGCAAAACTACCAGCCTTAGTTGAACGAGCTGGTAATGGGGGGGAAGGGCAAGGTGCTATAACAGCCTTTTTCACCGTCTTAAGTGAAGGCGATGATATGCAAGACCCAATTGCAGACGCTGCACGCGCCATACTAGACGGCCATATTGTACTTTCTCGTGAGTTAGCCGACAGCGGCCATTATCCAGCAATAGATATCGAAAAATCTATATCACGTGTTATGCCCCAAGTGGTTTCAGAGCCTCATATGCAACAAGCGCGAGTACTTAAACAAGTGTATTCAATGTACCAACAAAATAAAGACATGATCACATTAGGCGCCTATCAAAAGGGCACTGATCCCATGCTCGACCAAGCAATAAATATGATGCCAAGAGTAAACGGGTTTTTACAGCAAGGTATGCGTGATGTGATAAGTTATGACGATGGGCTGCAAGGGCTAGCCCAATTATTAGGTCAAGGGTAATGGCTAAAAACAAATTTGACTTGCTGCTAAAACTTGAAAGCGACAAAGAAGAAAGTTTACGTATGAGTTATTTGCAAGCTAATCAAAACCTGCAAGCAAACCAGCAAAAACTTCAAGGCTTAAATGACTTTAGGCTTGAATACTCTCAACAGTTACATTTAAAAGGTCAATCAGGTTTATCAAGCGCTGGTTTTGGGCAGTATCATGCGTTTATAGCAAAAATTGAAGAGGCTATTCGGCAACAAGCAAGTACTGTAAATACGGCAAAGCAAGTTGTTTCACAGCGAAAAACGTTGTGGTTAAAACAGCAAATAAAGGCTAAAGCGGTTGCTAAATTGATTGAAAATCAAAAAATAAAAGCAGCAGCTGTGGTTGCTAAAAACGAGCAAAAAATGCTGGATGAGTTCACATCTAATCAATTTTTTCAGCGTCGCAAACTTTCTTAAGTTAGGCACGTTTATTGCTTTGTTAATGGGTGGTATTTAATTTTGGGCAATGTGCGGTGACATGTTGCCGTAACCGTATTAGGTGACTTATGGCGATGAATGATATTTCTGTTTCAATTTCGGCTGATAAAGAGTCTTTTTTAGCATTTAAAGACAGTAGCTTAGCCGATTCTGCTGATGAATCAGGTACTGAGTTTTTTACTCAGTTGCAAGACGCCCACACTACATTTGAGCCAACAAAAAAAGAGGTTAATAAGCCTGAAACAGATACTTTATCTGCCGCCTCAGCAGATTCCTCATCAGTTACTAATGAAAAATTAAAAAGTGATTCTGATGATGAAGACATAGCCCAAATAAATTTGTCTGGAAGCGATATTCTGGAGCAGATCAATTCATCTCAACTAATGAACACTGAGGTTACAAAGCCAAGTGAAAAAGCAAAAGATATAAACCTTGCAGATACATCAACAAATAAAACACCGCTTGTTATTGCTGATTTAAAAGAGAAACTGCCGGTTAAAGGCTATGTTGCTGTGCCAGCAAAAGATTTACCTGTTAAAGATGAAGTAGGTAAAATAATAAGACCACATGCAACACTTACTGATAACAACACAAGCGGTGTGGCAAGTTTAGTAAATGATGAAGATATTAATGACTCGTCAAATTCACAAAGACAAAATAAAACGTCTCTTGCTCAGGCTGTTGAAGCAGAACTAAATATAAAATCGGATAAAGTTAAACACCCTGCACAAGCGCAAAGTATAACTCAGGGCTTTGATACAAAAGATAATGGAGCAGATACTAACAAAGGCATTTTTACGGATAAAATAACAGCTTCACAAAGTTCAGTGTTCTCTGACGTGAGTGTCAATTCTGATCAGACTATTTTAAAAACGGATGTTGATAAAATAGTTACTACTCAAAGCACAGTAGAGAATAGCGGTAAAGTTAACGCCAATACTTTAGCTCAAAATACCATAGCTAAAAATACAGTTGCGGAACTAACAGAAAATACGCTCACAGCAACTTCACCCAACTCAAACATAACTGAAACTGAAAAAGCAGACGCGATAAATGCACTCATTGCTAAAGATGTAAATGCATTTAAAACAGATAAAGTATTAGCAAGCCTAACGCCTGAGCAGCTAACAAAATTACAGACTGAAATTAAACCAGTAATGCTTGACGCATCAAGCAAAGCTGAAAAATTGACGGTTTTAAAGCAAATGCTTACCCAATTCATAACAGATAATAAACAGACACAAAGCACTGACGTTAAGTCGTCACCCAGCGAGCAGTTTAATACGCTTTCAGGGACTGAAAAGCAGGCATTACTGACTCAATTAAATGCCTTTATTAAAGCCGAGCAACCAAAAGGTGAACAGTTAGCGACTATTAAGCAAGCGATTGGTGAGCTAAAAGTGTTGGTTGCGGAAAATGCGAATCAATCATCAGACACTAAATTTACGGTATCGCAAAAAGCTGTAAATGACTCACAAAACTTGCCGCAAACAAATGAATCGCAAATAGACAAAGTGGTTACCTTACCGGTAAAAGGTGAAGAGATAACAAAACCAGTTACTTTTGTAGCTTCACAAACACCAAATACGGTAAACAGACCACAAAAAGTGAGTGTGAAATCAGGCTCTGAAAATAGCGCTGATCCAACTAAATTAGCAGCACAGCCTACTGGTGATGAAGATCTTACAAAAGCGCTTGAGCAATTGCAAAAAGAGGGGCTAAAAAATACCACGGCTGAGCAGTCACCCGCTAAAGTTATGCAGGTGTTTAACCATATAACTAATGCTTTAAATACAACCCAAACCAGTGCCCAAAGCTATTATGATTCGGTTGATTATGAAATGGGCTTGTTGGATCAACAAGCTATTCAAAATCAGCAGTTACAAAGTACAGCACAGACAAAGCAGGTAAGTATTGATCCTGGTATGATGCAGGCGATTAACATAGTTAAAAGTGACGCGGCCAAGTTACTGCAAGAGCGCGTTAGTTCAATGCTAAGCATTAATAACAAAGAGGCTGAAATTCGTCTGGATCCACCTGAGATGGGCAGCATGCAAATACGAGTTCGTAGCGATGCAGAACAAGCACAAATTAACTTTGTGGTACAAAACCAACAGGCCAAAGAAGCACTCGAACAATCTATGCCTCGCTTACGCGAAATGTTAGCACAACAGGGGTTGGAGCTTGGTGAAAGTACTATTTCATATGGCCAGTCAGGTGGTGAAAACGCAGAGCAAAATGAATCGGGGGCGGGTGAGCAATTGGCCAAAAATGGAGCTTCAAATAGTGAAAGTGATGAGCCATCAAATAGCCCAGAACAAACTTCTGAGCAACAAACATCATCATCAATAGATTACTATGCCTAACTACTGCTATTATAATAACTAAAACAAGCAAATACCTTTGCGATATAAGGAATCATGATGGCTGAAGAAACAAGTTTAGAAATAGAAGAAGCGCCAAAAAGTAAGAAAAAGCTGATAATTATTATTGCAGCAGTACTGCTCGTTGTAGGTGGTGCTGCGGGTTTCTTTTTAATGTCGGGCTCGGATGAGCCTGTTGAAACATTAGATGAAGAAACGACCCTTTCAGAGGAAGCGCCAGAAGCTTCTGGGTCATCTGCAGAAATAGGCAGTGCGCTTTATGTTGCGATGCCAAGACCTTTTGTTTTTAACGTTCCGGGCTCGAGCCGAGATAGAATTGTACAAATTAAAGTACAACTTTTGGTACGTGGTGAGGTAAATGAAGAAACAGCTAAAAAGCATATTCCGCTGATTGAAGGTAAGTTACTCAGTGTATTTTCGACCACTACTGCTGACGAGCTTAGTACCAGTGCAGGTAAAGAAACTCTGCGTTTTACTGCGCTAGAGACAGTGCAAACTGCCTTAAATGACGTTGAAGGCAGCAAAGTAATTGAGCGGGTATTATTTACCGGCTTTGTAATGCAATAAGGGGTTAGCGTGAGCGACTTATTATCCCAAGACGAAATTGATGCGCTATTACATGGTGTTGATGACGTTGAAGAGGAAGATATAAACGATGGTGAAGATGGCGGGGGAAGTACGCTTCAGTACGATTTTTCTTCGCAAGATCGAATCGTACGTGGTCGCATGCCGACGCTGGAAATTGTTAATGAGCGTTTTGCTCGCCATATGCGAATTAGCCTATTTAATATGATGCGCCGCACAGCGGAAGTGTCTATTAATGGCGTTCAAATGATAAAGTTTGGTGAGTATGTTCACACTTTATTTGTACCAACAAGCTTAAATATGGTGCGTTTCAGACCTTTAAAGGGAACGGGCTTGATCACCATGGAAGCACGGTTAGTATTCATTTTGGTGGATAACTTTTTTGGCGGTGATGGTCGCTACCACGCAAAAATTGAAGGCCGTGAATTTACCCCCACAGAGCGCCGAATTGTGCAAATGTTGCTAAAAATAATCTTTGAAGATTATAAAGAGGCATGGGCACCGGTAATGGACGTGTCGTTTGAGTACCTCGATTCAGAGGTAAACCCCGCAATGGCTAATATTGTGAGCCCGACTGAAGTTGTGGTTATTAGCTCTTTTCATATTGAACTCGATGGTGGTGGCGGTGATTTTCATATTGCCTTGCCATATTCAATGCTCGAACCAATAAGGGAACTTTTGGATGCGGGTGTTCAGTCAGATACTGAAGATACCGACTTGCGTTGGAGTAAGGCATTACGAGATGAAATAATGGATGTTGAGGTTGACATGTCAACTCAGCTTTTAGAAGTTGACTTAACACTTCAACAAATAATGGAGCTTAAAGCAGGTGATATTATTCCTGTTGAAATGCCAGAGCATATAACTGTATTTGTAGAAGAGCTACCCACGTTTAGAGCTAAAATGGGCCGCTCTCGTGATAATGTTGCGTTGCAAATTAGCGAAAAAATTAAACGTCCTGATTCAGTTAAATCTGAGCTGCATGTATTTACCAAAGGCGGCAAGAAAATTGACTCAGATGCAGAGTTAGCAGAATTAGAAGAAGATTTACACCTTTCAGACGGTGTAGACTTAGACTGGTAATTGATTAAAAGGTTAAACGTATGAGCGATGATCAAGACACAATGGACGAATGGGCAGCCGCACTTGCTGAGGCTGAAGGTGGTGATGATGCTGGCGAAGCGCAAGTTGCCGAACTTGATGAATTAAGTGATGAAAAAAGCGAAATAACAGGCGAAGAAAAGCGCAAGCTCGATACAATTTTAGACATCCCAGTGACCATATCGATGGAAGTTGGACGCTCAAAAATTAATATTCGTAATTTGCTACAACTTAACCAAGGCTCTGTAGTTGAGCTTGATCGTGTTGCTGGTGAGCCATTAGATGTATTGGTTAATGGTACCTTAATTGCTCACGGTGAAGTGGTCGTGGTAAATGACAAGTTTGGTATTCGTCTAACGGATGTTATCAGCCAAGTAGAGCGGATCAAAAAGTTACGATGAGTGCCTTTTTTGCGCTAACAGCGTCTGTATTTACAAAAACAGAGTCAGTTACGCCTACGGGCGATTTAATTTCTATGGTGCTTTCGCTTATTGTGGTGCTAGTGCTCATTGTTGTTCTGGCTATTTTTGTAAAAAAACTTAATCCTAATTTGGCAAACAGTGATGAATTTAAAGTGGTTCGAAGTCTTCCCTTAGGCTCACGCGAACGCTTAATGGTGGTAGAAATTGATAATGCGCAGCATTTATTAGGCGTCACGCCGCACAGTATTAATTACCTTCATAAATTAGAATCACCACTGAGTGAAAAAGAAATTCCAGAACTTGCTAAACAATTTAGCAAACTGTTAAATCCCAAATCAAAACAAAATAAAAAGAACTGAACCTATGATTAAGTGGCTGCTAATTATTTTCGCCATTATGTTTGTTCCAAGCGCAAGCGCTGAAGGTATCGATGCGCTTACCATTACAACAAACGCAGATGGCACACAAGATTACTCAGTGACGTTGCAAGTTTTAGCCATTATGACGGCGCTGAGTTTTATACCGGCAGCCATAATCATGATGACGTCTTTTACACGTATTATTGTTGTACTCGCAATTTTACGCCAAGCAATTGGTTTGCAGCAAACGCCCTCTAATCAAGTACTGTTGGGCATGTCTTTATTTTTAAGTATTTTTATCATGGCGCCTATTTACCAAAAGGTTAATGACGTAGCCATAGAGCCTTATTTGAGTGAGCAAGTTACTTCGGTACAAGCGTTGGAGCTTGCAAAAGAGCCAATGAAAGCATTTATGCTCTCGCAGGTTCGTTTAAAAGACTTAGAAACATTTGCCAAAATAGCAGGCTACGACAAGCTAGAGTCACCTGAAGAAACTCCGCTCATAGTACTTATACCCGCATTTGTAACAAGCGAACTGCAAACCGCGTTCATTATAGGATTCATGTTTTTTATACCTTTTTTAATCGTCGACTTAGTTGTTGCGTCTGTACTCATGGCTATGGGTATGATGATGCTCTCCCCCATGATTGTTTCCTTACCCTTTAAAATAATGCTGTTTGTACTTGTAGACGGTTGGAGCTTAGTGATGGGAACCCTAGCAAAAAGCTTTGGTTTAGGCACATAGTATGTATTGTTTGAATGTAACTAAAAGATAGGATTACAGCATGGAACCAGAAATTTTTGTTGATATTCTTAGCGATGCACTGTTTTTAGTTATTAAATTAGTATCGGCTATTGTTGTTCCAGGTTTAATTATTGGCCTAGTGGTGGCGGTGTTTCAAGCGGCTACGTCTATCAATGAACAAACGTTGAGTTTTTTACCGCGTTTGCTAATTACTATAAGTGCATTAATTGTTGGTGGTCACTGGTTTACACAAGAACTTATGGACTTTTTTACCCGGTTGGTGTTGCTCATTCCCGAAATTGCAGGTTAGCAAGTGGAGTACCCGTTTTCAGTTGTCATTCAATGGTTGAGCGACTTTTTACTACCTTTGGTACGTATTAGTTCTATGATTATGATAATGGCGGGATTAGGCGCTAAAAATGTGCCAACACGTATAAAGCTGGGTTTATCAGTGGTCGTGACTCTGTTGGTTGTGCCTGTTCTTCCTCCAGCTACATTTACTAACTTGTTTTCGTTTGAAATGATTTTAGTGGTCATACAGCAAATGCTTATTGGAATAGCGATTGGCTTTGCTTCTACCTTGTTACTCAATACCTTCGTTTTGGCAGGTCAGATACTTGCTATGCAAACCGGTTTAGGTTTTGCCTCTGTCATTGACCCCTCAAATGGGGCCAGCGTTCCGGCTGTTGGTCAGTTTTTTCTTATTTTAGCAACACTATTATTTTTTGTATTCAATGGCCATTTAATGATGATACAGATGGTTGTACATAGCTTTGAGGTACTGCCAATTGATGGTAATTGGTGGTCAGTAGATCATTACTGGGATATTGTAACGTGGGGCGGTTGGATGTTTACAACGGCTTTAGTGCTCTCACTTGCACCATTGACAGCAATGCTAGTTATTAATATTTCATTTGGTATTATGACCCGTGCGGCGCCTCAGTTAAATATTTTTGCTATTGGTTTTCCATTCACTCTTGTAGCAGGGCTTGTCATTATTTGGGCAACACTAGGCAACTTCATCCTGCAATTTGAATTTCAGTGGCTTAAAATGATCGAACTAATGTGTACCTTAGTTGGTTGTTCACCTTAGGAGTGTGTTATGGCTGAAGATTCAGGTCAAGAAAAAACAGAAGAACCCACAGGGAAAAAAATAGAAGAGTCTAAAAAGAAAGGGCAGGTTGCTCGTTCAAAAGAATTAGGCACTATGTTTGTTCTTATATTTTCAGCTATTTCATTGTTAATGTACGGCCCTGAAATTGGTAAGGGGTTATACAATATTATGGGCAGAATGCTCAGTCTTAATCGAAATGAAACCTACGACACCACTAAAATGTTTGCGGTTTGGTCCAGTGTTGCCGACGCGCTTATTTTTCCTATGGCTATGTTTGTATTCATTATTTTATTTGCGGGCATTATAGGTAATACTTTACTAGGTGGCTTTAATTTTAGTTGGCAAGCAGCCGCTCCTAAAGCAAGTAAAATGTCTCCATTTAAAGGCTTTAAACGCATGTTTGGCCCACAAGCTGCGGTAGAGCTTACTAAAGCTATTTTAAAGTTTTTAGTGGTCGCAAGTTTTGCCTTTTTTTTAATTAATACCTTTTTTGACGAAATATTACACTTAAGCATTGAGTCTGCACCTAATAATATTATCCATGCGCTCGAAATCCTCTCGTGGATGTTTTTGGCATTGTCGTGCACATTGGTAATTATTGCAGCAATCGATGCCCCGTATCAAAGTCATACTCACCATAAGCAGTTAAAAATGACACTGCAAGAAGTAAAAGATGAGTACAAAAACTCTGAAGGTGACCCTCAAATAAAAGCGCGTATTAGGCAAACTCAGAGACAAATGTCTCAAAAAAGAATGATGCAAGACGTGCCCGATGCCGATGTAGTTGTTACCAACCCAACGCATTATTCTGTTGCTCTTAAATACGACACTGAGCGAGCAGGAGCACCTATAGTGCTTGCTAAAGGCGTGGATGAACTGGCTATGCAAATTCGAAAAGTGGCAAACGGTAATGATGTACCCATTGTTGAGTCGCCAATGCTTACTCGAGCGCTTTATCATACCGCAGAAGTAGGAGAACAAATTCCTGATCAACTGTTTACTGCCGTTGCACAGGTGCTAGCTTATGTTTTTCAGCTAAAACGCTTCAATAAAGGTCGCGGAAAACGCCCGACTAAGCTTAATAAAAAGCTCCCCATTCCTGATGCCTACAGGTATTAATATTACCCCTTTATTAACTTGGAATAGTTATTGCTAATTCTACGTAGTGTCAATTTTTTGAAATTGTAGAATTATGAGTTTTAAAGCGGTATTACAACAACTTAATGCAGATAAAAAAGAATATGCAAAAGGCGTAGGTACACCTTTGCTTGTGCTTGCAGCTTTGGGAATGGTCATTTTACCGTTACCGCCATTTTTACTTGATATCCTTTTTTCATTCAATATTGCGTTAGCGTTGGTGGTTCTACTCGTCACCGTTTACACCATGAAACCCGTTGAGTTTGGTATGTTTCCGGCCGTGTTGCTTATCGCTACAATTATGCGTTTAGCACTTAACGTAGCCAGTACACGTGTTGTATTGTTAGAGGGACATAATGGTGGAGATGCTGCGGGGAAGGTAATAGAAGCCTTTGGCTCAGTTGTGATTGGCGGCAATTATGCTGTTGGTTTAGTGGTATTTTTAATTCTGATTATTATTAACTTTGTAGTAATCACAAAAGGTGCAGGGCGTATTTCTGAGGTATCTGCACGTTTTACACTTGATGCAATGCCTGGTAAGCAAATGGCAATTGACGCTGATTTAAACGCAGGGTTTATTAGTGCCGAGCAAGCGCGCGATCGCCGAGAAGAAGTAACCCGCGAGGCCGATTTTTATGGCTCAATGGATGGTGCAAGTAAGTTTGTAAAAGGTGATGCTATTGCTGGTATCGTCATTTTAATTATTAACATTGTTGGTGGCCTATTTGTTGGCATGATCCAGCATGACTTAAGCTTTGGCCAAGCTATGGAAGTTTACACACTCCTTACGATTGGTGATGGCTTGGTGGCTCAGCTCCCCTCATTACTACTATCAATTGGTACCGCAATTGTAGTAACACGCCAAAACGAGTCTCTCAATATGGGCGACCAGTTTAAGAAACAACTTGGCAACGAAAAATCTTTATTTATAGCCTCTGGCATATTAATTACCATGGGCTTAGTGCCTGGCATGCCTCATTTAGCATTTTTAAGCTTAGGTGCATTATTAGGTTATTTAGCTTATTACACTCAACAAAGTAAATTAAAAGTGGCTGCAGCAGAAGCCGAGGCTGCTGCAAATGGAACTGCTGGTACGGGCGTTGCCAACAAGCAAGAGCAAAAAGAACTTGGCTGGGATGACGTTCAGCAAGTAGATGTAATTGGCTTAGAAGTGGGTTACAGATTAATTCCTTTGGTTGACCAGTCTCAGGGCGGAGAGCTGCTAAATCGTATTAAGGGTGTTCGTAAAAAGCTCTCTCAAGAGCTGGGTTTTTTAGTTCCACCCGTACATATTCGCGATAACTTAGAGCTTGATCCTAATGCATACAGAATTACGCTTATGGGGGTATCTACCGGTGAAGGTGAACTCAAGCATGGTGATGAGTTGGCAATAAATCCAGGTCAAGTATTTGGGCCAATTAAAGGGGTTGAAACTAAAGACCCTGCTTTTGGGCTTGATGCGGTATGGATAAAACCAGATCAAAAAGACGAAGCGCAATCGCTAGGCTATACCGTGGTAGATTCAGCTACAGTTGTGGCTACACACATTAGCCAGTTGCTTACTAACAGCGCAGCACTGCTTTTAGGTCACGAGGAAGTACAGAACTTATTAGATATGTTAGGTAAAAGCCACCCTCGCTTAGTTGAAGGTTTAGTCCCTGACGTATTACCGTTAACTGTGATAGTAAAAGTACTACAAAACCTACTTAATGAAGGCGTTGCAATTCGTGATATGCGCTCAATTGTACAAACCCTTGTTGAGTATGGGCCACGTAGTCAAGACCCTGATGTGCTAACCGCTGCAGTACGTATTTCATTACGTCGATTAATCGTTCAAGACGCTGTAGGCATGTCTTCAGAAATCCCTGTCATAACCTTGGCGCCTGAGTTGGAACAGATGTTGCATCAGTCACTACAAAATGCAGGCGACGAAGGTGCCGGTATAGAACCAGGACTTGCAGAGCGACTTCAAGTGTCACTAAATGAAGCGCATCAAAATCAAGAAATGTCCGGTGAACCTTCAATATTGCTAACGTCGGGAATGTTACGCACTGTGTTATCTCGTTTTGTTAAGTACACCATCCCGGGTTTAAGGGTGATGTCTTATCAAGAGGTACCAGATGAAAGACAGATCAAGATAGTCAGCTCTGTTGGCCAACAATAAGATTTTAAAGGGGTTGAATCATGAAAATAAAACGTTTTTTTGCTAAAGATATGCGCACAGTACTTAAAGAAGTTAAAGACGAATTAGGTGTTGATGCGGTTATTATGTCAAATAAAAAACTAGCTAACGGTGTAGAAATTGTAGCAGCAGTAGATTATGACAAAGCAGCCCCTAAAAAAGAGCAGGCACTTAGCGCTCCAGCACAAAGCTCAACAAAAACACAGCCAGTGCATAATTTTGTAAAACCAGAGCCTCTTCGCGCTAAACCAGAGCCACAAGCGAAAGTAGCCGATAGTCTTCAGGCATTATTAGAGCGTCAAGCCCCACGCCCTCGTTCTGCAGAATTGGCTTCTATGTTTTCTCAATCAGGTATTGATACTACAGACAACTACCAAGAGCCAGTTCAAGAGCAGCGTCCTCGTCCTATATTCACTAATGAACGTCAAGCTTCAGCGCGTCCGCAAACACAAGCAGACAGCCTTGGATTTGATGATTTAGAAAGTGGTTTTGATGATCTTGACAGTCCAGTGACACCTCGCCAAGAAACTAAGCATACTGAAAGTGAGCAAATTTCGTCAATGCGTGACGAAATGAATGCCATTCGTCAATTGTTAGAACATCAAGTGTCAGGGCTTATGCAACAAGACATGGCAAGACGCGATCCTACTCGTGCATGCATGATTGATCGTTTAGTCGGTATGGGAATAGATAAAGATGTTGCTGAGCAAATGGCGTGCTTTGTACCTGACGATGTATCTCGCCAGCAAGGTTGGAAAGCACTTTTAACAATGGTTGAAGATCAGATGCAGACAACCAACAACGAGATTTTACGTCAAGGCGGTGTATACGCCTTAGTCGGCCCAACGGGTGTTGGCAAAACAACAACCGTTGCTAAATTAGCTGCACTTGGCGCACAAAAATACGGTGCAGACAAAGTCGCTTTAATCACAACAGACACATACAGAATTGGTGCTTATGAGCAACTCGCCACTTATGGCCGAATTATAGGTTGTGGTGTTAAGCAAGTTAAAGATGCTAATGAATTAGCTGAAGTTTTATATCATTTACGAAATAAACGACTAGTATTAATTGATACTGCGGGTATGAGCCAACGCGACTTGCGCTTAACAGAGCAACTTAATACGCTAATGCGTAATCAGCGTGTTGATATTCGCAGTTATTTAGTGCTCAGCGCAACATCGCAAATACATGTGTTGCAAGAAACCGTTAGGCACTTTAAAAAAGTGCAGTTAAGTGGTTGTATATTCACCAAATTAGACGAATCTTTAAGTTTAGGTGAGATTATTAGTATAGCGATTCAAAATCGCCTTCCAATAGGGTATCTTACTAACGGTCAACGAGTACCAGAAGATATTCGAGTTGCAAATGCTGAAAAACTAGTTAAAAAGGCTGAGCAACTCTATTTAAAAAGAGCAAAAGCACAACATTCAAGGCACCAAGCAGTGGCGCCAAGCACAGTAGGGATGTATGATTAACACAGTATTAGATCAAGCAAGTGGCCTGCGCAAAATGAGTCAAAACAATAACAACGGCGTAAAAGTTATCGCTGTCACTGGCGGTAAAGGTGGAGTAGGAAAAACAAATGTTTCTCTGAATACTGCAATTGCATTAGGCCAGCAAGGTAACAGAGTATTGGTTCTTGATGCCGATTTAGGCTTAGCAAACTGTGACGTTATGCTAGGACTACGTGTTGAACGTAACTTATCACATGTTTTATCTGGTGAATGTGAACTTGATGAAATTTTAGTTGAAGGCCCCGCAGGTATAAAGATTGTACCCGCAACGTCAGGCTCTCAAAGTATGGTTGAATTGTCGCCTTCAGAGCACGCGGGACTTATACGGGCTTTTAGTGAATTAAATACAGAATTTGATATTTTAATTGTCGATACAGCCGCAGGTATTTCAGACATGGTGCTGAGTTTTTCTCGCGCGGCACAAGACGTCATGGTTGTTGTATGCGACGAGCCCACATCGATTACAGATGCTTACGCGCTCATTAAAGTGTTGAGTCGCGAGCATGGTGTATACAAATTTAAAATTGTTGCAAATATGGTCCGTAGTATGCGTGAAGGGCAAGAGTTATTTGCTAAACTTTCCAAAGTGACCGATCGTTTTTTAGATGTATCAATGGACCTGGTCGCAACGGTTCCCTACGACGAAAATATGCGCAAAGCAACGCGTCGCCAAAAAGTTATTGTAGAGCTTTTTCCTAATTCGCCGGCGGCACTTGCGTTTCAAGCGTTAGCAACAAAAGCAGTTAAATGGCCAATACCTAATCAACCATCAGGTCATCTGGAGTTTTTCATAGAGAAACTAGTAAACGGCTAATTATGACAACATTGGTGAATAAAGTTATGGGATATCAATCAGCACAAAATTTAAATGTGATTGTTGAAAAACATGCATCACTTGTCAAAAAAGTGGCATGTCATCTTATAGCGCGTTTACCAGCCAGCGTGCAGCTGGACGATTTAATACAATCAGGAATGATAGGTCTGATTGAAGCATCTAAAAGTTTTGATGCAACCAAAGGGGCTAGCTTTGAAACTTTTGCGGGGATTCGTATTCGTGGGGCAATGCTTGACGAGATGCGACGTGGCGATTGGGCACCCCGTTCAGTGCATCGTAAAAGCCGTTTGGTGGCCGAAACAATTGCTTTTTTAGAAAAAAGCTTAAACCGTGAGCCAACAGATATAGAAGTTGCTGAAAAACTTGAAATTTCGTTAAATGAGTACCATCATATCTTAAACGACGTAAATGCAAGTAAAGTACTCGGTATTGAAGACCTTGGTGTTGATGAAGATGCCATCAGTCCAGTGGGCCAAGATTTAGCGCTAGACAAACCGTTTAATAATGTTAAAAATGAGCGGTTTAACGAGTCTTTATTAGGTGCAATAAAATCTTTACCAGAACGTGATGCAATGGTGCTGTCTTTGTACTATAACGATGAAATGAATTTAAAAGAAATAGGGCATATACTCGATGTAAGTGAATCGCGTGTAAGTCAAATACATGGTCAGGCGATGATTAAGCTTAAAGCTAAAATCAATGACTGGATAAATTAGTAGTAAGTAAACAAGGTTAAGACCTCACTGGGGGATGTTTTGGATAAAAACATGAAAATTCTGGTTGTTGACGATTTTTCAACAATGAGACGTATTATTAAAAATCTGTTGCGTGACTTAGGTTTCACTAATGTTCAAGAAGCAGACGATGGGTCAACCGCTTTGCCAATGCTACAAAATCAAGTATTTGATTTTGTTGTTACCGATTGGAATATGCCAGGAATGCAGGGTATAGACCTACTAAGAGCAATACGTGCGGATGATAAGCTTAAACACATTCCAGTATTGATGGTAACGGCTGAAGCTAAAAAAGAACAAATTATAGCGGCAGCTCAGGCAGGTGTTAATGGTTATATCGTTAAGCCATTTACTGCTGGAACACTCAAAACTAAATTAGAAAAAGTATTTGAACGTTTAGGCTAATGATAGGGGGAGAGGCTTATGTCAGCACTTGCTGCGCCTCAAATAACTTTAGAACAAGCTCGTCAGCTCGTTGTTTTTCTAGAAAACGGTGAGCAAGACAAAGCCAATCAGTTAATTTTAGATACCGCTTCTAAGGAGCAATCTGAAATATTTGCTGAAGTTGGAAAGTTAACCCGTCAATTGCATGAAGCTTTAAAAAGCTTTGAGCTAGACACTCGCTTATCTGACTTAACTACCGATGCTATTCCAGATGCAAAAAAACGGCTCAATTATGTTATAGAAATGACAGAAAATGCCGCGAATAAAACAATGGATGCTGTTGAGGCTAGCCTACCAATTGCTCAACAGTTGGCAGATGAAATATCTCATATCAAACCGACATGGGATCGCCTAATGAATCGAGAGATTGAGTTAGGGGAGTTTAAATCGTTATGCCACAGCATTGATAAGTTTATGAACAATTCTCATCATAAAACCGATGAGCTGCAAAGTTTGATGACTAATGTACTTATGGCACAAGACTATCAAGATTTAACCGGCCAAGTTATTCGCCGAGTTATTGAGCTTGTTAGAGAAGTTGAAGAAAGCTTAATTCATCTTTTGACAGCCTTCGCTGATCAAAGCGAAAGCAAAGCCGAAAAAATAGAACAACAAAAAACAAATGAACCATTAGACGAACAAACTTTAGCAGGTCCAGAAGGCCCTATTATTGATAAAGAATCACGTAATGATGTTGTATCTGATCAAGATGAAGTCGATGATCTTTTATCAAGTTTGGGCTTCTAAGAGGAGAGTAACTGCATGTTTGAAGTCGATGAAGATATTTTACAAGACTTTCTTGTAGAGGCAGGAGAAATCCTAGAGCTTTTATCTGAACAGTTAGTTGAGCTGGAAAACAATCCAGAGGACACCGAATTACTCAATGCCATATTTAGAGGGTTTCACACTGTAAAAGGTGGTGCTGGGTTTTTAGCTATGACCGAGCTCGTTGACGCATGTCATGGCGCAGAGAATGTCTTCGATCTGCTGAGGCAAGGCGTACGAACGGTTAATTCGGAATTGATGGACGTAATTTTACAAGCTCTCGATACGATTAACGAGATGTTTGCCACCATTCAAAATCGTGACAAACCAGAACCCGCCGATCCCGAACTTCTTGAAACCCTTCATAAACTAGGTTTACCTCCAACAGAAGAAGAGCTTGCTGGTGACTCACCAGTTGATTCAACTGAAGAACCTCAAGCCGAGGTTATTGATGCCCCAGTTGCCGAGGAAGCCTCAGGAACTGATGAAGAAGATCCGTTTGCATTTGACGAGCTATTTAGCGGTGGAACAGTTGAACAAAGCGATGATGAAACTCAGATTGACGAAATAACAGAAGATGAATTTGAAAACTTACCTGTCTCTTATACACATCTGACGCTGCCGACGATATGCAGTGTGTAGAT
>OJDZ01000727.1_pt1 | contig 16759 bp, 16 predicted proteins | sample 1592981 | NCBI WGS metagenome assembly OJDZ01 (sample SAMN05416851, study PRJEB24817) | seawater metagenome | isolation source: Sea water | place: Canada:Atlantic | collected 2013-07
TCATGGCTCTGTGACGATAATATTGCACCATACACTGAAGCTAAAACACGCTCAAACACATAAGGATCATCTACTTCTTGAAAGGTTGATAGCAATTGAACCGCAACATGAATATGGTTTTGTAGAAGGCGAGTCAATGCTATTGTGGCATTGTCTCGTAACTTAATGTTTGAAGTTTGCTAAGAGTATGATGTGAATATCGCACAACCGCTAAGAGTATGATTGTTTATCCCAACCGTAGACTGTATCAATAGAACGTAAATAACATTTCACCCTCGGAGAAAGCCTATCAAGAGGATTACCAGTAAGATTGATACATCTCAAACTATTCAGCTGTGTAAAACTATCTGGCAGGTTTCTAAGATTACAATAAACAAGCTCAAGCTTAACAAGATTATTAAGCTCACCAATACTATTAGGTAGCTTGCCCAATTTACAATAACTGATAAAAAACTCAGTCAGACTCTTAAGTTGCCCTATGATTTCAGGCAGCTCTTTGAGGCTACAATGGTTAATATAAAGCTTCTCTAGATTAGTAAGTTGACCTACGCTATCAGGTAGCTTGTCAAACTTGCCATGACTAATAAAAAGCTCAGTTAAGCTAATAAGCTGCCCTATGCTATCAGGTAGGACTTCAAGCTTAGAGTGATTAAAATTGAGCTTAGTTAAGTTAACGAGCTGTCCGATGCTATCAGGCAATACTTTAAGTTTACAGTTGATAATATTAAGCTCAGCAAGGTTAATGAGGTGTCCAAAGCTATCGGGTAGCTCCGTTAGTTCAAGGTGAAGCAGGTCAAGGTGAGTTAAGCTCAAAAGCTGGCCTATGCTATCAGGTAGCTCTTCAAGCTCACAATGAGTAATAAAAAGCTCTGTAAGACTGCTCAGTTGTCCAACGCTGGCGGGCAACTCTTTAATACGACAACGATTAATATAAAGCTTGTTGAGGTTGGTAAGCTGTCCAATACTACTAGGTAGGTCTTTGAGATCACAGTTAATAAGATCAAGGTCATTTAAATTTTTGAGTTGCCCTATGCTGTCAGGCAAGTGCTTGAGCGGGCAATAACTAATAAAAAGCTTAGCGAGGTTAATAAGCTGCCCTATGCTGTCAGGCAGTTCTTCAATCTCACAGTGAACTATATCAAGTACCGTAAGCTTAGTAAGCTGTCCAATGCTGTCAGGTAAACATTGAATCTGACAGCGACCAATGAACATCTTAGTAAGGTTATGAAGTTGTCCAATACTATCAGGTAGCGCTTCGAGTTCACTTTGATCAATAAAGAGTTCAGTAAGATAACTCAGTTGCCCGATGCTCTCAGGTAATGCGACAAGTTTAGAGTGACTAATAGACAGTTTGGTTAGATTAGTGAGCTTACCGATATTGGGCAGTAAATGACTTGAACATATGCCACTGATAGTTATATCTACTAGATTTGTAAGGTTGGTAAGCTCATCGGGTAGATAGGCTATTCTATAGACGTCTTTTGAGTGTTGCTCATCATGTTCAGGCTCTAAGATCTCTAGCTTTTTTAGGGCTAACAGTGATTCTTTATTACGAGGAATTTCAGAATGCTTGAGCTCAAACTCATCTGCCCACGCCCATATTTTCTCAATCCAGTTGTCATTAGTATTTAATGTTTTATTAGAAGTATCAGACTGATGAATGTCCTGATGGTAGTTATTATTGTTTGGATTCATAGCTTTATTCCTTATAACAACTTGAACTATTTTTCTTATGCCAGAATAACGTTAGTATCCTGACATAGGTTTATGCAGCCCTATGCTACACATAGTCGAGATAGTCTTTAGCTAAATAGTCTTTAGCTAATTTGCAAGGGGTTTTTTACCATTCATGATCTGCAGCACAAAGGTTCCGGACATTGTAATCAGTAGGAAACCATGGAAGGCCTCCATCGCGGTCATAAATCGAAGATGTCCGTTAGGCATGAGGTCACCTCGCCCAAGCGTTGTGTAGTTAACTAGCGAGAAGTAAAAGTAGTCCATAAAGGTAAGGGAGGCACTGCCGTTGGATGAGGACGAGACGAGGTCACCAACCTGAAAGTTATGCACAGCAACCCAAAAGCCAGTCGCATAAAGCAGTGCCTCAAGGATATGAGCCAGCACGATTGAGGCAACTGCGACCCCAAGGCAGTGTCCCGGATGGCGCGACGGCGTCACAAACTGTGACGAGAATTTTAATACGCCATAATGTATTGCTGTGCAGACAGCGATTAGAATCGCTGCCATTATAATTGCCAGAATCACTTTTTATCCTTTTTGAGGAAGGAACGACATTAAAGGAAGATTACCCTATTTATTTTAACTAATCCTGTATAATTTTTTCACTATAGCTAACGACTACGCATAAGCACTAGAGTCTATTCAGATAGGTCATTACGCAGTCATTTGAATCAGTCAGCATATGTAGTAACAATCCTAGACCAATTATTCTATAGGGCTTTGGTAGAAATAGCATAGCCGCATAAACTGCCATTGCATAGTAAGTATGTAATGGATGAAAATTAATACTACAGCGATCAGGTAAGAAAACAGGTGTTGCTAGCAAGTGATCTAAATCTACCAGCATGGTTGCTAAAAGAATCAAATATACTCGTTTGTAATCATCACGAAAAAAAGTATAGGCAATAATCAACGGCATGCCAAAATGCAGGAAGTAGTGGATAACGGTTTGGATCATCATCTTTCCAATTCAGCATGATGTTTTATTGATAAGTTGGTATGCAGAATAATTAAACTAGTAAACGTTACTTAAGAAGCCAAAGCTACATGTTCATGCTATGTTCAGACTTGAAAAACAGGCGCAAAGCCACCCCCTGGTGTGCGAAAGTTAGTCGCTTGGCCTTGATAGATACGCCCAGCAGTTAGTAGCAGCTGTCCTGCATAGGTATAAAGACGTATATCTACCTTTCTAGTCGTCACCACATCATCAATCTTTATTGATCGCTCTGTAGCAGGGATAAAGGTCTGCGCAATATAGCTTTCATCTAAAATAGTCTCGAATACGCGGCGGGTAATCTTGCTGCCACGGTAAACGCCCTTACTACCATAACCAGCTACTGGCTTAAAAAACAATTGTCTCCGAGTACGCCATAATTCTGCTGCATCCTCTTTTGTAACCATTCTGGTAGTTGGTACTGACTTTTTTAGATATTCTGCATCATCATCACCTAGTCCCCACGACTGCAAAGTTTGCGTATCGGATAGTAAAGTCAGGTTGCGCTTATTAGCGAATATAGCATGGGCATGCGGATTGGGGGTTACTACTACCGCACCCTCTAAATAGGCACTTTTAAGCACGGCGTGGTTGGGGTTTTCAAAGGCGAAATCGACTAACCGATTATAGATCATATCAATGGGCTTGCTATGAGCTGTCAGTACACCATCAGCATAGTTAAGCTCAGACGGATCGAGTATAACGGTATCAATGCCTTTAGCTTGAAGTAGTTGGCAGGCCAGCTGAAACTCCAAATACATGAACTGGCTTTTGGGCTCATTATCCACAATAGCAATGCGATTGGGCATGCTAGTTGCCGATTGTCGCTGCCATTCTTGTATGAACATATTAGCGACCGCTTCTTCAAACCCATCAAGCATTTTAGTAGTAGCAACACTTTGCTCTGAGGGGCGACAGCAGTGTTTTTGTGCGCGGGCAAGTGCTACGTTTAAAAATGCGCCTCCAGCATTGGTATTGATCTCAATAAGCTTGGGGTCATCGCTCCCTAAGTGAAAGTCATAACCCATAAAGGCCCCTATTGGCCCCGGATCGAAAGCCGCGATATTGGGTGCCCACGACAGTACTTGCTGTTGATATGACGGTAGTCTAGCAGTCGACTCAATAGCTGCGATGATTCGCACCATTGCTTCTATCTCTGTCTTAGGGACGAACACCGGTGTCGCTGAAAACAGCTTATTAAGCTCATTGGCTCCTAGTGGATTATCTCTTGTGTTTACTAATTGATCTTGCAGGCTGTTATTAAGCGCTTTACGATCTAAAGTACGGCAATAGCACTCTTGATTAAGCTGATTTGCCAGATTATCATTCGTTTTGTTTTTATTATTAATTAGGGATTCCATTTAAATCTCATTACTAAGTTGAATGTACTGATAGGGTTTAGGGGACAGCCAAAATAAAAAAAGTGTCTTAAATGTTTAAGATAAGGTTATTTTTATAGTTACTTTACGAAATAGTCATTTTGCAAGATACTTAATTTGCAATATATCTAGTTTATAAATTAGCTACTTTGCAAGGTTATACGGTTTTACGCTCTTCTTTAATGAGTACTTTCGCTAAAAACAAACCTAACTCGAACAGTAGCCACATTGGAATCGCGAGCAATAGCATTGACACCCCATCGGGCGGTGTGACTACCGCTGACACAGCAAAACAACCGACGATGATATATCGGCGCTTACTCTCTAGACTCTGAGTGGATATGATACCGACCATTATCAATAATAAAGTAACCACTGGAATCTCAAAAGTGAGTCCAAATACCATAAATAACTTTAGCGCAAAGCTTAAATAACTGTCGATATCGGTCATAGGTATAACGTTTTGCGGAGCGAATAAAATAAAGAACTTCAATACGCCTTTGAGTACCACAAAGTAGGCAAAAGCGACACCAGAATAAAATAGGAATATCGAAGATATCAGCACTGGAATAGTGATTTTTTTCTCTTTTTTATATAATCCAGGCGCTATAAATGACCAAATTTGATACAGAATATACGGCATCACTACAAAGGCAGCAACGAAAATCGTCAAGCGAATAGGTGCCATAAAGTTCGAGGTAATATCAGTAGCAATCATAGTCGAATTCGCAGGCAGCTGCGCAACCAGAGGGTCTGATAAAAGATTGTAGAGCTCACGCGAAAACCCTACCAATGCTAAGAAGACGATCAAAACGGCTACGCATATTTTGATGAGATGCTTGCGTAATTCAATCAAATGCTCAGTAATAGGCATGTCGCTAAGCACATTCAGCACATTATCAGTCTCAACATTATGGGTAGCATCTGACGCCTTAGCATCTGTATTTGCTAACTTTCTTTGGCGACTTTTTTGGCGCTTAAATAAGCTCATTTATCCCCCTTCTCTATAGCTGAAGAAGAGGAAGTATCTGGCTGATGATTTTGCTGCTGAGGAGTGTTTGACTGATAGGAAGTATCTAAGCTTTGGTTTTGCGAGTTTTCAAACTTATCCATACTACCGCGCATCTCGGCTAACTCACGCCGCATGTCTGTCTCAGTCTGACGAATCTTTGCCAGCTCATCTTGCATCTGTTTTCGTGTCTCAGCCAAATCAAGCTCAGACTCTATATCAGACTGTAAGGTTGAAATCGTGCGACGCAATTTGGCATACCATTGCCCAGCGGTACGTGCGGCTTGCGGCAGTTTTTCTGGGCCCAATACGATTAAAGCAATGACGCCAAACAAGAGTAATTCGGAAAACCCAATATCAAACATAACAGTCACATATATTAATAGACTACTTAGTGCCGCTATTTATAAGCGGCGCGCTTCATACTTTAGGCTGGTCATCAGTGGAAATAGGGCTGATTTCCATATCATCAGCCTGATTACCTACACGCGTATTTAAATCATTACTTGCAGCTGGCGTACTATTTTCATGGCTAAGCACAAGATTTTTGCGAGCATTCTCGGGTTCTTCATCTTTGACCGCTTCTTTAAAACCCTTCACCGCACCGCCTAAATCTTTACCTGCATTTTTAAGCTTGGCAGTACCAAATACGACCACCACTACGACCAATAAAATCAGCCAATGTGTAATAGAAAAGCTGCCCATAACGGTATCCTTATATTTTGTGATCTTGTTTAGACCAGTATGTGTCAGTGTGCTTTAGAACACTTTTTACCGTACCAGAATTATAGTTTCAAACGGCGCAATCGCAGCGCGTTAGCAATCACCGAGAATGACGACAAGCTCATCGCTGCCGCTGCTATCATCGGACTGAGCAGAAGCCCAAATATGGGATAGAGCACACCTGCGGCAATAGGAACACCAAGTGCATTGTAGATAAAGGCAAAAAACAGATTCTGTCTGATATTGCGCATGGTGGCGTGGCTAAGCTTATAAGCTTTGGCAATGCCCATTAAATCACCTTTTAGCAGGGTAATGCCCGCACTCTCCATCGCCACATCGGTACCGGTTCCCATAGCGATACCGACATTCGCCTGCGCTAGCGCTGGTGCGTCGTTGATACCATCACCCGCCATAGCGACCAATTTACCGCTGTCTTGCATTTCTTTGACGATACGGTTTTTATCCTCTGGTGAGACATCCGCATGAACTTCATCAATACCTAGTTTATTGGCGACTGCCTGCGCGGTTTTTTCGTTGTCACCGGTTAGCATCACAACTTTTAAACCTGCGTCATGAAGCAGTGAAATAGCCTCTTTAGTGCTTGGTTTTATAGGGTCAGCAACTGAAATAATACCAGCAGCTTTACCGTCTATAGCCACAAACATTGCCGTTTCACCGTCTTTTCTACGGACATCAGCTTTAGTGGACAGCTCATTATCAAAACTATTTAGGCTTTCCATAAGCTTAGAGTTACCAATAGCGACTTTCTTACCATCGACCACGGCTTGTACGCCTTCGCCAGTAGTCGAATTAAAGTCAGTAGCTTTAGGAATAATGAGTGATCTTTCTTGAGCTGCTCTAACGATAGCTTCTGCTAAAGGATGCTCGCTAGCGCTTTCTACTGAGGCTACCAATGCGAGGAACTCGTCTTCATCTTGACCTACCTGCGCATCAATTGCGGTAAGCTCGGGCTTACCAGCGGTCAGTGTTCCGGTCTTGTCGACGACAATGGTATCGACTTTTTCCATACTCTCTAACGCTTCAGCATTTTTGATGAGGACGCCGTTTTGCGCGCCTTTGCCGGTACCAACCATAATGGACATCGGCGTCGCTAGACCAAGGGCACAAGGACAAGCAATAATCAGTACCGCAATCGCGTTAACCAAAGCATAGGTCATAGCGGGCTCAGGTCCGAATATCGCCCAGACAATAAAGGTTATGATAGAGCTGACAATAACAATAGGTACGAACCAACCCGCCACTTGATCTACCAAGCGCTGGATAGGCGCGCGGCTACGCTGGGCTTCAGCAACCATTTGTACAATTTTAGATAATACTGAATCTGCTCCAACATTGACCGCTTCGACTAATAGCGTTCCGGTGCCATTTACCGTACCACCAGTCACTGTATCTCCTGCTACTTTTGATACAGGGATTGGCTCACCCGTCACCATTGATTCATCAACATTACTATTACCATCGATCACTGTACCATCTACGGGTAGTTTCTCACCTGGTTTAACCCGTAGCTTATCGCCAGTGACGACCTCATCAAGCGAGACTTCGACTTCTTCACCGTTTTCATCGACACGTCTTGCGGTTGGTGGTGCGAGCTCAAGCAAAGCTCTAATCGCACCTGAAGTTTGACTTCTAGCTTTGAGCTCTAATACTTGACCCAGTAGCACCAAGGTCACAATGACCGCTGCCGCTTCATAGTAGACTCCGACTTGACCAGAGGCATCTCTGAAACTGTCTGGGAAAATATCGGGAAAAAAGGTCGCGACAATACTAAAAATATAAGCAGCGCCTACGCCTATCGCAATCAAGGTAAACATATTTAGATTGCGGCTTTTTATAGACTGCCAGCCACGGACGAAAAACGGGGCGGCGCCCCAAAGCACTACAGGGGTCGCGAGCACTAACTCAGCCCATTGTAAGATCTTTGAAGAGATACCATACTGACTAAAGTCAACTCCAAACATACCGCTCATCACATATATTAATAGCGGTACAGTCAACACGGTACATATCCAAAAACGACGAGTCATGTCGTCAAGCTCTGAGGTGTCCTCTTCACCGATAGTAAGCGTTTCGGGCTCAAGCGCCATACCACATATCGGACAACCGCTATTTCTAACGTCTCTCACTTCAGGATGCATAGGACAGGTATATACCGTGCCATCGTAATCAGCAGGTACTTTATCGTATTTACCGCCTTTAACAGATTTTACTCCGCTACTATCAGTATCCTTTCCATGACAGCTAGCGTGACTATCATCTTTAGCAACTTCGTCTTCAGGTTTAAGAAACATGCCACATATTGGGCAGTCACTTTTTTCAACATCTCTTACTTCTGGATGCATAGGACAAATATAAATCGTGCCGTTATAATTTTCTGGTATCTTGTCGTACTTATTGCCTTCGACAGACTTTAACTCAGTACTATTATTAGCATCCGCTTTATGACAATGCGCATGACTGCCCTCATTACTGTTGGATTCAGCAACCTCGTCTTCAGGTTTGAGAAACATGCCGCATATCGGACAATCGCTCTTCTCAGTATCTCTAACCTCAGGATGCATCGGGCAGATATAAACCGTACCACTATAGTTTTCTGGCACTTTATCGTACTGACCACCTTTGATAGATTTTTCATCGGCAATATGTTTCATAAAATCACTCCTTGAAGACAATAAATATTGATAATAAGTACAACTCTTAAAGCACTATCATCAATCCTCGATTGCTATTCATCTAATCATTAATCTAAAAACCTCTAAAAAATAATTTCTATACTTTTCAATTGGAATTTAGTTTTTATCACGCAAATACTTGAGCAGTGCCATGATTGTTAGTACTAGTACTGCGAAAAATAGTAGGGTGAATAACAAACAGATAAGCATCATAACCCAGCCCATGCCATACATCATTGAGCCGTTCATCATGCCATGCATTGACCCATTCATTATGATTTCTCCTCAGTCTAAACTGTGATCACTCCAACTCTTCAATTAATTTTTACTCGAACCGAAGAGGTTTACTGACTGTTAATATATCAATATCTTTAGCGCACTTTGGCGAACCAACGATATAGTGGCACGAACAAGATGGCGAAATACCAACCGTAAAGATATGATTCTACAAGTCCAATTAGAAAACCTGTCCATGTTAACCACTCAAAGCCAGGTAGTAGAGGTGCCCAAGCTTCGTGCATCGCTATCTGTTCGGGTGCGAGTAAACCAAACCCCTATGCATAATAGATAACTAATAAGTAGAAACAACGATACACTATTGCCAACAGGGGCAATCCTTAAAGTACTTGTTGTTAAGTTTGATTTGACCATCTTAGTAATCCTCACTATTGTATGATGTGGTTCAAGCTCAAGATAACCAATCGTATCTAACCATGCTAACTCTAAGGATTTGTATGAATTAAAGCTTTATCCTGTATTGATATTACTTTTTAACTCGTGCGGCGGCGGCAAGTTGACGCCATTGACCCCATTGAGGAATAAACATTGGCACTTGCTGTTTGTAAGCAAGGTAGTCTTTACCAAACTCTTCAAACATATGCCGTTCCTCACGTCGAGCTAACCATGTGTATACAAGCACAATCACTGGAAACAGACCGATTGAAAACAGAGTTGGCCAATGCACCACACCCTCACCGAACAGTGCAATAAACAACCCGGTGTACTGAGGATGACGTACGTAGGCATAGAGTCCATCAGTTACTAAACGATTTTCCCCTCGTGCTTTGTGGACTTGGCGCCAACCTTGAGCAAAAAGACCGACTCCTAAAAATGCAATAGCATAGCCGAGTAGCATTGAGATCATCATGCCTGTCTCACCTAAACCAACAAGGGTCGACCATAAGCTAGCGCTGACATATTGGCTGTCCAAACCAAAAAACCGTACTAATAAATATATAGTGAGCGGAAAGCCATACATTTCTGCGTAAAGTGCAATAATGAAAGCCTGAACTACACCAGCACCCGCCCATTCACGCCAGTTCTTTGGTGCGAAATAACGGTAAAAGAACCAAGAAATCAGAACAATAACAATTAGTGCGAGACCCCAAGTTCCAGCGTGATTAAATGACTCATTAATAGCTTACTTTCCCTGTTGTCTTTATGAATATCGTATTGCATGAAATCAATTCTTGAAGATAGTAAGCAGACGCTTAAATCTATGCAATTTTTAACCAAACAATTTTCTGTAAACTCTTTGATGTTACTGTCAATGATGGTCTGCAAGCGTATCTTTTTCGATAGCTTTTTTCCTCGCTGAAGATTTCAGGTAAACCTGCTCAGCCACAGCAATCACTACAATAGTGACGACTGCTACGCCAAGTACGAATGGATCTGAGTTTAGTTTAATCCAGACAAAACCGCCGAGAACCAACAGGTCAAGAAGTATGGCCACTATAGGCACCCACATCACCGCCTTTATATCCTGACGAAGGTATCGCAAAACACCCCAATGAATGGCGATATCCATAATTAGATAGAAAACAATGCCAAGCGCTGCAATTCGTGATAAGTCAAATAACGTCGTAAAAGCTAAACCCAACACCACAGTATAGACCAACGTATGTTTTTGAACGCTTCCCGGCATTCCCAAATGACGATGAGGCACCAGCTTCATCTCAGTCAACATAGCAAGCATACGAGAGACTGCGAAGATGCTAGCAAGGAGGCCGCCAGCGGTAGCTACCATTGCGATTGCAACTGTGAACCATAGACCATAGTCGCCAAGTGCTGGGCGTGCGGCGGCAGCCAAGGAGTAATCTTTAGTTTCGATGATTTCGGCAAGAGATAGATTACTAGACACCGCGAAACCGACTAGAGTGTAAATAACTACGCATATTGCGATTGATATTACAATGGCACGGCCGACGTTGCGATGAGGATTTTTTACTTCCGAGCCACTGTTGGTAATCGTGGTAAAGCCTTTAAATGCCAGTATGCCTAGCGCCGTTGCGCCAAGAAAGTCACCAATAGTATTAGTGTCATCTAATGTAGAAGAATCAACTGCAAAGCTATCAGCTAGCCAGATACCAACCAACCCGAATATAAGAATACCGACAATTTTTATAATACCGATAACCGATGCAACCCCCTGAATCCAACGATTACCAAGTAAATTGATAAAGAACGCAGCAAGAATAAGCGCGGCGCCAAGGATGGATACCATGCGACCGCTGTCATCGCCACCGAATAACTGCATAGTGTATGACCCGAACGTCCGGGCCAAAAAGCTCTGCGCTATAACCATGGAGAAATACATCAGCAGGGCATTAAATCCAGTCGGTAAACGATCTCCGTATGCCTGATGCAGGTACATTGCAACACCGCCAGCCGACGGGTAAGCGTTAGAGATTTTGATATAAGAATAGGCACTAAAAGAAACAACGATTGCGGCGGCTAGAAAAGCAAGTGGGAAAAGCGAACCCGTCATCTGAGCCATCTGACCGGTCAGAGCGAAAATACCAGCACCGATCATGACACCGGTACCTAGCATAACTGTTCCTGATAATGTCAAACTATCCTTCTGATAGCGAGTCGTTCTATCTTGCTTCATACTTATTCGACCTTAATCTATTTCTTCGTAGAACTTCAGTTTTACAGGTTATTTTTGAAGTAAGGAGTAGGTATAGTTAGAATTAAAAGACGCGATATAGTAAATAGTTTTTAAAGAAGAGCTTACTTATTGGTATCATAATATATTATTCCAACTCTTCAATAAGCGCTTGCATCTCAGCGATTTCACGCTTTTGTGCTTCGATAATGTCATCAGCAAGCTGACGTACACGTGGATCTTCGATATCAGCACGCGAACTGGTCAAAATAGCAATCGAGTGATGCGGTATCATCGCCTGCATCCAATCCACTTGATCGACCGTTTGTTGTGATCTAACGCCCCATAAACCAAAGGCAAATAGCACGACACTAATCCCATAAACCATTAGATTGACCTTAGTCTTTTTATACATATTGGTCATAAAGGCGAGCATGATAACTGCCATTACCGCGCCCATATATAACGCCATATAAGCTCTGGTTTCGCTAAAATAAACGTGATCCCATTGATAAGTATTAAAATACATCATGATAAACATCACGACTGTCGATGTTAAAATCATGATTGTGAACTTTACATAAGGGTTCATTTGCTTCTGTTTATTATCCATATGGTTATTCATATTCTTGTCCTTAATTTAGTAAAAAGGCACCTAAATAAAGAGGTGCTTTTTTTAGAGCTAGTGTTATAAACTGTTGTTACTTACATGGTTAACACTAGAACCAAAACATCACACCAGCAGTCAGACTATTAGAATCAACGTCTTCGTCCTCTTGACGACGTAAGTCTCGCGCATCACCCAAGGCGCTCTCGTAGCTGAAACCAACATAAGGCGCAAGCTGACGACTGAATGTCTCATAAGCCAGCCTAACTTCAGCTTCAAACTCATTAAATCCTTTAGTAATACCGTTATCGGTATCATCTTTACTAAAGGCAGTCAGCTCCAGCTCTGGTCTGACCACCCAACGCTGATCTAAGCGCCACTCGTACGCTGCCCCAAGATCAAGCTGGACTTGACCATCAGTATATAGATAAGCTCTTGCGTCAGTCTCAACGAAGTACGGCGCCGTACCAGCAATGCCTGCCATGATTGCGGACTTATCGTTTTCAGTATTATAAGCAATACCCGCTTCTCCATTCCAGAAGATACCGAGCGGCTTCCAATAAGCGAGTGAGCTTAGACTATCGATCTCTTTATCATCGTTAGTTTGAGCACTACCTTCACTGCGTAGAGTGACACGATTACTATCAGTACCGTACCAGCCTTCAGCTTCAAAATCGATTTGGTCATTCTCAAACTGATAGCCCAAAGTTTCTACTGACACACCCCATAACGGTAAGCTACCCATCATTACCGGTTTACCATACTGTCCATAGTCAACACCATTTGAGTAGTCGGGACTACGAGCATTAGGAGGTGGTTCGCCGCCTTGCATTCCAGACATATCCATATTCATACTGCTATGATCCATACCTGACATGTCCATACTACTGTGATCCATACCTGACATATCGCCCGACATATCCATGCCACTATGATCCATATCTGACATGTCACCTGACATATCCATACCACTGTGATCCATATCCGACATATCGCCTGACATATCCATACCACTATGATCCATATCCGACATATCGCCTGACATATCCATGCCACTATGGTCCATATCTGACATATCCATACCAGACATGTCCATACTGCCATGATCCATGTTCGACATCTCAGCAGCGTTTGCTAAAGGTGACATTAGTAGCATAAAAGATGACATGCCAATAAACGGTAGACCTACTTTATATATTTTCATAATAAGGCTCATATTCGAAGGTTTATTAAACAACGGCAACTTCTCTAAACATCCCTGCTTCCATGTGATAGAGCAAGTGGCAATGCCATGCCCATCTGCCAGCTTCTCCGGTGACATCAAAGCTTATCTTTTGTGCAGGCTGTACCATTATCGTATGCTTACGTACTTGAAACTCACCTGAAGGCATCCGCAGATCGCTCCACATACCATGCAAATGCATGGGATGATTCATCATGGTGTCATTGACTAAGGTAATACGTACGCGCTCACCCGGCTTAATATTGACCGGTGCGGCATCTTTGAACATAACCCCGTCTAGAGCCCAAATATAGCGCTCCATGTTTCCCGTCAGATGTATTTCAATCTCTCTGGTGGGTTTGCGCTGCTCTGCCATTATCTCATCGCCGACAGAGCGCAACTGACTATAATTCAAAACCTCTCTATTAATATTGCGCAGGTTGATACCTGGATCGTCAAGGTTCATACGTGGACTGTCCACACGCATATCGGACTTAAAGTCATATTCTGTTTTGGCATGTTTAGCGTTATAGCCATTCGATCCCATGGCGCCCATCATGTCGGCCATCGTCAGCCATTCGACTTTGTCCATAGCAGGTATCGCAGGACGAGCACCTTTTTTGGTAGCAAGCGTTGTCGCAACATAGCCTGACCGATCTATGTTTTGAGCAAATATGGTATGCGCGTCTTTAGTGGGCGTCACGATGACATCATAAGTCTCGGCCACCCCAATACGGAAATCATCGATATCGACGGGACTGACATCAATCCCATCCGTCGCGACGACTTTCATTTTTAGGCCGGGGATGCGTACATCAAATATCGTCTGCGCTGAACCATTAATAAAACGTAGTTTGACAGGCTGTCCAGCCTTGACAAGTTGCGTCCAGTTAGCCGCTGTGGTTTTACCATTCATCAGATAGGTAAAGGTTTTTTCACCAGACAGATCAGTAAAGTCTGTCGGCATCATGCGCATCTGATTCCAACTTTTGCGCTTATCAAACGCGGTTTTCAGATCCGTTTCGGCAATATCGGACAATAGCTTTTTAAAGTCTGGCAGATGATAATTATCAAAGTCAGCACGCTGCTTAAGTAGTTTTAGCAGATTATGCGGATCGCGATGCGTCCAATCACTAAGCAGGATAACGTGATCTTCCTCGATAGGATAGCGTTCGCGCCCTTTCGGCTCAATGACGATGGCCCCGCGCATACCGGTCTGCTCTTGGAAGCCAGTATGCGAGTGATACCAATAAGTGCCTGACTGTATCAGTTTAAATTTGTACGTGAAGGTGCTACCCGCAGGAATACCATCAAAGCTGATACCCGGTACGCCATCCATCTCAAACGGCACTAAGAGGCCATGCCAGTGAATAGAGGTCGACTCATTCAGCTGATTATGGACTCGAATGGTGACCGTATCGCCTTCTTGCATCTTAAGCGTTGGCGCAGGCAGTGAGTCATTTATCAGCGTTGCCATGCTTGACTTGCCGTTGACCGTTATCATCTTCTCACTGACATAAAGATCAAATTCATTACCCGTTAGTATAGGTACAATGTGATCGGCTCTATCACTATTGACTACGACATTTTGGCTTTTAGTTAAAGCACTATTAGCCATCGTCGGTAGTGTGGATAGCATCGACGCGCCGAGCAAGGTGGATGACCCTGTCAAAAAACGCCTGCGGTTAAATCTGTTTTTATTCATAATATTGACCTAAGTTAATCCATGAAATGAGAGTTGAACTTATATATCTGATAACTTATTAATAGAACTACATCTGCTGCGCTGGCGACTCAATAGCCGCATACACTTGAGTGCTGCCATCCTTGTTCAATTGCATGACTTTATAGGGCATAAATTTATCTTGATATTCCATGCCCGGACTACCAACTGGCATACTCGGTACCGCAAGACCGATGGAATCAGTTGGCGGACTGGCTAGAAACTGTGCCATGTATTTGGCAGGAACGTGCCCTTCAAAAACATAACCATTAGTAGTGACGGTGGTATGACAAGAGCGCATTTGCTGCGGGACACCGTAACGCTCTTTAAATAAAGATAAATCTGTAACGTCTTGCGCAGTTGCGCTTAGACCATGACCTTCGGCATAGCCTACCCATTCTTTGCAGCAGCCGCAGTTGGCATCTTTATAAACTGTGGCTGAGACGTTTTTGAGTAATGATGACGAGCTGTTAACGGGAGCATTTGTAGGAGCAGAACTTTCATTTTGTACTTGTGCATTCTGGGTAGCAGACTGTTCAACCTTTACTGGTTGAGAATCAGAGCCACTGGTATTAGATTGGCTGCAAGCGGCTAGCGTTAACGAGAGTGACGATGTCACCACCAATAAAAGGACACGACCGGATAACCAGCTATGTCCATTAGAAAGCACATGTGTGTAATGTCTCATTAAATTACTCCTAAACGTCTATTATTATGCTCGATATTCTAAAAACTTACACCCTATATTTGAATTCTTATGTACTTAACTAAAAACATTAAATGCAGCATTGTTCAGTACTGCATTATTAATATAATAGCGACAACCGTGAGTTAGGAGGCTTTCATATCTAGAAAGTATTAATGCTGCATTCCAGATCCATCATCCGACATATTCATATCACCGTCAAATGACATGTCCATCATATCGCCATCTATCCTAGTGGTTAGCATCGTGTATTGGCTTTCATCTAATTCAGGTAACGATCTGATAAAAGCGACCATTGCCCACATTCTATCGTCGTCATGAGAAGCACCCCATGCTGGCATGCCTGATGCCATAATACCGTGCTTGATTGCCCAAAAGCCTTGCTTTGCACCGTCTTCTGTTTGATAACGTTTGACAATATCAGCCTTGGTAAAGTTGGGCGGCTTTGGATATAAGCCCTCACTAAAGTCAGTTTGTGCCACTCCCGGAGACAAGTGACAGCCTGCACACATATCCTTATAGTCCGCGCCCCCAGAGCTGATATCGACCTTCTCTAAGTCTGGTACCACAATATCTTTACTGGCATTTGCTATGGAACGATTGCGAGCGGTTTCCAAAAAGCTAAACATCATTGGGCTATGCTCTTGGTCAGCTCCCACATTGACAACGCCACTAGTAACAACCGCAAACACGCCAACGATTGCCACAAATACGGTAAAGAGCGCACCCAATAAAAATTTCATATGTTTTCCTAAAACTTTATTTTCGTTAAGTGTTGACTGCTATTTAACAGAGCTAAAGTTTTTAAGATTTACTGTCGTTAGTAACACAGTGTTTTTGGTACATTTGCTTCATTTTACCCATGTTAGCCATCATTGCTTTCATAGCAGGATCTTTCATATCCATCTTGCTATGATCCATTTTTCCCATCATCTGCATATGCTTTTCCAACTTTTCACAGCTCATTTGATCCTTTTGCGCATGCATTTTTGGATCATGCGCCATAGCTGAGGTCGATACGACAAGAGCGACGGCAGTGGCTACGATTGCTTTAGGTAAAGACTTTGATTTAAAGAGTG
>OJDZ01000730.1_pt1 | contig 16727 bp, 15 predicted proteins | sample 1592981 | NCBI WGS metagenome assembly OJDZ01 (sample SAMN05416851, study PRJEB24817) | seawater metagenome | isolation source: Sea water | place: Canada:Atlantic | collected 2013-07
ACGAGATAGGAGTCCGTCTCGTGGGCTCGGAGATGTGTATAAGAGACAGAGTATGCGGTGCCGGTAGTGATGGGACGACATACGCACAAATGTCAGGATATGGTTGATCGACTCAGTGATGTGGGCGCGCTGGTTCAGGCGCAGACAGTGGATGAGTTATATGCGGTATGCCAAGCAGCGATCAACGCGCCAGCAGAGTATGCAGATAAGGGCGCGCGTGGGCAGGCGATGCTTGAGAGGTTGGCGCTTGATGCGCAAAAACAGATTGATGCACTGATTGACTTGATGGAAGCGAGATAGGTAACCATGAATTTTTTGATATTAGAAACCGATGATATGCAAGGTGACGGTGATCGAGCCTGTGTGACTGATCATCGAAAGATCAATCACTTAACTACGGTTCTGGGTGTTGGTCCCGGCTCCACGCTCAAGGTTGGCCTGCTTGGCGGCAATCTGGGCAGTGCTAAAGTGGTCGGTATCTCAGATGATAAAGTGGAGCTAGAGTCGGTTGTACTTGATAAGCCCGCGCCGCCTAAACTGCCGATTACCTTGGTGATCGCTATGCCACGCCCTAAGGCGCTCAGGCGCATCTTGGTGCATGCCACCGCGATGGGGATAGAAGCGATACACGTGATTCATAGCTTTCGGGTTGAGAAGAGTTACTGGCAAAGCCCGGTGCTTGAGAAGATCAAGGATTATGCACTTGAAGGGCTGGAGCAATCGGGCGATACCCAGATGCCGCAAATTACCATCAACAAACGTTTCAAGCCTTTTGTTGAAGACCAGCTACCGCAGATTATCGAAGGTAAGCGCGTATTTTTGGCGCAGCCAGGGAGCGAGGATAGCCTGCCTCATGATCTGACGTTAGAGGATGAAGTGGTGTTTATCATCGGGGCTGAAGGTGGATTCATCTGTTATGAGGTTGAGCTTTTAGAAAAACAGGGCTGCCACAACGTGTCCTTAGGCCACCGGATCGTTCACTCTGAGACGGCTGTCAGCATGATGGTCGGCCAGATCATGGCGCACCAAATCAGAGGGGTTGTGAGTTGAGGTGGTCCACGGAGCTTAAAAGCTTAGCAAAATGCCTACTTGTAGCCGGCATTGGGCTCATGCTGAGTTGTTCAGACCAAACCGATCCAAACAATCTGACGGCTGAGCAGTTGGGTGAGCCCAACTTTCACACCAACACCTTGATAGTAGCAACCGACTGGGGCCAAAAGACATTTGACCCTCTGCTTAAAGTTTTTGAGCTTGAGAAAAAAGTGCGCGTGAAGTTACTGAGCCTGAGTGAGCTTGCTGCGATCAATCCAGCTGAGCGGCCGGCGGTAGACTTGTATTTACTGGGCAGTTTGCAGAGCATGAGTAGGTTGAACGCAGAAGATTTTCAGTTTGTTCAGCCCAAAGTCTCAATCCAACTGCAACCTTTTGCTGTTTCCGGTGAGAACCCGTGGGTGATGCTGGGTTATTGGCCACTTTTATCAGCCTCTAACGCGGTGCCTTCAAGTGATCTGAGTGAATTAACTCAGCGATCAGTTGATCCGCTATGTGCCCCTGAGCAGCAAATCAGCCTAATCACGGTTGTGCTAGAGGGCAGCGGTTATCTGATCGAACCTGAGGAAACCCTCGCTGCGGAACCCTCGCAAGTGGCACCTACTCAAGGCGCGCCTGAAACTAGCGCGCCTGAAAACTCGCAACTGATGATTGGCGCTGAGGCTGCTGGGGCTGGAGGTTTGAGCGAATCACCGCTTAGATCTTTGACAGCTACCCGATTAAATATGACTCAGGCACTCAGCTCGCCTCGGTGTAGCTCGCTGTTGTTTTTTGAAAACAATCAGTTCGCGTTAGGCCTAGATGAGGGTTCGCGGGCAGCGCCTATCCAGCCGACCCTTATCGATGGCCCCATCGCAGCGGTTCCCAAAGACGCGCTTAACCCGCTTAAGGCACTTTGGATGATTGAGTGGCTCTTGGGCGGCGAGCAGCAGCGGCAATTGTCGGATAAGTATCAAACCCATACCGTACTTACTTCTAAGGTTGACATGTCCAATAAGGATCAGCCGCAACCTACAATGGCGTTGGCAACTGAGGAATCGGTTGAGTGGGCAAGCCGCAGTTCTCTAGCAGCGCCGTAGGTATGGATGGCCAACTGCTCAGTGTGAGTGATTTGTGCCTGCAGCTTGGGACAGGCTTTAAACTGCACCAAGTTAGCTTGCAGCTCCCAGCTGGACAAATTGGCGGCCTGATTGGTGCCAACGGAGCCGGAAAAACTACAGTCCTACGCTGTATCGCCGGGCTTGAAAAGCGAGCATCAGGCAGTATCGTGCTGCATCAGCGCGCGCTGCTGAGTGAAAAACAATCCTTACCGACTCACCTAAGGCGCGTCGGCTATGTGTTTCAGGATTTAGCTTTGTTTGACCGCCTAAGTACCTTTGAAAATCTGGCCTTTGGGGTTAAAGGATCATCCGCGCAAAGGGCTGCAAAGGTTGAGTCGCTACTACAGCAGTTTCGCCTTGAGGCTTACCGTGACACGCCCGTCTCTCAACTTTCTGGAGGCACGCGACAGCGAGTTGCTATTGCAAGAGCGCTGGCGGCAAACCCTGATCTGCTGCTGTTAGATGAGCCTTTCTCTAGCTGCGATAGGGCGGAGAAAAAAAGGTTAATGCGCTTTTTGCGACAATTGATCTTAGATCAGGGGCTCAGCAGTCTGTTAGTCACGCATGACAGTGCAGTAGCACTGGGACTTTGTGATTACTTGGGGGTGATGGATGAAGGCAGGTTGATTGCTCAGGGCACTGCGCTGTCCTTGTATGAGGACCCGCCAAGCTTAAAAGTCGCCATGAGTTTAGGGTCAGCGTGCTGCCTTGAAGCTCAAGTCGCTGAAGACGGATCGAGCGCTATGACTGCTTTAGGTCCAGTTCAACTGATGCGGCCGACAACGCAAAAGCGAGGGTCGGTTTTGCTGCGCGATGAAGACTTGGCGCTCGCAGGCAATGTAACGCCTAACGCTAAGGTAATCTTTGTGCAGCGTTTGGACGGTAACCGGTATCGATGCACGTTGCGGCTTGAGGCTCAAACGCAAGAGGTTGATTTAATCAGTGATTACCCGCTCACGATCGGCTCGGTACATGGGCTTGCGCTCAGACCAAAAAGGTATACATTTTTCCCTGTGGATCAAACGCTCAACGCTTTTTGAGCAGCAAGTGCAGGTAGCGACCCATCCGCCAAAAGGGCTCTTGCTGGCTAAACTCAAGCTCTTTTTCCAGCACCGCCTCGGGGTTGGTGTGGCCGCCGCGCTTTAGCGGGCTGTAATCGTGAAAAACCCGTATCCCGCTTTGACTCACCACCGTAAACGATTGGGTCCAACCCAGCGCCTGCTCAAGACTGACCGGATTGTTCGGTGTCAGGGTTTTAGCGTCTAACTTGGCTGGGCGATCGAGTTGATAAAAGTTGCCCATAATCAAATTGCGATACTGATAGGACGCTGGGTTATAAAAACACAGTGACAAATGCCCACCCGTTTTAAGCTTGGCAAGGGCAAAGTCAATCATGGCTTTTGGGTCGTCTAGCCACTCAAGTACGGCGTGACTTAGGATCAAATCGAGTGATTGGTCAGCGACGCTCAAGTCTTGATAAGCGCCTTGGGTATAGCTTACGCTCAGCTCTGCTGGGCAAGCGACCTGCGCCTGAGCCAGTAAGGTGGCGGAAAGATCGCTCAGCTCAACACGGTGTCCAAACTTAGCTAGCCACAATCCGATCTGAGCGCTGCCGCAGCCAACATCGAGAACTTGTAAGCCGCTTTGCTGAGTGAACTGCGCTAAGTCACTTTTCAATACCTTAAGACGAATCTGACCCTTCAGTGAGCCGTAGATCTTTTGGGTAAAGTGCTCAGCAACGGCCTCAAAACTGCGATCTGCCAAAGGTTTTAGGCTTTGTTGTCTAACGAGCGAGCAGTGATGCCCATGAGTTTATGAGTCAGCAGGGCAGCAGAGAAATCATAAGCGTGAAAACCTTCGATCGGTGCGAACTCCATGATGTCAAAACCGATGATCTCGCGTTGATTAGCCACGCTTTCAAACAGCCCAAGGCTCTGGTGCCATAAGAGGCCACCTGGAACCGGCGTGCCGGTAGAAGGGAAGACGCTAGGATCGAGGCCATCAACATCAACGGTAAAGAAGACCTGTTTGGGGAAGTCCTCGGGTAGCGTGATCTGATTGATCAGCTTTGGCACCAACTCATCGGCGTCTTGAAAGTAGATATTGGGGTTGGATTCGCGGGTGTTTTTTTCTTCTTCACAGTAAGCGCGGATGCCAAGTTGATAAAGCGGTATGCCCTCGTCAACCACGCGCTTCATCACCGATGCGTGAGAGTAGGGGTTGTCTTCATAGGCGTCGCGCAGATCAGCGTGAGCGTCGATCTGCACTACCCCAAAATCACGGAAACCTGCTGCTAAGTATCCTTTGATTACCCCGTAGGTCACGGTGTGTTCACCGCCCAGTACCACCGGCATGCTGCCTGCTTCTAGCAGCTGCTGAGTTTTGGCTGCGATCCGGTTCACCACTTCCTCTGGTGACCCACTGCAGTCGATAGCTTCGGCGGTGTGTATACCATGCTCGCTCGGCTTTGAGTAGCCATCCCAAACCTCTAGCTGATCAGAAGCCCGGATGATGGCTTCTGGACCATGCTTGGTGCCGCCGCCATAGGAGACGGACTCTTCGTAAGGAACCGCAAGTACGCTAAAGCGAGCTTTGTCGGCTGGGGTATTTTCAATTTCCGATGATAAAAAGTGGTTCATCTGCCTCTCCAGTTGCTGCTATCAGCTGCATTTAATTTCAGGATAACCGCGTTTTAAAGTCTTCATAGCCAAATTGGCGCACCACTCTAAGCTCGCCGGTTTCAGAGTTCCACAGCGCCAGCGCAGGCAGCAAAGTGCCGTTAAAGGTTGAGGTCTTGACCATGGTGTAGTGACTCATGTCACTGAACATGATCCGATCACCAATCGAAAGTGGCTCGTCAAAACTGTAGTCACCCATGACGTCCCCTGCTAAGCAGGTCAGCCCGCCAAGTCGGTAGGTGTGCGCTTTTTCATCGCGCTCGCCTGCGCCCCAGATCTCAGCGCGGTAGGGCATCTCGAGTGTATCGGGCATGTGACAGGTGGCTGAGGAGTCAAGGATTGCTTGAGGCAGCTGATTGAAGGTCAGATCGAGCACCTCTGTTACCAGCACCCCGGTTCCAATCGCCACCGCTTCACCTGGCTCTAAGTAAACTTGAAGTCCGGTTTGCTCACGCAGTTTTTGAATTCGCGCGATCAGTGCCTCGCGGTCATAATCACTAGCGGTGATGTGGTGACCGCCGCCAAAGTTTACCCAATCAAGGTCAGTCAGCAGATCGCAAAACTTTTTAAACACCGCATCGATGGTTCGATCCAGCGGCCCAAAGCCTTGCTCGCAAAGCGTATGAAAATGTAGCCCGCTGATCAGCTCAGCAAACAATTGCGAGAACTCAGGCTTAGCTAAGTACTGATCCAAGTGAGCGCGCGTGCAGCCCAAACGTGACCCCGGCGCACAGGGGTTATAGATCGCCTGTGACCCTTCAGAGTGCTCAGGGTTGATCCTGAGGCCAAACTGTAGCTCAGCTCGTCCGCGTCGCGCCTCAAGACACATACCCCCGAAGCGCTCGATCTGACCGGGTGAGTTGAACACGATGTGATCGGCAAATTTGAGTAACTCGGCAAGATCGCTCTTCGTGAAGCCCGCAGCAAACACATGGATCTCGCCGTGACCAGTCTCCTCGCTTTGGTAAAACTCTTGCGCCAAGCGCGCCTCGTGCAGGCCACTTGAACAAGTTCCGCTCAAGTACTGGTTAGTCAGCGGGCTCAGCTCGAACATGCTGAAGGCTTTAAGCGCGTGCAGGATCTTGGCGCCAGAGCGCGCTTGCACGTCGGCCAGCACTTTTAGGTTTTGCTCCACCGCCCACTCGTCCACCACAAAACAGGGCGAGGGCAGCTGAGTCAGATCGATCTGGGTAAAGTCACTGAGCATGATTCATCCAAGGATTATCAAGAGTTGGCATTTTAGCGGCTAGCTGGCACAAAGTGAGTTCGACTTATGTTGATCAATGTCAACGCTAGCCAAGCCCCAAGCGATCACAGCTTTGCGCCCAAACCGGGCGCAAAACCTGATCAAACTAGATCGACTGAGGATCGCTCTGGTTGTGCTCTGAGTCAGTTTGCAGGGCGTCCTTGGCTGGTTTGCCAGCTCCGCGCGGATCGTTTGAGGCGCGAGGGGCTGCGATAGGTTCAGGTGCTGGCGATGAACCGGCTGGCTTATCAGCCTGAGCAATCACGGCGGTTTGCTGTTTCCAAACACTCCAGCTCTCCTCGCTCAGCTCAGCATAGGCAACAAACTGCTCGCGGACATCGTTACTGGCGCGCTGGCCTATCGGTACGCGCTGAGCAGGAGCTTCAGCCGAAGGCTGGAAAGAGACAGCGCTGGTTTCAGTGGTATCAGCTTGTTGAGCTGACTGACTTTCTGTAGGAGCCTCAATCAAAGTGTCTGATTCAGTGGAGTCTGCTTCTAGTGCATCAACTGATTCTGTCTCGGTTGTCACTGAATCCGCTTTAAGGGCTTGAGCGGTATCTGCTGGAACTTCAGGGGCAGCTGCTACAGCTTCAGGCTGCTCAGGTTCAACTGTTTCAGCGACTTGTTGAGTGGCCTCACTGCTCAGCGATGGCTGCTCTGAGCTCGACTCTGTCACTGGCTCGGCGTCGGCTGTAGCTGCTGGCTGCTTCTCAGAAACCGGCTCTGCAGGTGACTCATCGCTAGTAGTGGAAACATGATCCGGAGCTGGCGCGGCTTTGGCTTCGAGTTCTGCTTGATCAGTTGGCACTTCTGGTTCAGCACTCAGGCTTTGCTTAGCGGCCTGGCTGTCTGATTCAGCATCAGGTTGGGCTTCTGGATCAGCTTTAGCTTCCGAGAGTGGCTCAGTCACTTGAGCCGTTTCATGAGGCTCTTTGGTGGAGTCCGCAGTCGGCTGCTGATGTGATTGCTGGCTTGATTGATGATTTGACTCGGCCCCAGGCGCTTGAGTCTTCGCTTGATCGGGCGAGCTGCTTTGGGTATCGACAGATGATTCGCTTTTGAAACCCAGATCCAAGCTGATCAGCTCATGTTTGAGCTCTTGAGTGGGGTTCTCAATTACCTGCATCTTCAGCAGCTCGGGCGCGTCTGCAGACGAGTTGCTAGTGCTTTTAACAGCTCGATCTTGAGTGCTGGTTTGAGCAGAGTCTTCAGCACCCTTGTTGCGGTTACGCGGGCCACGGCTAGGGCGTCTGGAGTTCTTGTCCCTCTGCGGCGCTTTTTCGTTGTCATCTGCCGTTGCGCTAGTGTCAGCTACGTTGGCATTTGACTGGTTTCTGGTGGATTGATCATCTGAATCAGTTTTTTCAGCAGAATTTAGCTGACTCACACCCTGTTGATTGGGCTGATCTTTTTTGTCCCCGCGACGGCCGCGACGACGGTTACCACGTTTGGCAGTTTTCTCGCCCGAGGTAGTTTGATCTGAATCACTGCCAGCTTGCTTTTGCTCGCCCTGATCGGCTGCTTTGGCTGGCGCGTCGTCTGCAGATTTAACTGGTTTAGGCTTAGCGTTAGTCGTGCTAGTTTCTGAGTTTTTGGCGGTAACCGAAGGATCTTCAATCACCGGGGTCAACATGACCGACTTAAACTTGTTCCACGACTTGTTTAGCCAAGAGTACTGAGCCACCGGCTCGCCTTGGGTTTCTGTCTTGGGCTTAGCTTGAGCCTTGGCTGGGCTTTTAGTTGCTGGCTCAGGCTCGCCGCTAACTTTAGCGCTGCTTGGCGCTGGGCTGGCACTGCTTGGCGCTGGCTTGGCCTTAGCAGTTGAGTTGTAGCTGGGGATCGCTGGGATCTGGGTAGGTTGATCCAGCCAATCGGTGTCATAGCCAAGCTCTGCAGACTCTTGGGCGCTGCGGTTGCTGACGCGCTCGTAGCTAGTCGGGCCATAGCCGCCAGGCTTGAAGCGCACGTCGTAGTGCGGAGTTTCCATGTTGGCATTTGGCAGGACAGTGATCCGAACCCCGGAGTCCTGTTCCATCGTGAGCAGGCTCTCACGCTTCTCGTTGAGCAAAAATGCCCCAATTTCAAGCGGCACTTCAGCCTGAACTTCGCCGCGACCTTCTTTGATCGCGATCTTCTCGATATCGCGCATGATGGTCAAGGACAAAGAGCGAATATCGCGCACCATGCCGGTGCCGTGGCAGCGCGGGCAGGTCAGACCCGTAGTTTCCTCAAGGGACGGGCGCAGACGCTGGCGGCTCATCTCCATCAGGCCGAAGCGCGAGATCGAGGCAAATTGCAGACGCGCGCGATCCTGAGAGGTTGAGTCTTTGAGGCGCTGCTCAACCTTGCGCTGGTTAGCCTCGTTGCTCATGTCGATAAAGTCGATGACAACTAGGCCGCCCATGTCGCGGATGCGCAGTTGGCGCGCGATCTCAACAGCAGCCTCGAGATTGGTTTGAGTTGCTGTCGACTCGATGTCGGTGCCACGAGTAGCTTTGGCGGAGTTGATGTCGATACTGACCAGTGCTTCAGTCTGATCGATCACGATCGAGCCACCCGAGGGCAGCTTCACTTCACGCGCGTAGGCGGTTTCGATCTGGGTATCGACTCTGAAGTGGCTAAATATCGGCGCTTGGCCGACATAGCGCTTCACTTTAGAGATCTGGTGCGGCATCACCGCCTCAACGAACTGATAAACCTCTTCAAAAGCAGCAGGGTGATCGATCCACACCTCAGCGATGTCTTCACGCAGGTAGTCACGCACCGCGCGCGTCACCATGCCGGCTTCTTGATAAGCCAAGCAAGGTGACTTTTTAGAGTCACACAAGGACTTGATGTTTTTCCAAGTGTGCAGCAGCTGATCCAAATCCGCCTGAAGTTCCTCTTCACTGCGGCCAACCCCTGCAGTGCGAATGATCACACTCATAGATTTGGGGAGTTTAAGCTTCGATAGCAGGCGCTTAAGCTCGTCGCGAGTCTGACCGGTGATCTGACGTGAGATCCCGCCGCCACTGCTGTTCGTGGGCATGAGCACGAGGTATCGACCAGCCAGTGATACAAAGGTAGAAAGGGCTGCGCCTTTGTTGCCGCGCTCTTCTTTTTCTACCTGGACGATGACTTCATCGCCTTCTTTGATCAGCTCGCGAATATTGCCTTTTTTGCCTTCACGCAGAAACTCAGCACCGATCTCACGAACAGGCAAAAACCCCTGACGCTCAGAGCCGTACTCGACAAAAACCGATTCAAGTGAAGGTTCCACGCGGGTCACGTGACCCTTGTAGATGTTGGATTTTTTCTGTTCGCGGGTGCGATTTTCTAAATCAAAATCGTAAAGCGTGTTGTTGTCACAAAGAGCAACCCTAACCTCTTCGAGGTGGGCGGCGTTTATCAATATGCGTTTCATCGTTGCATTTCCGTCAGGTCATGCACCGCAAAACAGAATTTTCCTAAGCTCAGGACACAGCCTGCTCAGAGAAATGTCACCGGGTCACAGAACCGTTAGTTTCTCGGGCTCTGCGTCGGGAGTTAGCGTGAAGTTTGGCAAGCTTTAATCACTGTTATCGGTTTGCTATCTCTTCTCGTTTCGTCAAATTTACCGTGCACAGCGCACGGTATCTCAGGATATATTCTGTTTAGCGATGGATGATTAAGTTAAATCCTCAGTGCGTTATCGCGACTGGGACATCGATCCACCAAGTGCGGCTCTTTCACAGCCGCATGGATGCGCTTACAGGGCGCAACCACTTGAAAAGGGGTTGAAGTCAGCCGATTAACAGATTGGTCAGTCCAATTGCGACCACAGATGTCAAGGGTTTGAGTCTTCTGCCACAAAATATAGCAAATAAGTGCTTTAGTAGCTACCATAGCCAGCCGCAAACTCAAGTTTGTTTTGTCTATTTTATGAAAAATCCCATCGATCCCTCCGCCCAAATCGCCCGCGAGCAAGAGTCACTCAAGCAGCGCGACTTTGCGCAGGTGAACTATTTTGAAATCAGTCGCGATCAAGCCGATCAGCGTCTGGATAACTTTATCCTGGCGCGCTACAAGGGCCTGCCCAAGTCCAACGTCTATAAATTGATCCGAAAGGGTGAGGTGCGGATCAACAAAAAGCGCTGCAAGCCGGAGCAAAAACTCTCAAATGGCGACATTTTGCGTATCGCGCCGGTGCAGCTCTCCACCCGTGAAGCACCGGTGATCTCTGCTGACTTTGCTAAGGGTTTGCTGGATCGACTGATCTATGAGGATGATCGCCTGATCGTGATCGATAAGCCTTCGGGGCTCGCGGTTCACGGCGGTAGCGGGATCAGTTTTGGTTTGATCGAAGCGATGCGCGAGTCCTTTGGGGTGCCTTACCTTGAGCTGGTGCACCGCATCGATAAGGACACCTCAGGAGTGCTGCTCGTGGCTAAGCGCCGCAGTGAGCTTAGGATCTTGCAGGAGCTGTTTCGTGAGAAACAAGTCAAAAAGACTTATATGGCGATCCTCTCCGGTGAGCTTGACTCTGACTTTGCCAAGGTGAACCAAGGGCTTGAGCGCTTTACTCTGCCAAGCGGCGAGCAGCGGGTCAGGATCAGTAGCGAGGGCAAGCCGAGCGAGACGCACTTTCGCTTGCAGCAGCGTCTTCGCGGCGCGACCCTGGTGGCAGCGACTCCCTTAACCGGACGCACCCACCAGATCCGCGTGCACGCACAGTTTTTGGGTCACTCGCTTTTGGGCGACGACAAATACGGCGCGGGCAGCACTTCGACCGCCCACCGACTTTGCCTGCACGCGCATAAACTCGAGTTGCCAGACGGCCGCGTGTTTGAAGCGCCGATCCCTGCTGACTTCGCAAAGTTTATAAAAAAGCTCAGCTAATCATGGTGACTTCAAACCAGCTGCCGGGCGCGCCTGATCTAAGCCACAAACAGCTGATCATCTTTGATTGGGACGGCACCCTCATGGACTCGGTCGGCCTGATCGTGCGCGTGCTGCTCAAGGTTGCAGACGCGCATAACCTCGCCCTCACTCCCGAGGCGGCCAAAAGTATCATCGGGTTGTCTTTGCATACCGCCATGCAGGAGTTGTTTCCTCATGAAGGTGACAAATGGAACCAGTTAGTGACTGATTACCAAGAGCAGTACCGCGCGCACTTAGGTGATGAGCAGCTGTTTGACGGGGTGATCCCGATGCTGGTTCAGCTCAAACAGGCGGGTTATACGCTCGCGGTCGCCACAGGTAAGTCCCGCGCTGGGCTAGATCGGGTGCTTAAGCTTTTTGCGCTTGAGGAGCTGTTTGCTGCGACTCGTACTGCGGACGAGGCGCGATCAAAACCTGACCCCGACATGCTGGAGCAAATCCTCAGCGAGCTTCACTTTACTGCTGAGCAGTCAGTCATGATCGGTGACTCAAGTCTCGATATACACATGGCAAACGCCGCGGGTATCGACGCGCTTGGGGTTGCGAGTGGGGTGCTTGGTTTTGATCAGCTAGAGAAGCTGGATACGGTGGCCAATGCGATGACAGTGACTGACTTTGCCAAGAGCTTTAAATCGTCCCAGCTTCAATAGGCACTTTTAAAGTTACTGTGCACATAGAGAGTAGGCCTTAGTGGCTTGTGAAAGGTACGCCGAAGAACTCAAGGTTGATGCCGACAAAAGGGTAACCGTAAACAATCACACGATAGCTGATGTCATCCAAGATTTCGGTGTCACGATAAAGAGGATGTGCAGCTGGCGTGGTTATTACGGTATGAGTGCCGAAAGATACCGAGTCAACCAGACGTCTTGGGGGTTAGACCCTTGGTAGGGTTATGGCAGGAGTTATAGATCTTCTTTATATCTAAATATAACAAATATAATCATCAAGCGGTGATCTAAACAACTTTTAATAGCGTGACGTTGAAATATTTCAGCCAGTTAGGTTTGATTTTGTTGAGTTTTATATATTTAAGTTCGCTAGGATGAGGAGAAGCTCATTCACTACTAGTTAGGTCGTCGTGTTTTTTAAAATGAAAATTGAATGTGCTCTGAGGTATGTAGAATGGGATCTTTTTAATGTCTAATCTTCAACGGCTTAGAGAATCTAGAGGCTATAGCACACACGACTTGGCAAAAAAGATCGATGTTGATGTTGAGAGGTTGATTGCGTGGGAAGAGGCTGCGGAAAATATCTCAAATCAAGAACTCAGTTCATTAGCCTATTTCTTTGGCGTAAGTTCAGAGGACCTGCGAGATTCTTTAAAAGAGCAAGAGGTAACGCTCACTTCAAATGATCACTATATATCTGCTAATAGATCAAATAACGATGGTTTCTGGGGTCACTTCGGCATACTTCTCAAAGGGCAAGAATTTTCTAAGTGGTTTCCAATTACACTTGGCGCTGCAAATCAAGTGTCAAGTGTCATGAGGAGTATAAGTTTTAAAGAAGAGTGGATGGTTGTTGAAACACTAAACAATCGAGTACTTGTTTTGAAGCCCGCTTCAATAGCAAGGCTTTGGTTGCTAGATGACGGTCAAGATCAACCTGAAGAGGATTGGAATATCCCAATAGATGGTTATTCGGGACAGCCAGGCGAGTTTTACAAGGGGTTGGAGGAATATTGTGATGATTCATGCGAGTGGGGTGAGGATGGAGTTTCAGAATATGTAATGGATAAGGTTGACGAATTTACAGATGCTCATGATCTTGGTGAAGTCGAGGTAAAAAAGATGGTGCTCGAAACCCATATTTACAATTTACAAGGCGTAGAGTTCTCTCATTATGTTAATGAGCTTAATTTGGCAGAAATTGTAAGTGGGATCGAATTAGGGATTCCGGATTTGATTTTTGATATGAGTAATGATAGCTACGACCTATATATTCCATCTGATGAAATATGTTTGATTAATATGCCCTAAAGAAGCCTCAATAATGGAAATAAGGAGCTTTTCAAGGATTTGGAGGTTCTTGATGAGGAATGAAAATATTGACTCACTAAATCAGTACCTAAATATTATCGAGGATGTAAATTATTGCCGTTTTGAAGATTCCAAAAAGCATAGTGTTAAGCAGGAGGGTGATCTATTATTTAGAGGACAAAATCAAGACCTCCCACTACTGCCTAAAATCGCTAGAATTGAAAATAAAAAGTTGAACCTTTTAGATAAAGAATCGGCGATGTTATCTGAACTAAAAATTAGAGGGGGAGTGCATAGGGACCTTTCATTACTTGATACATGGGGGCTGCTAACTCTGGCTCAACACTACGGCCTGGCGACTAGACTACTGGATTGGACCCGAAACCCTCTTGTGGCTATTTGGTTCGCGTGTAAAGAACTATCTGACGACAATTCTCCACACGTTTATATTCTATTACCTCATTGGGATATAGGTTTTCTGGATCGTAAAGATCTTACCAACCCTAAAGATCACGTTGGCTTTTCTATCTTAAGGCCGCAAATGGAAGATGCTAGAGTCATAGCTCAAGACGGTTGGTTTACTGTGCACTCTGTTTCAAGGAAGTATGGAAAATTTGTACCTTTAGGAGAACTTGATCATCATGCTAAAGGAATGGTGAAAATCAAAATTAACCCTAACTCCAAGGCGACGATATTAAGGGACTTGGATAAGTTAGGTATTAGCTATCAGACAGTATTTCCCGATCTAGAAGGTGTGTGCAAATATATCAATTGGCAATCTGATAATTTGTAGTTGGTAATAGTTAATAGCGGCGATGAGGATGAAAGCCTAACAAGAAGTAGTTGTCAGGCTATTTCTCGGCTACGCTCCATACCAGCCGCTAATGTGGACGTTAAGCGCAGGGAGCATTAAGAGTGATTCAGTTATCTCACATTGGAGAAGTTCTCATATCCAGAATGCTTGAGAGTTCAAGCGAGGTCAGGAATCTAGTTTTAGGAGATGTTAAAGGTTTTGATTTTTTTCCAGAGATTAGATTGAATAAATGTGGCTCATTAATTTTTGATGGTGTTCATAAAGTAGACGTTTCTGCATTAAGTTCTGAGTCATATACATGTATTGCAATTGAAGTAAAGCTTGGGCTTGACCGTCTTTCAAAGAATGAATTCAATAAGCGCTTTATATCCAACTGCGGCACATCCCACTTAGAAACAAGAGTTAAAGGGAGTATGATTTCGATTCTTGAGGGTCGCCTACCAGAACAATGTACAGGAAATTTATCAGTCACATATTCATTTAAAGCTTATGAATTAAGAGAATCATGGGTGTTAATTTGCCGAGAGAAAGTTATTAAAAACTGGGATGAAAGAGGTTATCCTAATTTATCAAAAAATTGCAAAATTGTCTGTTTTGAGAGTCTTGTAGAGCTTTATGGCGGCAAAGAGCGATTCAATCTATTAGTGTCGGATCTGTTAGATCATGACTACTATAATGAATGGATGGGTATTCATGATTAAGCAGCTGCATTCTTACTCCAAAACCCGTCAATTTATATGCAAAACCGCCAGTTTGTCCCCCAGTTATCACGGCCTTTCAAATGCCTAGTTTTTGTGGGTAACACCGATCGCCAATACATGCAATTAAGACATTGATCAAAAAACTTATTAACCGCTCTTTCGTCCTGCAACTTCAACTACCTCAAAATCCTGCTCCAAAGTCTGAAGTTTTATGTTTTGGCTGCAGGGTTCTGTTTGTTGAGGGTTGATTTAAGCCACCACCTCACCCGTCGCCACTACCTTAGCAAACGCGCCACTTATCCCTGCTAAGTAAGCTGTTTGTGCATCGGCAGCAGATACTTTGTTCCCGCCAAACTCAAGATCAAGCGTAGCGCAGGCATCGTGAGCGAGGGTGCAGTCAAAACCTAAGTCAGCTGCAGCTCGGGTGGTGGTGTCGACACACAGTTGGGTCATCATGCCGACGATCAAAAGCGAGTCGACATCTAGCTCGCGCAAGTGCTGGAGCAGGTCAGTTTCACGAAACCCGTTTGGGTAGTTTTTTTTCACCACGATCTCACTTGCTAGCGGCTTCACGCTCTCGTGTATCTCAGCGCCTTTGGTGTCGGGCCTAAAAAAAGTGGCGTCAGAGTCCAGCGCGATATGCTGAAGGTGGACGATCGGGTGGCTATGTTCTCTAAATTGAGCGATCAGCTTAGCTGCGTTAGCTGCTGCGGCTTCAGTGCCGACCAGCTCCATCGCGCCGCCGGGGAAGTAGTCACACTGGATATCGATGATGAGTAGCGCTTGTTTCATGAGCCGTGCCTGTTGAATGGTAAAACCTGTGATCAACTATAGCTGTGCGTCGCCTCATGCCTTGTAGTGGTTTATTAATGGAGTGGCGCTTTAGGTTAATTGGCTAGTGCCGCACGCCCCAAAGATCGGTTATAAACCTGCCACTTGATTGAGCCTGTAAGCGGTGACATTTGACTTAGGCTCTTGATCTTAAAACTAACCCTTAACCTAAGTTTGCTCTTAGCTAGCCTGCGCGCCGTCAGGTTCTGCTGACTGCAAAGGCTGCTCCAAAAACTCAGTCAACTTGTGCTGTAGATCGCTTACCCCGTCGCCGTTTAAGGAGGAAAACAGCTGAACCGAACACTTGAGCCCCAAAGCCTGCATGCGCTGCTCGGTTTCTCTGAGTAGTTTGCGAGCAGGATCGCGCTTGAACTTGTCGCACTTGGTCAGGATCACATGCGTCTGTAGCTCAGCCTGATTGGCCCACTGCAACATCTGCTGATCAAACTCGGTGAGCGGGCGGCGCGCGTCCATGACCAGCACCAGCGCGACGAGGGACTGACGGGCAACCAAGTACTTCTCCAGCTCCTTTTGCCAGATCAGTTTCATCTTCTCCGGCACCTGCGCGTAGCCGTAACCGGGCAGATCGACTAAGCGTTGATCCTCGCGCCCCATGGTGAAGTAGTTGATCATCTGGGTGCGGCCGGGGGTTTTCGAGGCGCGAGCGAGCTGGCGCTGCTGGGTGATCTTGTTGATCGCGCTCGACTTACCGGCGTTAGAGCGGCCAGCAAAGGCAACTTCCAGCCCCATGTCTGGCGGGCAGCCCTTGAAGGTCGGGGAGCTGGTCAAAAACTTGGCTTGCTGAAGCCAGCTGGCGGCAGTTTTGGGCAGTGAAGTTTTGATGGGCTGAGCGTCGGTTGCAGCTGTGTCGGTTAGAGCTGTGTCGGTTAGAGCTGTGTCGGTCGGTAGTTCGTCGGTCATGTCAGATTCGTTTGGTTAAATTGGTGCCAATCGGTGAGTTAGCCAGTGGGTTTGGCGATCGGGGCAGCTAGGGTTAACGCTAGCACGAACCGCTTAAGTTTTATATGAGTCAGCTTATCGGGGCGCATGACACTTTGCCCAGACTTTCACAGCGACTATCTAAAATTACGGAGTGGCGGGCTTTATCGTGCATAATTAATCTAAGTAGTTTATCTGAGCATCACGCTAAGGAGTGATATGTTTCAGCATCATATGAGAGGTTATCTGCACGCTGCGCTGTTGGCAGTGCTGGCGCTAAGCGGCGTAACAGCTTATGCCGCGACCGCGGATATCGAGAAAAAGTACAACCAATCTTGCGCGACTTGCCATGAGATCGGCGTGCTAGGCGCGCCCAAAACCGGCAACGTCGCCGCGTGGAAGCCACTACTCGCCAAGGGTGAGCAGGTGCTGGTTTCTCACTGTCTCTTATACACATCTGACGCTGCCGACGATATGCAGTGTGTAGATC
>OJDZ01000737.1_pt1 | contig 16674 bp, 12 predicted proteins | sample 1592981 | NCBI WGS metagenome assembly OJDZ01 (sample SAMN05416851, study PRJEB24817) | seawater metagenome | isolation source: Sea water | place: Canada:Atlantic | collected 2013-07
CGAGATAGGAGTCCGTCTCGTGGGCTCGGAGATGTGTATAAGAGACAGGTAGATAAAGCTGTAAGAGTGATCGAAGTTCAACTCTTTCGCCAAGTTCAAGGTATCTTGGAAGTCTTGATCAGTTTCACCAGGGAAGCCAATGATAAAGTCGCTCGATAAATGAATATCTGGACGAATGGCTTTTAGCTTATTAATCTGATTGATATAAACATCGATTGTATGGTTGCGCTTCATCGCTGCCAAAATAGCATTTGAGCCACTCTGAACCGGTAAATGTAAGTGCGAAACCAGCTCAGGTAACTGTGCATACGCATCAATGATGTCATCAGTGAACTCTAGCGGATGGCTAGTCGTATAGCGAATACGCTCGACACCATCGACATGCGATACATAGTGCAATAGCTCAGCGAAACGGCAAATGCTGCCATCGTCTTTTTCGCCGCGATAGCCGTTGACGTTTTGACCCAATAGGTTGATTTCACGGATACCTTGAGCGGCAAGGCTATCAATCTCAGCCAATACGTCATCAAGTGGGCGTGATAATTCTTCACCACGCGTATAAGGAACCACACAGAATGAGCAATACTTTGAGCAACCTTCCATGATAGAGACAAAGGCTTTGTAGCCTTCTACTCTTGGCTCTGGCAAAAAGTCAAACTTTTCGATGCTAGGGAATGACACATCAATCGTACCGATACGATTTTTAGGTGCGATTTCACGTTGTTCGTTTGATTGATCATACAGCTCTGGCAGGCGATGCAAGGTTTGCGGGCCAAATACCATGTCGACATAAGGCGCGCGTTTTTGAATGTTATCGCCTTCTTGTGAAGCGACACAACCACCGACGCCAATGACGAGGTCAGGGCGTTTTTCTTTTAGTTTGCGCCAGCGGCCCAATTCTGAAAAGACTTTTTCTTGCGCTTTTTCGCGGATAGAGCAGGTGTTCATCAGTAGTACATCGGCCTCATCGATATCATGAGTCACTTCCATACCATGTGAGTCGCCTAGCACGTCGAGCATTTTACCAGAGTCATAGACATTCATCTGACAGCCTTGGGTCGTGACAAAGACCTTTTTTGTCGCTGCTTTTTCGACAGGCGCTTGGGCTGAACTTGCTTCTTTGAGTGCAGTGACAGCACGTGCGGTGGCAGTCGTCTCAGCAACAGCATCGTCATCGATGCGGGGATTGAATACAGTAACACTCATAAGGATAAGTCCATGATTGACCAAAAATATAGCGGAGTAGCCGATTAACAGGTGGCGTATTTTATCACAACCCTGTGCCAATGTGAAAAATTAGCACGAGCGATGAGGTATCAATATGATAAATAATTCATAGCAGTATCAATTATTTACTGTCGTTCATATTACTATTCATAAAAACTGCGGCTCGTTATCACTTCTATGTTACACCGTGCTGTCCTATTTATTAACAAAAGGTAAAGGAGATAGTTGAAAGCACAATGAGTATAGTATGATGATTGCTATACCCTTGGCGGTACTTAGCGAACCGTTATTCACATATTTGTAGAGATATCATAAAGAGAGTCAGTATGACAAAGTTGCGTGTTGCGCATAGCATCAAGGATGAAGAGTCTATCAGTCAAAAACACGCGTCAAAGCGAATCACAGTAGGTACGCTACGGTTGAGCGCGTTGAGCGTGGCAACAGCGGTAAGTGCACTTGGTGTGTCACAGGTCGCTTGTGCCGAGTTGACGTGGGGCGATGAGGAAAGCTACCAACAAGAAAGTAACTATCAACAAGATTATCAGCAAGACAGTAGTATTGAGTCATTTATGGCAGCCGCTATCGCCGCAGATCGCGGTGATGTGAGTGCGCTCTATAACTATGAGCAAGTCATGAGCGGCGGCTTGTTTGCGATGTATCCGATTTATTGGCGTATGAATTTAGATCTTAATTCACAGAGTTCAGCAGCTGTCTCGCAGTTTGTGCGTCAGTATCCAGATACGGTTATGGCTGAGAAATTAGTGGCTGATTTTGCGGAGACCAAAGCAGGGTCGAATGATTATGCCTCGGTTAGACAGGTAGCCAATTTGATTACCAATGCCGATGCCAGTGAGCGCTGTGCCGTTGCGCTTGGGTTTAATAATGGCGGTGACACCATGCGTGCTATGGCAGCCAAATCTGATGTATGGCTGACCACCAAAAAGCAACCAGCATTGTGCGATCAGCTAGCGATGGAGATGAACAACAACGCGCTGATTAGCAATCAAGATCGTGCGGCTCGTCTCAAGCGTATGTTACGTAAAGGCAAGACCGGCGATATTATGGCATTGTCATCACGCCTTGGTACGCCAATTGCTTATTCGGCGCTCAGTGAAATTCAGTTAAATCCATCTTCTTTCTTTAGCCGTTTTGGTCGTGAGCCTGCAAGCCAAACCAATCAATACCTATATATGTATGCAATCGGCCGTATGGCTGACAAGTCTTATCGTGAGGCGGCGTTACAGTTAGATTTTGATATCAAACAAGATAATCAGCGCGCGGTTAAATTGTTGAATGACGAAACCCGACGCTATGCTTATCGTACGCTTGGCGTACAGCGTATGAATCACAACACTGATGATGGCTTTAACGCTGAAGCAGTGGATTGGTTCCGCAACAGTTTGGACAATGACTTTAATTTTGAAGAAGCAGAAGATTATGCTATGGCAGCGATTCGCTTCGGTCGTTGGGATGATGTGGTAGAAGCTATCTCAAAAATGGATGGCGAAACGCAAAAAGAAGCCCAGTGGCAGTATTGGCTAGCTCGTGCGTATGAGCAGTCAAGCGATAGTAGCAAGCGCAATACGTCTAAAAAAATGTATCAAAACTTAGCAAAAAGTAATGACTACTATGGCCTGATGGCAAAAGATAAAATAGGGCAGCGTTTTGATGCTAGCCGTTTAGGTGGTAGTAATTTGCCTAATGTCAGTACTGCTGACCGCGCGCGAGTCATGCAAGATGCCAACTTTGCCCGTGCGTTTGCGCTTTACAACTCTGAAGCTAGTCGTGCTTATGCCAATCGCGAGTGGAACTGGGCGGTGAAGCAAGCTCGTGATAATCGTGATGACAATTTAATTATTGCCGCTGCTCGTCAAGCCTATGATATGGGTTGGCTCGATCGAGCGATTTATGCCGTTGATAATACTGATAGAGTGGATAGCTTAGCACTTTCGCATCCGATGCCGCATCAAAGCGCAGTCGTACGTTATAGTGAGTCAGCAGGTATTGATCCAGCATGGGCGTACGGTATCATGCGTCAAGAAAGCCGTTTTGTATCTTCTGCGCGCTCAAACGTGGGCGCGAGTGGATTAATGCAAGTCATGCCTGATACCGCAAAATATATCGCTCGCAACCTAGGCGAGACGTATAGTGCGAGCCGTGCTAACAGCGGTGATACCAATATCCGCTATGGCACATGGTATATGGGTGATATTCTGGGCAAGCTTAATTATCAGCCAGTATTGGCAACCGCAGGCTATAATGCTGGACCTAATAATGCCAAACGCTGGCAGCCAGTTTATGGCTCACTTGCTGCAGATCAGTATGTAGAGTCGATTGCATTTCCTGAGACACGTAACTATGTCAAACACGTGATGGAAAACGCCACTATCTACAGCAGTCTATTGGGTCGTGGTCAGCCGATTACTCAGCGTATGGGTACGGTGCCAGCTGGCTTTTAATCACTGAACTTGCATTTGATAAACCACTAATGATTTATTGTTAGTGGTTTATTTTTATCTACTGATTTGCTTTGTCAATTGATCAACTCTGATTTGCCCAAGCAGCACTCATCTAGCTAAAATAAATTTCATATTTTTTATCCTTCAGTATTTTATAAACATTTATCGGGCTTCCTGACGATGTCGTCAACGTTTACGTTTTTGCTATAGATTAAAAAAAACGTTTTGTTACCATTGCCTTAATGGGAAACCCTATTTTTCAGTCTTGTTCTTAGGTCAATACGTGTTTTATGTATCGCGTCTAATGATTTAAGTTATAGCCTATGTCTTATCATTGCTAACTAACTGCCTTCAGTCCTATGATCAAAAAATATTTTAGTCTGTCTACGTCGCCAAAAACCAAATATTCGTTATCTAATCGGATATGCTCTTTATCGAAGGCAAATACGAAGACAGATACAAACGCAAGCAACAAGGCTGCTAATTATATGGTGCAATTGCGTGCAGACTTGGCTAGTAAACACAGTATAGGTAGTATCAAAGCGACAATGAGCTTTGGCGCTTTACTGCTTATACAAGGTGTTGTATTGCTGCCAGCACAGGCGGCTAACACGGTAAAGACTGGTCAGCGCGTATTGATGATTGAGATGACCCCAGCATTATGTAATATGCAGCCAACGCGGGCACGTATGCGTCAGTGTTTAGAAGGGTACTCGTTAACCGTATCTGGTCTAGATATGGGATATGGCGAACGCTGCGGTCGTGGTAGTGAGCCACGCCTTACCCCGCTACAACTAAAAGTCGTCAACCGCATCATGCCTGACACAACGGTACGTAGCCAAACGTGGCAACGTTATGGAGCTTGTAGTCCGCTTAGCGCCAGCAGTTACTTCCGCCAGATTACTAACTATGCAGGTGGATTAAAATTACAGAATGAGTTAAATACGGGTAATAGTTACACTGTTTCCAAATCACGATTTATCAGTCAAATGACTCGTCTCAATAGTGGTATGTCATCAAACAGTGTGGATCTTATCTGTCAAGAAGGCAGCCGTCGCCAATCGATACTTACTGATATACACGTGTGTTATGAAGGTAGTGATTTTGGCACTTGTCATGACGTTGTAGATAGTTGTGGCAGTAAATTTATCATTTCAGGTGGACGATAACCTTTACTTAGTTATCTGCTTAAACTTCCTTTTCGATACCGTTTTTCATTTCACTTAATCGAATTTGATGGTGCACATTGCCTATTTTGACCATTATATCTACGTATAACACAGTGAAAATATGCTTTAGTTATCATGTGCTAAAACCCTCTAGCGCTTTATCTATAAGCGCTTAGCCTCTGTAGAACTCCTCTCGTATAAAATGTAACAATATAATCCCTGACGGGTCTATGACTGTATCTAGACGGTCACTGCGATGAAGTGCTACACTAGCTCTCGGTTTATACATGCTGCTATGCGGCAAACAAGTCGATATCTAAAATGATAATCGTTCATTAGAATTATCTAATAATTAATTAGGGAGTATTCAATGTCAATGAAACAGCCTTTACGTGTTGCCGTCACTGGTGCCGCTGGTAATATCAGCTACGCGATGCTATTTCGTATTGCATCTGGCGAGATGCTAGGTAAAGATCAGCCAGTTATTTTGCAATTACTTGAAATTACGCCAGCTCTTGACGCCCTAAAGGGTGTGGTCATGGAACTAGAAGACTGTGCATTCCCATTGTTGGCTGGTATCGTCCAAACTGACGATGCTAATGTCGCATTCAAAGATATCGATTACGCTTTACTGGTTGGTGCACGTCCTCGTGGCCCAGGTATGGAGCGTAAAGATTTGCTAGAAGCCAACGCTGCGATCTTCTCAGCACAAGGTAAAGCATTGAACGAAGTCGCTAGCCGTGATGTAAAAGTATTGGTAGTCGGTAACCCTGCCAACACCAACGCACTTATTGCTCAGCGCAATGCGCCAGATCTTGATCCACGCAACTTCACTGCAATGACTCGTCTAGACCACAACCGTGCTATGGCACAGTTGGCTGGCAAGACTGACAGCACTGTAAATGACGTGAAAAAAATGATCATCTGGGGCAACCATTCGTCAACTCAGTATCCAGATCTAACCGCTTGTACAGTAAACGGTAAGCCTGCGCTAGATTTAGTTGATCGCGAATGGTACGAAGCGACTTATATCCCAGAAGTACAACAGCGCGGTGCTGCGATTATTAAAGCTCGCGGTGCATCATCTGCGGCTTCTGCTGCCAACGCTGCTATCGCACACATGCGTACGTGGGCACTAGGTACTGACGAGAACGATTGGGTATCTATGGGCGTTTACTCAAACGGCGAATACGGTATTGCTGAAGGTTTGATCTACTCATTCCCATGCACCTGTACTAACGGCGACTGGTCTATCGTAGACGGCGTTGATGTATCATCAGATTTCTCGAAAGAGAAAATGGCTGCCACTGAGCAAGAGCTTAGTGAAGAGCGTGATGCAGTAGCACATTTACTACCGTAAATCTAAGCTGCTACCCAGTAAGCTATACTTTAAGTAGTAAAGATAAGTAGTACAAAAAAGCCCTCTTAAATGTGAGGGCTTTTTTCATGTCTATAAGAAATAGGCAAACGAGAGCAATTTAGCTTAATGTCTTAAATGGATAAAAGCGATTTACCGTTAATACAATTGATAACGTTAGATAAACGTTGATTAACAGCTATTAAAATAAAGCTTGCTAAAATGAATGTGTCAATTTGAATAATAAGCACATTAAACAACAAGTACGATCTTATTCGTACCATTTAAGGAGAAAATTATGTTGGGCGAACCAGAATATAGTATGAATGAGTTATTTGCTCAGTTAGGTCTAGACAGCTCTGATGAAGCAATTGATAATTTTATCGCAGCAAACCAATTGGCTAGCGAAGAAAAACTGACAGAGGCTAGTATTTGGACAGATAATCAGCGTATGTTCCTACAGGAAGAATGGCAAAAAGATGCAGCATGGGTAGAAACCATTGATGAGCTAAATGTCCGTTTACATCCTGATGCATAGATATTTATAGACATAAAAAACCCCGCGATATTAAGACTATCGCGGGGTTTTTTATGTCTGGAGTAACACTAAAAATCAAATTTGCTTGTCGCGCCATTCAAGTAAATCAGCGACATCTTGATGAATACCAGATTTTAATGCTTCTATTCCATCATAGCGACGCTCACCATGCAAAAAGTGTAGGAAACGTACGTGTAAATTCAGTCCGTACAAATCAGCTTGCAACTGTGGAAAGTGGACTTCTAGTCGCCAGTCATCACCTTTATCAACAGAAGGTCTTTTACCAATATTAGCCGTGCCGAACAAACTATGCGGACGCAATCCGGCAACACCTGTATGACCGTCGGTGGCAAGCGCAGTCAAACCATCAGCGATCACATTACCATTGTCATCTAAGCTCACCACATCGACTGCAAAAATACCATGCAGGGTAGGCTTTATTCGTTGCAAATCGATATTTGCGGTAGGAAAGTCTATTGTTCGACCTATCTGGTCGCCGCGCACAACCACTCCTGTGATTGCATAGTCACGACCAAGCAACCTGTTGGCCGCCTGAAGGTCACCTGCCAATAGTAAATCACGAACGCGAGTAGAGCTGATACGGGCAGCGTCGTTATCGGTCGTATCAATACTGTCGCTATCAGTACTATTATCAGTGACCGTATGCAGGTTGGTCACATCCAATCCATAATCACGCAAAAACTGACTGTCGCCAGTACGATCATGGCCGAAGCGGAAGTCATCACCCAGCACCAACGCTTTTACGTTCAAACGCTTGGCTAATATATCGGCAAAAGCTTGTGCTGATAGCGAGCGAAATTCTGTATCAAAACCTGCTACGATCAATGTTTCAACACCATATTCTGCTAGCAGTGCTTGCTTCTCTGCCAGATTGGTCAAACGTGCAGGCGCTTTAGCAGGTGCAAAAAACTCGCGTGGCTGCGGCTCAAATATCATGACCGCTGCACCCAAATCTTGGGTATGCGCAATCTCACGAACTTGGGCTAGCATGGCTTGATGACCAAGGTGCACACCGTCAAAATTACCGATAGTGAGCACGCAAGATGCCAACTCTACTGGGACAGTGTCCGTAGATGAGGTGTGTGGCGACGAAATCAGTTGCTCAAGAAAATAGGTTTTCATAAATTTTCAGCTATGATGAGACCAAATAAAAAACGAAAAAACACATCTATGCTTAAAATTGATGTGTCTAAAACTAGCCATTATAAAGTAAAATAGCCACACTAACATCCTATAGTCTACGTGTAATGCAAGTATGGCACGTAGGGTAGCTATTCTTTATTGCCAATGATGATAATAGTAATCCTAACAACAATCCCGACAACGATGGAGATCTTATGTCTGCTGCTGCTTTAAATACTATACCAACCGACCTATCGACATATCAGCTTACCGATCAGTTCGTTGTGCAGCGTGCAAATAAAGAAGATTTAGCAGAAGTCTTAGCCATTTATAATCAAAGCATACCGGGCAAACAAGCAACAGCCAATCTTGCATTGGTTACGCTAGAGGAGCGTGCTGCTTGGTTTGAGGAACATTTGGATAGCGCAACCAGACCAATATATGTGGTCAAGGCATTACCATCAGATGACATAGATCAAACAAAAGCGCCGATAGTCGCATGGGGCAGCTTTAGCGATTTGTACGCACGTACGGCCTATCACATCAGTACCGAGATTAGCATCTATCTAAATCAAGATTATCAGGGCAAAGGGTTAGGCAGTTTGCTGACCCGTTGGATGTTGACGCAAGCACCAAGTCTAGGTATTCGAAATGTCATTGCCCTTGTCTTTGCTCATAACCATCCAAGCTTAGGATTATTTCGTAAGCTTGGCTTTGAACAATGGGGCTATATGCCAGAAGTTTGCGATATGGAAGGGTTTATCGCTGATGTTGTGATGCTTGGCAAAGCAGTCACATCAGACGATATCTCAGATAAAGCGTCTGAAACAATTTAACTTAAGATGCTCTAACCCAAAATCTTCCATTGACCTTCTATCTTCTGTAGCTGGTAGGTCAGTGGTGCAGGTTCGCTCTGTCCTTTTAGCATCAGCTCGCCAGTGATGGTGGCACGAGTTTTGTCATCATTATATTTGGTATCAGTAATCGTAACGCCATCCACCGTTTGCTGAAACGCAGACTGGGTATTGGCAAGCTCTTCTTCGAAGTTTGCCATATCAACTTGGTAATATGACGCCGCATCCTTCACGTCACCGTAATATAAGCTGTTTAAGGCTTGCTTGACAGTATCCTCTGGAGTACCGGCTTGAGTCGGATTGGTCACTAGGCTTTTTTGTTTGGCCGCATCAGTGACTGGATTAATATTGTCACTATCAATCGCTGTCTTATCTTCAGGGCCATCTGTAATTTCGCCTGTTTCGCTACCACTTTCAGCAATCTCTGCTTGGTCAGTCGTATCATTGTCTAATGTGACGTCTTCTGAGGTATCAACGGTCGCTGCTACATCCTCATTATCGGTAGCAGTTTCAGCCGACTCATTATTGCTACAGCCGCTAATAAGTAATCCAGTGCTTAGTACACCAGTTGCTAGCAAAATTGGTAAGCGCTGGAAGATTGGCTGTTTCGTTGTCATATCAAACCTCAAATGTCATTTATTCATTAGTGATCTATTATGACAATTATCAGCAGCGAGCATTGTCATTTCTCATAACAGGCTTGTTTTGGTTTCGTAAGCCTGCCATACGTTTGCTTATGCTTTATCCTAGCCGTGCTTTAGCTGACGCGGACGGAACCCAGTTGCTAGCAATACCACACCGTAAACTAGCGCTCCGACGGCACACATAATAATCAGCGCGACGATACGCTGCCACTGAGCCTCATCGGTAGGGAAGTAAGGGAGCATAAAATACAGCACGCCAATCATAGAGCCAGTCGAGATAGCAAACTGCGTAAATAGCTTTTTCCAATGCGGACCAAAACGGAAAATATCACGCTTGTGCAAGAAGTAATATAGCAAGCCTGCGTTTACAAAAGCGGCGCCAGTCGTAGCCAATGCCAGACCACCATGTAGCGGTATTTCTAAGAAATAAAATATTCCAATAAAAATAACACTAAAAATCATATTAGCGATGACAGAGATGATACCGATTTTGACAGGGGTTCTGGTGTCTTGACGCGCAAAGAATGCAGGAGCAAAGATCTTAATAAGCATAAATCCTAAGATACCACCTGCCATACTACGTAAGGCAAGTGAGCTCATCTGAGCATCACGTAAGGTAAACTCACCACGTAAAAATAGTGCTTGCATTAATACATCTGCCAGTACAAATAGGGCAGCCGAGGCAGGCACACCGACCAAGATAATAAGACGTGCTGCCCAGTCGATGGTTTTTTTGAAACTGACGTCGTCTTTTTGAGCTTCACTTTTTGATAGGCTTGGTAATATGACGGTACCAATCGCCACACCAATCAGACCCAATGGTAGCTCGCTCATACGTTCAGCTGCATAGAGCCAAGAGACTGAACCGCCAATCATTAATGAGGCAAAGATAGTATTCAGTAGTAAATTTATCTGAGTGACAGAGACACCAAAGATAGCAGGTAGCATCAATTTTAAAATTCGACGAACACCTTCGTGCTGAAAATCAATCTTTGGTGCGACAAGCAGCTTTTGTTGCCAGAGCTGCGGTAGTTGAATCAAGAACTGTAGCAAACCTGCGATAGCAACGGCATAGCCGAGTGCCATAATAGGCGTATCAAACATCGGCGCAAAAATAAGTGCGCCACCAATCATACATAGGTTCAATAACACTGGTGCAAAAGCGGGTGCTGCAAAACGACCGTAGCTTTGCAAAATGCCACTGGCAAACGCTGTCATAGAGATGAATAGCAAATATGGAAAGGTAAGACGCAGTAACTCAGCGGTAATGGCAAACTTATCAGGTTGATCGGCAAACCCAGGGGCAAACAACGTCACCACCCAAGGTGCGATTAAGATAACCACCACTGTCAGCATCGATAATACTAGCAATAATGCGCCCGAGGTACGACTGACCAAAATCTGCACTTGTTGCAAGCTGTACTTTTCTTTGTATTCGGACAGTACCGGCACGAAAGCTTGGCTAAACGCACCTTCTGCAAACAGTCGTCGTAGGAAGTTTGGGATTTTGAAGGCGACCAAAAAGGCATCCATCAAACCACCTGCACCAAAAACCCCTAGCAATACAACATCACGTACCAAACCTAAAATACGCGATAACATGGTCATACTGCTGACCACCATAGTTGAACGAAATAACCGACTTTTTGCCATGAGAACCTATCTTGCTAAGTTGTATATTGAGTTATGTGCCGATGTGATATGGATAAAAAACTGACGAATTATATCACTTTCACCATTGAGATAAATGGATTGAGTGTGGAAATCACTTATGCGACGGTACATCGTTTTTCGTTGCATCAGCCACTAACTGGCGCAACCTTGCCCATTCAAAATAATCACCAGGGTCAGTCTTACGCCCAGGCGCGATATCGCTATGGCCTGTCAAGTGGCGACGTGTTTTGGGATAGGCCTTATAGATGGCGGCAATTACGTTGGCTAGCTGCTCATATTGAGCAGAAGTGAAGGACACAAAATCCGACCCTTCAAGCTCAATGCCAATGCTATAATCATTACATTCAGGTCGACCCAAGTAGCTAGACCGCCCAGCATGCCACGCCCGTTCGTTGAAATTGACGAACTGAGTGATAGCGCCATCACGCTCGATAAATAAATGCGCTGATACTTCTGCACCTTTAATTGTTTGAAAATAAGGATGGTTATCCCAGTCTAATTGATTGGTAAATAATGCTTTTACATAATGCGTACCATTAGCGTCGCAGGCGCCAAATTCATTCGGTGGTAGACTGATATTGTGTACGACAATAGCGTCAATACTTAAACCTTTTGGCCTTACATTGTAATTGGGTGAGGCTAGCCAAGTGGCTGCTGATAGTAGACCGTCTTTGATGACCATTGGTGATGTAGATGATGAGTTTGGTGATAATACGGGCATAATGCTCTCTTTTTATACTAGTATTGATAATGGTGTAATAAACAATCTATCTAAGTAGCTAAACGATAGTGGGCGATGTGTTTAATTTTTTGACCCAGAAACTTTAATAACGCTGATAGCGTATGAATAATAACGTGCGAGATTCTACCTCATGTCTATAAAACTGACGTCCATACCTATCGATTGTACGCTAATGACCATTGGCCTGCGAGTACGTCTGCCATTGGCTATAGCAGGGTTGATGCTCTCGGCTCAAACACAGGCATTTTTACCAACGCCGCTGTCCGTCCTTGAGTCAGATGCATTATCACCTGACGCATCTAGCATAGTACCTACTAGCACAGCACCTACTTATTCTAATTCGGATGTATTAGCTGAGCTGGACAATATTAATAGTGCTGAACCTAATATTCAAAAGAGTACTTTATCTGAATCAAGTTTAGCGACAGAACAGTTGCTATCGACATGGCGTCAGCAAGTAAAAATAGAGAAATTGGCACAGCATACAACATGGCGACGCTTGTTGTATTTTTACGATGATAAAAACAGTGTATTGGGTAAAAATAAAACCGAGAGTTTGGTTGATGATTCGAGCTTTTTTTTAAGTAAAAATGGTCAACGAGATTCAGGTGCAGAGTTGGATGCGATGCTTGTGGCACTTGCACAAGAGTTGGCATCATCAGCAAATGATAACAACCAAGCCAAAAATGTTACCAATAATAATTCTGTCTTGTGCCGTTTTCCAGCGCGAGTGGCATGGTTGACAGAGGTGCTAGCGATCGATACTGCAAGTCTATCTGCTGACTGTCCAGAGCTGGATGAATGGATGCAGACCATTGCACCTGAGCAGCTATCTATCATGTTTGCGCAGGAGTACTTGGACAATCCGCTCTCTGCGTTTGCTCATACGCTGTTACGCATTGACTCAAAAGCGAGTATCGCCGATCCAAACCAAATCGATAAGGCTTATGCGCTGAACTATACGGTAGACGGTGATCCAAACGACAGTTTCCCGATCTATGCTACTAAGTCAATGATTGGTAGTTACAACAGCGCTATCGAAATTGACCCTTATCCAGAGATGCTAGCGAAATACCTGCAAGATGATGAACGTGATACGTGGACGTATCAGTTGAGTCTGACGCCAGCGGAAGTTCAGCAGATTATGCGGCACGTTTGGGAAACTAAAGCGTTAAAGATGCCGTATTACTTTACCACGGATAATTGTGCTTCTGAGATTCTACGTCTTATTGATGTGGTCCGTCCGCAGCAAAACCTACTGAGCCAATTGTCTTACGCAGTCGTGCCTTCTGATGTGATTCAATTATTGAGTGATAAGCAGTTGCTGGCAAGTACCACTTATACGCCTGCTGATAATACCTTACGTCAATCTCAGCTCAATGAGAAAAAACAACAGCGCGCACAGTTGGGCTATCACAATAGTGCCAAACAAACCGTGAATGAGATCAAGTCTGCGCAGCTTAACCCTATATCGAGCATGTCAGCCGATGGGCAAACACTACTCAAGCGTCAAATCGACGTATCGGATAATAATCCGATAGACAGGCATCCGCTACAGTTGGGTACGATAGGTATAGGGCAGCGTGGCGATGATGACTATATGGATATTGGGTTTCGAGCGGGGTTTCATGATACGCTTGACCACGCCTCAGGGTATCCACAGTTTTTTAACTTAGAAGGGCTGGCTGCGACATTACGACTGTATGACACAGATGATAATAAGCCCAGTCAGCCAGACAGTGTGGTCTTGCAAAACGTCACTTTGATTCGAGGCCGCTCTTTTAATCCAGTTAATGCTGCCAAAAAAGGCAATACTTGGGGCGCCAGTATCGAGGCGACGCGAGTAAACGATGGATCGCAAGAGGCAGGTACGGATCATTTAGTCGGTAGTGTGGGTTACGAAAAAGGCTGGTCATGGGCATTTGGTACACCCGCCGCAGGTACTGGTGAGATGCCGCCGCAACTGTGCTATACGTTTTTGGCAGGTACAGGGCAAGTAGGCCGCGGTATCAACAAAGGCTTTCGTCTAGGCGCAGGTATCAATGCAGGTTGCCGTTATCAGATTAACAATCAGTTACGCGCGCAAGCTGAATTGCAATTGCCATATTGGTATCATGGCAACAGCGATGAAACCAACGTCCGTGGTCATTATTGGCAACCAATTTCAAGCCTAGGTCTGCAATACGACATTGATAAAACACAAGCACTACGTATCAATGCCAATTACGAATGGCAAGAACGTATCGATGCTAATGATGATATACAGCTATCGTACAGACGGTATTTTTAGACACTGATTTAGATATTGGTTTAGACATTAATTTAGACAAAATGGCTTCTAAGCGCTGTAATGGTTGTATAAAGGAAATTATATAAAGGAAAACAGGCTTTATGAGTACGCAAAATTTACTAATTATCGGACAAGGTGATATCGGCCTGCCAGTGACCAATAAACTCGCCCAAGATGGCTATTGTGTGACTGGGCTGGCTCGTAGTGAGCGCCACCATTATGATTTAGTAGATAATGCAGATTTTTTGCAGGCTGATGCGTTGACGCTGACGACTGAGCAACTGCAAGCGTTTACTCATATTGCAATTATCGTCACCCCTGACGAGTACTCGACCAGCGGTTATCACGACAGTTATCTAGCGATTAGTCAGCATTTAGCAACGCTTGCTCCACAGCTTATTAAACTTGAACGTGTGGTATTCATTTCTTCTACTGGTGTCTATGGTCAGGACAATGGTGAGTGGATTGATGAGCATACTGCACCTGTTACACCTGCGCGCGCTGCGTCAAAGGTCATATTGCAAGCAGAACAAGCGCTGCAACAAGGCTTTGGTGATAAAGCTATTATTATTCGCCCTAGTGGTATCTACGGTCGCGAGCGCTTAATGCGACTACGCAAGGCTCGTGAGCAAAATAAAGATCCAGTGCCAGCTGAGCATTGGAGCAACCGCATCATGGATCGCGACTTGGTCAATATCATCGCCAAAGTGTTGACGATAGAAACACCAAAGTCTATCTATCTAGCGACGGACTATCGACCTGTTACTACGTTTGAACTAGGGGTTTGGCTCAGTGAGCAGGTTGGCGAGACACCTCCTACTATTGATAATACGAAAACCTCAGTGACAGGAAAACGCTTGCACAGCAACATTCCGTTAGCTTGGCTTGATTATGCTGATTGGCAGACAGGCTACCGCGATATTTTGAATCATCAAGAGTAAGCCTTTAGAGTTAAGCCCTACAGAGTAAAATAGCCCTTGGTGTAATCGTTTTTATTTGTTTTATATTTTATGGAGATTTCATGTCCCAGCCTTCTACTTCTGATGACCGTTTGTCTCATGCTAATCTGGCAACAGAAGGTGGGCAGCTAGCAGAAGGTCATGTCCAAAAAAAGGCTGAGCAATCGTCTAGATTAGCTGATTCGCAGCAACCTGCGATCGTACATCCTAACTTTGATCCCAAACAATCTCCTCTTGACCCTGCCAGACCATTAAGTGATATTCCTGAGCCTGCTCGTCGCCTGAATGGTCAATTGCGCAGGCTTTATGGTAACTCGACTCGGTTCTATCAGCCCAATGTAAACAACTTATCGAAATGGTCGCTGATTGCTTCAGAAGCACTGGCTGAGCATTTATCGTTACTAAATGCAGCACAGCTTATCGAATTGCCGGATAGCTTTTATCAAAATCATAGTGAGCAGCCACTAATATCGACATTATCAGATATGACATTATTAGACATGTCAGATATTCAACAGGCGATTCGCGCTTATCCAAAACTGAACCGTTATGGGTTTTTGCCTACCGATAGTTCTACAGGGGTTGAGTCAAACAACGATTCAGACAATGGCTCAAATAATGACAGCAAGGCTCAGAATCCTGCATTATCCATGCGCGCATTGACCAAACGTTATAATCCTGATGAGCTACTCAACAGTCTGTATGCCGACGATTGGCAAGTGATATTACAACCGCAGCAGTTTGAAACAGGCGAGGGCAGTTTGGCCACGGATATTATGGCATGTAGCGTGGCTGTCCATGCACTAAAGCAATGTAGTGCTCGTAAGAGTATCAATCACAGATATAGTGCTGCAGAAATATGCCAGCATGTGCGTAGCTACTTGCTCAGTCAGATCGTTTGTGAGCCGTCGCAGCGCCACGCATATCGTCAGATTCGACTATTTGCTGGTCATATTATTGTTGCCGCTTATCATTTGGGCTGGGAGATACAAGTCCGAGCAGATGGACAAAGCTATTTTAATATCTCGTCGCGTAGTGGTTTGCTGACTCGCTATGCCAATATGCAGGATTATGAGATCAATGGTTGGTCAAGCTGATCAATAATGCGTACAATAATGCAAATTTTTTGTCCCCTCTTTTTGCTGATAGGAATGTCATAATGTCTCATGTAACACGCCCTCAAGACCCTACATTTTCATCTCATCAATTTATTCAACTGGCTCTCGACAACCAAGTGCTCAAATTCGGTGAGTTTGTCCTAAAGTCTGGCCGTATCAGTCCGTACTTTTTTAATGCAGGCTTGCTTGCGACTGGTGAGATGTTGTCGTTACTAGCACGTGGTTATGCAGATGCCTTAGCTGAACAAATGAGTACGGCAAATAATGGCGATAATGAGCAAGAGCTAGTCATCTTTGGTGCGGCTTATAAAGGCATTCCTTTTGTCGCAGCGACGGCGCAAGCGTTATGGCTACATCATGGTATTAATGCTAAATGGGGCTATAACCGTAAAGAGGCCAAAACTCACGGCGAAGGCGGCAATTTGGTCGGTGCTGACGTAACTGGCAAGGCTGTTTGGGTACTTGACCTGTCTCTTATACACATCTCCGAGCCCACGAGA
>OJDZ01000757.1_pt1 | contig 16394 bp, 12 predicted proteins | sample 1592981 | NCBI WGS metagenome assembly OJDZ01 (sample SAMN05416851, study PRJEB24817) | seawater metagenome | isolation source: Sea water | place: Canada:Atlantic | collected 2013-07
GAGTCCGTCTCGTGGGCTCGGAGATGTGTATAAGAGACAGATATAGAACACGCCAGCTGCTATCATATTTGGTTCATCGGCGAGCAGGTGACCGATACGCTTTTCATAAAACGCGCCTTTCATCGTCGTCAGCCAAACGGCATCAACGGCCAAAAATATGATAACAGCAGCTAGATAAATAAAGACATAACCCATAATCAAATCCTTTTATTATATTCTCATATTTTAATCAAAACTAAAGATCATCCAGATAGCATTTAGTTACTGCTCTATTATCTATTCGTTAAGCCCGCGCCAAATGCTTTAGTAGCTAAGGTTAGCCTATTACTCTATGTTCTTCATCATTATCAGCGATAAGTCTCTACCGCAGGAACATCGGAGAAATGCAAGATATCGATATTGTCAGGTTTTACTGCCGTTAGCTGTACCACACCTATCGTACGCTCCAAAAACCCACCCTCGCAGTAACAGAAGTAAAACTCCCACAAGCGAATAAAAGCCTCATCATATCCAAGCGCTTTAATCTCCTCGCGCTGCGACATAAAAGCGTTGCGCCAGTCTCTGAGTGTATGCGCATAATCAAAGCCATAATCATGCAATTGTTTGATGACCATATCAGTCTGCTCAGTGAACTGCGTATTGAGCTCTTGATTGGAGAGCAGACAGCCCCCTGGGAAAATATGCGTCTGGATAAAATCGACCGAATCTATGTAGTCCTCATAATTCTGATCGTTAAAGGTGATAGCTTGTAATACCATAAGTCCCGTCGGTTTAAGCAAATCATTACACTTTGCAAAAAACGTTGGCAGATACTCATGACCGACCGCCTCAATCATCTCGATGCTGACAAGCTTATCGAACTGTCCTGTGAGCTCACGGTAGTCCTGCTTGAGCAAAGTAATTTTGTCTGATAAGCCAGCCGCCTCGACCCGCGCCTGCGCCTCGCTGTACTGTGCATCAGAGATAGTCGTCGTCGTTACGTGACAGCCATAATGCTCGGCTGCGTAAATGGCAAAGCCGCCCCAACCCGTACCGATCTCGATCACATGATCATCAGCGCTCAATTGTAAGCGCTTACATATTAGCGCCAGCTTATGCTGCTGCGCATCGGCAAGCGTCGCCTCAGGATTTTTGTATACGGCAGATGAATACATCATTGTCTCATCCAAGAAGCGCTGATACATGTCATTACCCAAGTCATAATGCGCTAGGATATTGGATTTTGATCCTGATTGATCATTGCTACGCAACTGATGCTTGGCTTTTTCAAACGTCTTACTGATGCCTGCAAAGCGGTTCTCTAATTTATTGAGTACCGCTAGATTTCGCGCGGCCAAGCGTATTAATCCCGTCAGATCATCTGTATCCCAATCCCCATTGATATAGCTATCTGCCAACGCGATAGAGCCACCAAACAACAGCTGACGATAGACGCTGGTATTATGAATAGTCAAAGTCACTTGCAATGCATGACGACCGACTGCCGAGCTACTTTTTATATTTGATGAGGTATTGCCAAAACGATGGGTGTCAACAGACTGACCTTCAAAGTCCTCAATGACCGTTATACCACCGAAGCGGACCCGTTTTAGCGCTTCAAATACCGCTTTTCTTGCCAGAGTACTCACGCCGTTATTGACAGGTTGCAAAAGAGCACTGTCACTAAGCGTCTGACTAATGCGCGCATTGATCTTCTCTAGTCTTGTTGTAGGCTTACGTTCGGTCGGTCGTACTGACATTGTTTCGATATCCTTTTATACACTTAAGATAAGCGGTTGTTTCGGTAGATAGTTTTATTAAGATGAGTAGTTCAAGGCAATTTTTTACCTTAAATATGATCAAAAAATACAATCAAACCACCTAGAGTTGCGTGATTATATTATCTTTTAGTTTTGCCATCACTTTGGTTGCTATCAGCAAGTGTTTCGTCGTAATTGACATAGGGAACCTTTTTGATAGCAAACAGTTTGAACGCGTGCCAATAAATACGGGTTAATGATGTCATATTCATCAGAGGGTTTTTTCGCAAGCTATGACGAACAGCCTCTTCTGTCATTGGTACGCCTGATATCTTTATACCAGTTTTTAGAACTTCACCGCGCTCATCACTGATATTGATAGCAATACGCACTTGTAAGCCAGTATTAAGTTGCTCGTCTGTCTTTATACGTTTTACCGTAACCTGCCAGCGGTACAGCTGATCGATAGGGTTAAAAGGTGATACGTGAAAGTCCTTGTCATGACAGAACTCAGTATTCTCTCCTTCTAACAAAAACCCGTAGTAATGACGCTTGTCCCATGGCGTATTAGACACTTCAGCCAGCAGATGAGTTGGCGTCTGCTGCGCATCAAACCCCAAGTAAAAATTAACTGGACTAAAGTACATGCCCGCATTACGGCAGACAAGTAATCCCAACATATCGCCTTGAGGCGCGCTTCCTGCATGTTTTTCAAATGCTTGGCTTAGACGTTTTTCTAGTGCTTGAATAGACTGTACATGGTTATCAAGACTTTTATCATTGATTAGGCTATTGGTAATCTGTAGGTCAGTATGCTGTAGATAGTCATCAGCACAGAAACGTTGTAGCGCCTTTTTCTTTGCTGAAAATAGAGGCAGACCTTTCGCTAGCAGCTTTTTCGGTAATACTTTACGTAATGGTAACTTCCCTAAAACTTTGCTCTCATCAAATGCTGCCGTACTAATTTCAGGAAGTTCTTGTCCCTTCGCTAGTGCGCTAATATTGACGCCCCAATAACGATAAGGGTAAACGAATTTATTCACACTAGGTAGCAGCCGACTATGCCATGTCGTACCCTCAAACAGCTGATGCGGCAATGCATTTGTATCATAAGAAGACCCATGATTTGGCGTAGCATTGGCATCTTGAGCGGACGTGGTCATAAATAGTCTCTTGTGTAACGGTGTGCTTTTCGTATGGCAAATCTTTCAAAACACTTAGAATACATAATGGCGTTAATCGTCATATTATTTGGTTTTACGGCGACCGAATAAGCCACGTTTCTTATATTGGCTCATATCATCAGCTGAATTCTGCAGACGATCAGCATAATCAACCAGTTCCTGATTGGTCGTCGCTATGGTGACTTCACGCTTATTCAGCTTACGTAATTTGGTATCCGCTTTTATAGGCAAGTCTTTATAACGAAACGGCGTATGCGCGCTATCAGCATCAGGTAAATGAGCTGGATCAACCTCATCTTTTATATCAATATCAAGACCAAGCGCCTGACAGACGCGTAATCCACTGCGTACGCCATCTTCATGGAAGCCATTAAACCAATAAGCTCCGCAGAAATGTGTGTGCGAACCGTTACCTGAGATACTCGACCATTTAGTCTGCGCTTCAATCATCGCAAGATCGAACACTGGATGACTATAATCTATGCTCTTAACTATCTGTTTATCATCGACGCTTTTGTTGTCTACAGCTGGATTTAGGGTGACCAAATAATTATGTTTTTTGGTCAAGCGTTGCAGGATATTCATGTGATAAGTCAGCACTGGCTTTGCAGGTATCTGTGCATTTCCCGCCCCTTGCTCATCCTTAGCACTGCCTGAAACTGTTTCATCTATTAAGTAATTCCAGCTTGCCCATGACAGTGGTTTCTTAGGTAAAACACTGGTATCGGTGTGCAGTACAGCCGTATTTTTGGTAAAGCGGAAATGACCTAATACTTCAGATTCATCGGTGCTCGCATCCTTTAAAATCTTTAGTGCGGTATCTGCATGACAAGCAAATATAACTTCATCGAATACAAGATTTTCGCTACGGTTGTCAGCGTTACCTTTATCCTGCACTGTCAAAGCATTCTGTACCGTCAAAGTCACTTGCTCGCCATCACGAACTACAGATTGTACTGGGCTATTGACTCGTATCTTGCCACCCGCTTTGATAAAGCGTGGCACTAATTTATTAACGTACTGTTTAGAGCCTCCTTTTATCGTAAACCACTGCGGACGATTGACCACATCGAGCAAGCCATGATTGTCAAAGAACTGTGCAAAAAACACCAATGGGAAGTCTTGTACTTCATCTAGGCTGGTTGACCATATAGCCGAGACCATTGGCAGTAGATAGTTATCAGTAAATAGCTGACCGTATTTCTTTTGTGCTAAGTAACCGCCGAGCGTTTGCTCTGCAAAGCTACTGACATCTTGTCCTTGAGAGCGTGCGCTATCATAATCTTGGCGTAGCTGTTTGATATGCTTATTAAACTGCAGAATATCTTTGATAAACTGCCAGAATTTTGGATTAAGTACGTTTTTACGCTGTGATAATAAAGTGTTGAGCGTATGACCATTGTATTCAAAATGTCGTGCAGTATTTTTGACAGAAAAGCTCATGTCCGTTGCTTGAAACGGCACTTGCAACTCATGAAGCAAACGAAAGAAGTTCGGGTATGTGCGCTCATTAAAAACAATAAATCCTGTATCTATTGCACTACTCTCTACATTGCTACTCTTTGCTTTTTTACCGTCTTGTAGTGCCACATCAATCGTGTTTACATGCCCGCCGATATAATCATTGGCTTCAAATACCGTCACATCATGTTTCGTACCTAAATAATGGGCACATGTCAGTCCTGATACACCTGAGCCGATGATAGCGATACGTTTTTGGGCAGTCTGATGGTCAGAATCTGTTGCAGCATCGGTAGCATTTTTTTGGTTACTTGCACGCTTGAAACGAGTAAACGGCATAAAAGCATTCCCTTCTGTATTTTTCTGTCGGTATGATGGTTAAGAGTTCTATTGATAGTAGATTATTTTTTATTAAGTTTTTCGCTAACTTGCTGCCAGACCAAATCAGGCAACGTACCTAAGGCTTTTAATGGCATAGTTAGTTTTTTTGGGAATTCAATCACATCATGCCCGCTTTCGATACCATCGCGTATGGCTTGACTGGCCTGCGCTGGCGTTTGGATAAATGGCATTGGAAAGTCATTCTGCTTGGTCATCGGTGTTTCCACAAAACCAGGCACGACTAAGCTAACTGACACATCATGCGGAGCAAGGCTAATCTGTAGTGTCTTCATTAGATAATGGATAGCAGCTTTTGAGCTACCATAGGCTTCAGCGCGCGCAAAAGGCACATAAGCAGACGCTGAACCGATACCGACCAAGCGACCTTTTGAAGCGATTAGCTTTGGCAGCACTCCCTCTATCGCATGAGACAACGTACCCATATTGACCGACATGACTTTCATAAAGACACTGCTATCAAAGTTCGGCATATCTAAGTACTCGCACATGCCAGCACCGCAAATTGCTAGATCGACATTGTCGATTTTTTCAAAAGCTTCGATGACTTTTTCTCGATCCATGAGGTCTAAATCAATCGTTTCTGCACCTAACGCCTGAAGTTCAGCCAACGCTTCGTCGTCACGGCCAACTGCATATACATGATGATCTGCTAGCAGATAGTCTTTTGCCAACTGCTTACCAATGCCTGACGTCGCCCCAGTAATGAGAATATGCAACTTTTCAGTAGAATCTGTCATCGTAAATATCCTTTTTGAGTATTTTTATCTTTTTAAGTATTTTCATAAGATGGAATTAATGGGCTTAAACTGATTACCTAATAAAACCTTAGACCTTTGATAGCAACTAGCTATTAATTATCGTTATTCTTCGCAGATATCATTGGGCGCATTTCATTAAGCTATAAGCCATTTTATTTAACAAATCTAAATAATTATAGTGGTCGGCTACAGGTTTATTGTTGTGTCTTCGCAATCGTATAGACTTAAGGTTAATCTCAGCGTTTTATTTGTCATTTCCACAAGTACCCTGCTATCACAAGCAACGACACAATATTCTGTTACTAGCGTTATCAGACAGCTCAATATCAGCATGTTACAATAAAATATAATTAATATCAGATTTCCACCAACCCCACCCTCATATAAAAAAGGATCTCTCATGAGCGAGTTGCAACTGTCTGACCGCGTCAACAACATCCAACCATCACCTACGCTAGCAATTACCAATAAAGCCAAAGAGCTAAAAGCAGCTGGTAAAGATATTATCGGTTTGGGCGCTGGTGAACCTGATTTTGACACCCCTGAACACATCAAAAAAGCAGCAATCGATGCAATCAATGATGGCTTTACTAAATATACAGCTGTCGATGGTACGCCAGAGCTAAAAACAGCCATCATCGAGAAATTCAAGCGCGACAACGACATCAGCTATGAGCCAAACGAAATCCTAGTATCGGTCGGTGGTAAGCAGTCATTCTTTAACCTTGCCCAAGCATTTATCAATCCTGGCGACGAAGTCATCATTCCAGCGCCATACTGGGTCAGCTATCCTGACATGGTTATCATCGCAGAAGGCGTGCCAGTCATCGTCAAATGCCCAGCTGAGCAAGATTTCAAAATTACTCCTGAGCAGCTAGAAGAAGCGATCACTGACAAGACTAAATTATTAGTATTAAATAGCCCATCTAACCCAACAGGTATGATTTATACGTTAGATGAGCTAAAGGCCATCGCTGAAGTATTGAAAAAGCACCCGCAAGTCTATGTAGCTTCAGACGATATGTACGAGCACATCCGCTGGACAGGCGATAAGTTCTACAATATCTTAAACGCGGCACCTGAGCTAAAAGATCGCGCCATCATCTTGAACGGTGTGTCTAAAGCGTATGCGATGACAGGTTGGCGTATCGGTTATGCGGGTGGCCCTGCTAAGCTAATCGGCGCGATGAAAAAGGTACAGTCACAATCTACCTCATGCCCGACGTCAATCAGCCAAGTGGCTGCCGAAGTTGCTATTAGTGGTGATCAGAGCGTACTAGAGCCAATGGTAGCCGCCTTTGAGAAGCGCTGTGACCTAGTCGTAGATGGTCTAAATGCCATTAAAGGCATTACCTGCCTACGCCCTGATGGCGCATTCTATGTATACCCAAATATCGTACCGCTCATTAAAGCGGCTGGCCTGTCATCATGTACTGAATTCTCAGCATGGTTATTGGACAAAGTAGGCGTAGCAGTCGTACCTGGTGATGCGTTCGGTCTTGGCGGCTATATGCGTATCTCGTACGCGACTGATGAGGCAACGTTGAAAGATGCCCTATCGCGTATCGAAAAAGCAGTGGCTGACTTAGACGTTGCTGAATAAATCGTAAAAAGCAACGAGTCTTACCGCTGTTCATAAAAAAGACGCCCTATACATTCTATAGGGCGTCTTTTTTACGCGAGTCTTGGGCATAACTAGGAAAAACACGCTATCTCATCATTAAAATGACAATTTTTACTAATTATGCAAAAAAAGGCTTGACGTATTTTTTAACTTTGCTAGAATACGCCCCACTTAGCAAGAACTCGTTAGAGACTTCTAAGGCTCGTTGTAAGCGATTAAACACTTACAGCCTATTCTCCAATAGCTCAGTTGGTAGAGCAACGGACTGTTAATCCGTGTGTCCCTGGTTCGAGCCCAGGTTGGAGAGCCATATACTAAAAACCTTCATCATAATTTGATGGAGGTTTTTTTATTGTTGCGTCTTTTATATTTACTTCTAATAATATTAGCACGGCTGTGGTGTTCTTTTAGACATTTTTGTTGTATGGTAAGATTAGTTTTGATTGGGTTCGTTTTTGTTTGAGTGCTTCGCTCTTACTCACTAAAAGTAATGGTTTATTATGATACCTGTACGTATAAAAAATAAGTTTTCTGATCATCCGCAAAAAATCATGCGCCCGATTAGTATTCGTTTGTCTGAAGAAATGATTGGCCTATTAGAAACGACGTCATCAGACTTGGGCTTTAAGCGCATTCAAGGGCTTATTCGTCTTTATATTCGTCAGGGTTTGGATCGTGACCATCAGGATTATACGCTTGCCCATGATGAAGTATTCATCGAAACGCTACGTAAGCGCGGCGTTAGTCAGCATATTATTGATGAAGCGATTGTAGTGACGCATAATAATAACATCACTCATCCGCTATCTGAGTTGCAAGACAACGATTAAACAATTAATAGTATCGCTGCTAGATAGTATTAAAATAAAAAAGACCAAGTTTGCTAACGCGAGCTTGGTCTTTTTTTGTGGCTGTTATAAAAGTTAAAGTATTACTGATTCTTCTCTAACTCTCTTCTTGTTACGTCCTGTTTCCATCTTATTCATAGTACGTATTTTTTTAAGTACTCTGCGATATTTGCAGTTTTAGTTAGCCATAATTAAACACAACAGATGTTTAAACAAGGTATATTAAGAATATAGTCGCGACTATTTATAAGGTTTCAACATAATAAAGATCTGCAAGGAGGGTTACGATGACGGGCTTACATCAGCGTTTCAACAAAACTTTGTTTTCAACCATGACGGTAGCAATGCTAGTGATTGCGACTGGCTGCTCATCGCCGCAGACTGATCCAAGTAAAACAACCATACCGACAGATTCTGACCAATGGCAAAAAAAATTAGGGCAAACTTTTGAGCAGTTGTCTGAGGCCGATCAACAAGTACTCAGCCGATATATGCTGCGTATGAAATTGAGCGACGCTTATGAATCAGGAGCCATGCCGCGCACCACTATCAAGCAAGCACTAATACAACAGCGTGAATACGAGCGTCTGCATCCAAACAACCCAACGGGCAAGAAAAGCCCAATTGTCAAAGGTCAGGCGACTCACGCTACTGCACAGATGTATTCTGTCGCCCTGCTCCCTGTGAAAACCAGTGATAGCGATAGCTTAAATCAAGTCAAAATGCAGTTTATGCTATCCAATCATGGCAAAAGCGCGATAAAAAGCTTTAAAGGGACGCTAACTATGAAGGATGCCAACCTGACAAAGGGCAAAAATTTTAATGTGCCTTTGACAACGTTTGATCCACCTATCGCACCAGAACAGTCTGGCAAAATCATTATTGAAAGCAGCATTGAGGATATCAATGTCATGCGCGCTATCAAAAATGCTAGTGGCATCACTATCGAGATTAATAAAGGCATGCTTACCTTAGTAGATGATCAGACAATCGAATTTGAAAACTCACTGGTGAAGTAGCTGTACAACTTACTATTGAGGATTTTATAAAAGGTACTAATTAATACTTTTATCAATACCATAAAAAAAGCCCCAATCAGCAATGATTGGGGCTTTTTCGAATTTGGCGGAGACGGAGAGATTCGAACTCTCGAAGGGCTATTAACCCTTGTCGGTTTTCAAGACCGGTGCATTCAACCGCTCTGCCACGTCTCCATTGGTGCATCATTATATAGATATCATTTTATAATGCAAGCCCCTAAACTAAAAAAATTCAATTAATTTTCGAATACTTGTAAATTGGTGCATTATCGCTTGCTTGAGGCCAGATGTAAGCACATATCGAGCAGCCTATTGGCATAACCCCATTCATTATCATACCATGCAAAAACCTTATATTGACCACCTACTTGCATAAGCTGCTGACCATCAATGATTAGCGACTCAGTCTGATGAATAAAGTCACTAGATACCAACGGCTCATCGGTATAAGCCATGATGTCATGCAAATGCGCCTGACTGGCAGATTTGAGCACCTCTCGCACTGTCTCGACATCGACATCTGGCGTATCAAATACAAAGGTGACATCAATCGCAGCCACGTCGATAGTGGGCACCCGTATCGAATGTCCATTTATCTTGCCAACCATGGCTGGTAGCACTCGTTCTGTCGCAGCGATACTACTGGACGTCGTTGGGATAATATTATAGCCAGAAGCGCGCGCCCGTCTTGGATCTCGATGTGCTTGATCGAGCACTGTCTGATCGGCAGTAACTGCATGAATCTCTGTCATCATGGCGGACTGCACACCAAATGCCTTATCTAGCGTATCAATCAACGGCACCAATGCCTGCGTGGTACAAGAAACACTAGAAATAATCGGCAGCTCAAGCGTGAGCGCATCGGTATTCACGCCCATCACGATACAGGCATCCACATCGTCAAATGGCGCGGCACCGATAATTACTTGCTGCGCGCCAGCGTCAATATGTAGCGTCGCCTGCTCATACGAGCGAAAATGCCCAGTACATTCTAAAACCACATCGACACCCAGCGCCTGCCAAGGTAAATTTTTGGGATCAGGCTCTGATAGCATATTGATGCAATAAGTTAGATTGTTTTTGGTCAGACAGAGTTCGGTCTTGCTCGTATCACCTGACTCACTTTCTACAATCTCAGCATTTACGCCTAATCGACTGAGACGGCCATGGGTGCTGTCAAACTTGAGTAAATGCAGCAATATATCCGCTGGCGCTAAGTCATTGATTGCCACCACATGAATCGCACGGCCCAACACTTCAAAGCGCTCTAACAAAGCACGAAGTACATTGCGCCCTATACGACCAAAGCCATTGATAGCGACTCTCAGTGGCTGTGTGTGCTCACCAGTAGTACGGAACGTCGCCGCTATCGGGTCAGAGGTCAATTGATAAGTAGCGCTCGAAAAATCAGGCATAACATCGGACATAAAGGGTATCGCTATAAATGAGGGTAAAAACTGAGCGTTATCACGTTGAGTGCGCTAATGATTGCTGAATACTAAGAAATAGCAGAAATAAAGCCTATAAAATAAAGGTAACAAAGTTATAGGCTATAAAATTATAAGCAGCAAAACTATGGGGTGATAAAAATCAATGCGAGGCGAATGGTATTGTAGTCAATGCTTTGCTTAAGATGATCATATATCGGACGCAGCTTGATGCTACCGTCATCATTGAAGTCATTTGGATTATTAGCGACTTTAATAGCGACATAGGCATTGCCAACGGCTGTCATTACCTCATCATCTGGACGCAGATGATCGCAGGCAAGACTTGGGTCTTGTGATTTGAGGTCAGCAATGTGACGCATAATAGTCGACTGCGACAACTGACGCGCTTGTGATATCTCCGCAATGGTCAAACTCTCTTCTAACAACACTCTGGTCGCAAGTAGAGTACTGTCTGATTTGTCAGAGACCTGATTGCCAAGTTTCTGTTTTTTATCGATTTTCGCTTGCTGTTGTTCGCGGCGCTTCTTTTGTAGCGTGGCGTAAGCATCGATTACCGACTTGCTCAATGTCCCACCTGACTTCAGGACGAATTTTTCATGTGCCTGCTGCATGCTTTCTTCATCTAACATCGCATAATTAGCATCCGCTTCTTCAGACAGTACCAAAAACCGCTTATCCGCACCGCGAGCCAATGGATCGAGTTGCAAGCTCATGTCGTTCATACCGAGCAGCTGTAGCCCAGATAGCGACTTGAGGCGTGATAATGCTACATAGCCTTGTCCCAACTCAAAAGTACGCGACAAATCGATTTCAGCAGCATCGAGGGTCATGCCCTGCGATTTATGGATGGTAATCGCCCATGCCAGACAGAGCGGCACTTGTAAGTAACTTGCTAGCACGTCACCTGTCTCATCTTCGATAATCCACTCTTCAGGCTCAGCGATGACCTCTCGTCCTGAATTAAGCCGCACGACAGGCATTTTTTGGGTCGTTGGTTTCTTCGACTTTGGTTTTTCTTTATCTTTCTTAGCAGCAGACTTCTTACCTTTTGTCGTTTTTTCGCCAGTAGCATCCTCATCAACGTCATCGCTGCTATCGTCTTCGATTAACGCGTCACTACTGTCTTTATCGTCTATTTTGACAGCGGCAAATCCTATCAACTCGCCCATCGTTCCGTTAGAGACACCAAGCTCAGCGTTGTTTTTGATAAACATTACCTTGGCGCCGACTTTTAAAATCAGCTCGTCTTGGGTACGTACGGTCTTTTTTAGCGTTTCTACCAGCTTACTATCGCCTGTCGCCGTCGCCTCAAAACGCATCATCTCGCCATCTAGAGACGCCAGTTCTTTGTCATTGATTTTATTGACGTTGAGATTGTGGGTATAGAGACGCGTACGCTTGATATCGACACTTTGGTCATAAGTCGCTTCTAAAGCGGCAATCGCCTCAAAGGTTACTTCCTGACGGCGGATTTGGTTAAGAATATCGTCTAAATCGAGACCACCATTGGCTGCATCGCTGACTTGACGATGCTGCTCAGACAAATAGCAAATATGGAACTTGGCATCGAGCCAAGCCTCAGACATAAACGCGAACTTTTCACGATTCGTCTCACCTTTACTGCCAATCGGTGGTAACTGAAAAAAGTCTCCTGCGACTACGACCTGAATACCGCCAAACGCTTTGTCATTTTTGCGAATATGCTTGAGGACTTGGCTGACTAAGTTAAGCTGCTTGGCATGTAGCATCGAGATCTCATCGATGACCAATACCGCAGTATCTTTCAATCTGTCTGCTAAAAACTGTTTGCGTGACAAGGTGGACAAATCTCGATCAGTCAGCTCATCTTTTATACCTATACCTGACCAACTATGAATCGTCGTACCGTTCATGTGCGTGGCAGCAATACCCGTACTGGCTGTCACCGCAACAGGGACGCGGCGGGCGCGTAAATAATCGATATATTGATTGAGAGTATAAGTCTTACCTGAACCTGCTGAGCCGGTCAAAAAGACGTTTTGACCTGTTTTTAGGATATCAAGAGCAGAAGATTGACGCATAGATCCAAACCAACCAATATTATGAAGAAGAAATAGTACAAAAGGAAAGCCGCCATGATTAATTCAATAACCATAGTAAGCCAAGATAGATGCTCACAATTATAACAGCTGCATACCGTTTGCGAACCATTTTAACCGACTCATATCACATAACTTAAAGTTATACGATACGAAATATATCATTATAAAAAGTCATTATCGTTCTGCTAAAAAGCTCAGTACGATAGGATGATAACTTGGTTAGGAAGACCAAGAATGTATTTTTAAATGGTCATACGTAAGTAACCATATTTTAAATAACCATAATACACAACAAGGAGTGGTTAATGTTATACGCTTATCCCAATACTGAAAACAGTCCCGTCCAATTCCGCGAAAAATACGATAACTTTATTAATGGTGAGTGGACCCCTCCTGTCGATGGCGAGTACTTTGACAACCCAAGCCCTATCGATGGTAAAACCATTTGCCAAGTCGCCCGTTCAAAAGAAGCAGATATCGAAAAAGCCCTAGATGCCGCGCATGCTGCCAAAGACGCTTGGGGCAAAACCAGCGTCGCTGAACGTGCCAATTTATTATTAAAAATCGCAGATAGCATGGAAGCCAATCTAGAAGCGATCGCTATTGCTGAATGCTACGAAAACGGCAAGCCTGTACGCGAAACCTTGATGGCAGATATTCCGCTAGCCATCGATCAATTCCGTTATTTCGCCAGCGCTATCCGCGCCCAAGAAGGCGGTATCAGCCAGATTGATGAAGACACCGTTGCTTATCATTTCCATGAGCCGTTAGGCGTTGTCGGGCAAATCATCCCATGGAACTTCCCTATTCTAATGGCAGTATGGAAAATCGCCCCTGCTCTAGCCGCTGGTAACTGTATCGTTATGAAGCCTGCTGAGCAAACGCCTGCTTCGATACTATATATGTTAGAAGCGATCGGTATCGCTGACATTTTACCTAAAGGCGTGTTAAACATCGTCAATGGCTTTGGTGTTGAAGCTGGTAAACCACTTGCCTCTAACCCACGTATCAACAAAGTTGCATTCACTGGTGAGACCACAACGGGTCGCCTCATTATGCAGTACGCCAGCGAAAATATCATTCCAGTGACGCTAGAGCTTGGCGGCAAAAGCCCAAATATCTTCTTTGCTGATGTCATGGATGAAGACGATGACTTCTTGGACAAAGCGGTCGAAGGCCTAGTCATGTTTGCCCTAAACCAAGGTGAAGTCTGTACTTGCCCATCACGTGCACTCGTACACGAAAGCATCTACGACGAATTTATCAAACGCTGTATCGCCCGTGTTGAAGCCATCAAAATGGGCAATCCACTAGATACTGAGACTATGATTGGTGCGCAAGCCAGCTCAGATCAGTTAGAGAAGATTCTATCTTATCTTGATATCGGTAAAAAAGAAGGCGCAAAAGTCCTAGTCGGTGGCGATCAAGCCAAACACGATGGCGACTTAGCAGACGGCTATTATGTTAAGCCAACTATCTTTGAAGGTACCAACGACATGCGCGTGTTCCAAGAAGAAATTTTTGGACCTGTGCTCGCTGTCACTACCTTTAAAGACGACGAAGAGGCTATGCAAATTGCCAACGATACGCTATATGGTCTAGGCGCTGGCGTTTGGACTCGTAGTGTACATAAAGCCTATCGTTTCGGACGTGGTATCCAAGCGGGCCGCGTATGGACCAACTGCTATCATCTATATCCATCACATGCTGCATTCGGTGGCTATAAGCAATCAGGTATCGGCCGCGAAAACCATCTGATGATGCTCGATCATTATCAGCAAACCAAAAACATGCTGGTTTCGTATAGCCCTAAAAAAATGGGTTTCTTTTAAGATTTGATTTAACGCGACAATTTATAGATAACGTCATAGCACAGAGGTATTGTGCTATGCATATAAAATTAATCCATAAGAGAGCGCCATATGAGTCAAAAAATGAAAGCGGCTGTGCTACATGAGTTTGGGCAACCCTTAGAAATTGAAGAAGTAGATATACCAACGCCAGGCGCTGGTCAAATCGTCGTTAAGATGCAGGCATCAGGTGTCTGTCACACTGACTTACATGCGGTTGAGGGAGACTGGCCTGTCAAACCCAGTCCACCTTTTATTCCGGGACATGAGGGCGTCGGGCTTATAACTGCCGTTGGTGACAATGTACATCACGTTAAAGAAGGTGACCGCGTTGGTGTGCCTTGGCTCTACTCTGCTTGTGGACACTGCACGCACTGCTTGGGTGGCTGGGAAACCTTGTGTGAAAAGCAAGAAAATTCTGGTTACTCCGTAAATGGTAGTTTTGCAGAATATGTACTAGCAGATGCAAACTATGTTGGCATTATCCCTGAGAGTGTCGACTCTATTGAGATTGCCCCTGTTTTATGTGCGGGCGTCACGGTATACAAAGGTCTTAAAATGACCGACACCAAGCCAGGCGACTGGGTTGTCATTTCAGGTATAGGCGGCCTTGGTCACATGGCTGTACAGTATGCCATTGCCATGGGACTCAATGTTGCTGCTGTTGATATTGACGACGAGAAGCTCGAATTTGCCAAAAAACTGGGCGCAAAAGTCACTATCAATGCAAAAAACACTGATCCGGGTGAATTCCTACAACAAGAGATCGGTGCTGCTCATGGTGTACTAGTGACAGCCGTATCCACCAAAGCATTTGATCAAGCATTAAGTATGTTACGACGCGGTGGTACTTTAGTCTGTAATGGTCTACCAACTGGTGATTTCCCTGTATCAATCTTTGATACCGTTTTGAATGGTATCACCATTCGTGGTTCAATCGTTGGTACCCGTCTGGATTTACAAGAGTCGCTAGAGATGGCAGCAGCAGGTAAAGTAAAAGCGACTGTTGCCGCTGAGCCACTTGAGAACATCAATGATATTTTTCAGCGTATGCGTGACGGTAAAATCGAGGGACGGATTGTGATTGACTATAGTATGTAGACATGTCTTTTGACATTTTAATACTGCTTTAATGATTCGCAGGTATAATCGTGAACGACAGGTCGTATCGATTTCAATCACATGCTATAAATGATGTGAAAGAAAAAGATGCGACTTTTTGCATTCTTACTCAATAAAACTATGGATTACATTAATATTCTCTAAAGATAAGGAAATCATTATGAAAATTAAGGCAACAGAGTCTTGTAAAGCGTTAATTGAGCTATTGAAATCCAAGCACGGTGAGCTAATGTTTCATCAATCAGGTGGCTGCTGCGATGGTAGCTCGCCCATGTGCTATCCATTAGGAGAGTTCAAAGTAGGTGGTCAAGATGTGCTGATTGGTGAGCTTGCTGGCTGTCCATTTTATATGGGTAAGGCACAGTACAATTTATGGCAGCATACTGATCTCACCATTGATGTCGTCAATGGCCGCGGTGCGAGCTTTTCGTTAGAAATTCCTGAAGGTAAACGTTTTATCGTACGCTCAGAAATCTGTGCGATATAAGGTCGTTTGGTGCAAAATTAAGTAGCATTAATTTTACCTAATGTACCGAATATAACAGTCTTCGCTTGTCCTACGATATTGACGCAAACAGATACCGCAGAGTCATTTTTATTTTATTATTTCAGCAGAATAATAGTTACTGTAAAGCGTACCCTATTTTAATTAGCATGGATGCTATAAGGAATATGAAATGGAATTTGACACAACATTTGACTATATCATCGTCGGTGGAGGTTCGGCGGGTTGCGTGCTCGCCAGCCGACTCACTGAAAATCCAGATATCAGTGTCTGTTTATTAGAGTACGGCGGTGATGGCAAAGATCTAGCAGTACGCGTGCCTGCTGGAC
>OJDZ01000763.1_pt1 | contig 16296 bp, 14 predicted proteins | sample 1592981 | NCBI WGS metagenome assembly OJDZ01 (sample SAMN05416851, study PRJEB24817) | seawater metagenome | isolation source: Sea water | place: Canada:Atlantic | collected 2013-07
AAGGGCATCCGTTACGAGCTGAAATTATCGCGACACAACTAGCGAATAATATTGGCAACGATATGGGCTTTAACTTCGTCCATCGTATGAAGGAAGAAACTGGCGCTAGCACATCAGAGATTGCAAACTGTTATACCATGGCAAGTGCTGTATTTGAGCTTTCTGATGTTTGGAAGCAAATCAGTGATTTAGATAATAAGATCTCTACAGCCATACAAACTGAAATGCTATTTCAATTACGTAGAACGGTACGCCGAGCAACACGTTGGTTCTTACGTCATCGTAACAAATCACTTAATATTGCAGAATCAATTGCTTTTTATCATAAAACTTTTGTTGAGCTTTCGAGCAACATTGCAAATTTCATGATTGAAAAGGAAGCAACGCAAATTAAACGTGTTGAAACTGACTTAGTTAAAGCTGGTGTGCCTGAGTCTATTGCTTTGAGAATTTCTTTATTAAGTACCTTGTTCTCAGTAATGGATATTGCTGAAATTTCAAAATCTGATGAAGTATCAACTGAATTAGTAACAGACCTTTACTTTAAACTTGGTGCAAAATTAGATTTACATTGGTTCCTAGACCAAATAACTTCTCAACCTGTTTCTAACCATTGGCAAGCATTGGCTAGAGCATCGTTTAGAGAAGAGCTAGATTGGCAACAACGCTCGTTAACCTCTGTTATATTACGCGGTAATAAAACAGCAACAGACGTAGATACTATGATTGAGCAATGGCTTGTAGAAAGCGCTCAACCTTTAGAGCGTTGGCAGCATATTTTGGCAGACTTTAGAATTGGTAAAACCCACGAGTTTGCTAAATTCTCGGTTGCATTACGAGAATTGATGTTGTTAAGTTTACACTGCGACCCAGTGAAATAAGTGTTAAGATCCCCGCCAAGAGCGGGGATTTTTTTGTTATCAAGTTTATTTCATGCCAGTTTTTGTACAGGCATTATTATATTTATTTAAAGAGGTATTATGTTTTACTCAGCTATTCGTAAAGTGTTTTTTAAATTCGACCCAGAAGCAATTCACGAATTAACGATTAAAGGCTTTAAAGCTACAGGTGCTTCGCCACTTAATAAACTTTACAAGCAAACTTTACCCAATAGGCCTGTCGAAGTTATGGGCATTAAATTTCCTAATCCAGTTGGTTTAGCGGCAGGTTTAGATAAAAATGGCGAATGTATTAAAGCTTTTGAGGCTTTAGGTTTTGGCTTTGTAGAAGTTGGAACAGTTACACCACGTCCGCAACCTGGTAATGAAAAACCACGTATTTTCAGATTGCCTGAAGCTAACGCTATTATCAATCGAATGGGCTTTAACAATAAAGGTGTTGATTACCTTGTTGATCAAGTTATTAAAGCTAAATACAGTGGTATTTTAGGTATTAATATTGGTAAAAATAAAGATACGCCAGATGAAAATGCCAAAGATGATTACATTCATTGTATGCGTAAAGTTTATGACTTTGCTACCTACATCACGGTAAATATTTCTTCACCTAACACTCCGGGCTTGCGTTCATTACAATATGGTGATGCTTTAAATGAGTTATTATCTGCATTAAAAGCGGAACAAACAGCGCTTGCTGAGAAATTTGGTAAATATGTTCCTGTTGCGGTAAAAATTGCGCCTGATTTAAATGCTGATGAAGTCGACTCTATTGCACAATGTTTAATTGCTAATAATATTGATGGCGTAATCGCGACAAATACTACTTTAGCGCGCGACAAAGTGGCACATTTACCTTACGGTAATGAGCAGGGCGGGTTAAGTGGTGCACCGGTAAAAGACAAGAGCACAGAAGTTATCCAGCTACTTGCAAAAGCATTAGACAACAAATTACCCATTATTGGCGTTGGTGGTATTGCTTCAGCAGCAGACGCTCAAGAGAAAATAGCTGCTGGTGCAAAGCTTGTTCAAGTATATACGGGGTTTATTTATCAGGGACCTGAGCTAATTAAAGATATTGTAAAAAGTTTTAAGTAAGAGTAATGCTAACTTGTTTTGCCAACTTTAATTGCTTAATTAGCTGTTCACTTTTACGCTTGAAAAATTAGTACACAATATAAGTTAACTGGCTATAGTTTCTCAATATAAAAACTGCAAATAAAGCATTATCTGTTTAAAAATTTAAAAGGCCATCAACAATATTATTGTTGATGGCCTTCTTTTGTTTTCGTACTGAAAATATTTTTTATGAAACGAGATAATTAAGACTTACTTACTAAAATAGCTTCTAATCGCTCCATACGCTCTAAAAGTAATTGTAAGCTGGTATCAAACTCATTTACTGTAGTAGCCGTGAACATTTGTTGTTTATCACGACTTTTAGCGTTTGCATCTAGTGTACTTAATGCAGAAGACAAGCTCTTAATTTCAGTTTTTACACTGTTTAATGCCATTATTTGTTCAGACACAGAATTAACCGAAAACTCAGTCGCGGTAATTTTATCTTTTAATTCGTTTATTGTATTACTTTGAAGGCTCATTGCTTCTATGGTTTTATCTTGCTGCTGTACTATTTTTATACTTGTAGAGTTCAGCTCTTTGATCTCTTTTTGATTTTTTCGCCAAGCAGAAGCCCACAGTTTATCCATTTCAGAAAGTAGTAATTCAGTTTTTTCACCAATAGCTTCTAATTTAACTTTTAACGCTATTGTTGATTCACCCATTTCTTCGCCTGTGGCTGAGAGCTGGTTTTCTAACTGTTGTATTCGTTGCGAACTTGATTCTAATGAACGAGTAACATTTATTTGTTGTTGATAAAAATACCAAGCAGTTGCAGCTAGCGCAACATAAGGCATTAGCAATAAAAGCGCTTTTATCATAGATGAAGGTTTTTTTGTTTTAACCGTGTGCTTTGACTCGTGGACTTTCTGTGATTTTATTGCAGGTTCACGAGCAACTTTAACTTGATCTTGATCTATGGTGATTGTGGGTAATTCAGGCTCTACACGTTTTGACAAAAGAACATCCTACTAGCAGTGGTTATCATATTAATTAAGTTTTAACTTTATATGAATGATATTTTAACAGTTGAGAGTAACTTTATAATAATTCTTAAATTTTGTACAAAAAAACCGACTAATAAGTCGGCTTTTTATGCAATTAAATGTAATGCTAATTACACGAGATGATACTAATAGCTGTCGTTATGTACGCTTTGAACAGCTCGACCAGATGGATCGGCCATATTAGCAAAACTTTCATCCCATGCTAATGCTTCTGGTGTACTACAAGCAACTGATTTACCACCTGGTACACAATCAGCAGCAGATGCAAGCGGAAAGTGTTCTTCAAAGATACATCGGTAGTAATAAGCTTCTTTAGTATCTGGTGTATTAACAGGGAACTTAAATTCAGCACTTGCTAATTGTTGATCGCTAACTTGTGCTTCAACATGTTGTTTTAAGCCATCAATCCAAGAGTAACCTACGCCATCAGAAAATTGTTCTTTTTGACGCCACAAAATCTCTTTAGGTAAATAACCTTCAAAAGAAGAGCGTAAAATAGCTTTTTCCATTTTACCATTGCCGCACATTTTATCTTCAGGATTAATGCGCATAGCAACATCCATAAAGTTTTTATCTAAAAACGGTACACGTGCTTCAATACCCCACGCTGACATAGACTTGTTAGCACGCAAACAATCATACATGTGTAATTTATCAAGTTTACGTAATAGCTCGTTATGAAATTCTTCAGCGTTTGGCGCTTTATGGAAATATAAATAACCGCCAAAAATTTCATCAGCACCTTCGCCCGAAAGTACCATTTTAATACCCATAGCTTTAATTTTTCTCGCCATTAAATACATAGGTGTTGAGGCACGAATAGTGGTTACATCATACGTTTCTAAGTGGTAAATCACTTCTTTAAGCGCATCTATACCTTCTTGCTCTGTAAAAATAACGCTGTGATGTATAGTACCAATGCTATCTGCTACAGTTTTTGCGGCGACTAAGTCTGGAGAGCCAGCTAAACCACAAGCAAAAGAATGTACTTTTGGCCACCAAGCCTCTGAAAGGTCGTTTTCTTCAATACGTCTAGCGGCAAACTTTTGTGTGATGGCAGAAATTAACGAAGAATCTAAACCACCTGAAAGTAATACGCCATAAGGTACATCTGTCATTAAATGACTTTTAACTGACTCTTCAAGTGCTTCACGAATTTTTTCTTTGCTAGTATTGTTATCTTTAATAGCTGAATACTTTTGCCAGTTACGTTGGTAATATTTGACCAATTTGCCTACACGACTATCTAAAACATGACCAGGAGGAAATTCTTCAACAGTTTTACAAATCGGCATTAATGCTTTCATTTCTGAAGCAACGTAGAAGTTACCTTCAGCATCATAACCCGTATAAAGTGGAATAATACCCATGTGATCGCGGGCAATTAGATAACTATTGTCAACTTCGTTGTAAAGACAAAAAGCAAACATACCTTGAAGTTTATCAACAAAATCACTACCAAATTTTTCGAACATTGGAATAATAATTTCGCAATCAGACGCCGTTTGGAAAGGGTAGTCAGGTGTATGTTGGCTAGCTAATGTTTTATGGTTGTAAATTTCACCATTAACCGCTAAAACTAAAGTTTTATCCGTGTTATATAATGGTTGTGCGCCATGCTCAGTATCAACAATTGATAAACGTTCATGTACTAAAATAGCGTTATCATTGTTGTAAATGCCAGACCAATCTGGACCACGATGACGAAGTAAACGAGAATACTCTAAAGCTTTAGGACGAAGTGCGTCTGCACCTGTTTTAATATCTAATATACAAAAAATCGAACACATTGAAGTGCTACCCCTTTATATTAATTAATGACAAATTGTGTGATGAATACGCAAGTAAATTTACTGAAGCGTATGTCGCTGTTTAACTTCAAAGTACACATAAATATGTTGGCAGAGAAATTATCGCTCAGCAAATTGCTGTAGTTACACTTTGACACCATTTCATAATAAATCAATAGAATTTTTACTCTAAAGTAATAAAAAAGAAAAATAACATCTGTATTCGATATAATAAACGCTAGTGTTAAAAAAATAGATACCTTAATATGTTGATGAAAATAATCGATAAATTCATTTTTTGATTCGAAATTTAATCCCAATAAGGTTATCAATGTTAAGTACATTAAAAACAATAAAACTAAACACTTTGGTCATCGCTATGTCGCTAAGTTTAGCCTCTAGTGTAAGCAGTGCTGCAGTAAGTAATAAAATAGCGAACAATGTTGAATTAACTGTTGAAGAGTTACGTATTGATAAGGCAATTAAATCAGTGCCTGAAATCGCCCTAAGATTAAGTGAGCGCGTTGACGAGTTTACTCAGCAGGTGAATAAAGCGAATAATTACACAGCTTTAACGCAATTAGTTATTCGACATGGCGCTGGTCTATGGCTCGATGCCAAAACATCATTTAATCAGTTAAATGATGTTGATGACCGCCCTCTGTATTGGGCACGATTACAAATGAGCAAAGCACTTCGTTCGGCTAAAACCTTTGCTGGATTATTTGAGAGTCAACAAGACAAATTGTTATGGTCATTTGAATTAATTTCACGTGGTAATACGGATATTAAGTTTGATAAAAAAGCAGATAAAAAAATATTATTGACTGGTTTTGATCCGTTTTTTCTTGATAGACATATTGACCAAAGTAACCCTTCAGGCGTTGTCGCGCTATCTTTAGATGACATTGTGGTGAGTATAGAAGGGCAAACGGCAGAAATAGAAGTCCTTATGATCCCTGTACGCTTTGCAGACTTTGATCAAGGCATGATAGAAGAGCTACTTAAACCTTACATTGCAAACAAGTCCGTTGATATGGTGTTAACCGTTAGTATGGGGCGCGAGAATTTTGATTTAGAGCGCTATCCTGCATTACGTCGCAGTGCGAAAGCTCCAGACAACCTTAATGTTTTAACAGGTGCTAGCCAAGAAAATCCTTTAGTTCCATTGTATAAAGATAAAGCATTAAACGGGCCTGAGTTTGTTGAGTTTAGTTTACCTATAACGACAATGTTAAATGGTGAGGGTAAATATAAAATCAACGACAACCGTAAAGTATCAACGCTAACGCAAGGCAGTTTTAATGGTCAATCATTAGTCGCGCTTAACAAGCAAACATCGGTAAGCGGCTCGGGCGGCGGATACCTTTCAAATGAAATTTCGTACCGCAGTATATTACTTCGAGATCAGTTTAATTTAACATTACCTGTTGGACACATACATACCCCTAGAATTAAGGCTTTTGATAAAGAGGCATTAGTAGATATTGTTAATCAAACGAAAAATATTATTACCCAGGGAGTAGCATCTTTATAGCTATTGACTTGAACTTGACTTAAGCAGATATAAAAAAACGCTACCTTAGGTAGCGTTTTTTATTTCAACTTAGCTCTATATGTTAAACAGTTAGATGTTATTGGTTACATCTACTGATAGTTTTAGCATTTGGCCCGGTTGTAAATATTTTTTGCGGTTAAGGTTATTCCAACGTTCAATGTCGATAATTTTAACATTAAATTTGTCAGCGATCCGTGCAAATGAGTCTCCCTTGCGCACACGATATTGAATGTTACGCATGATCGCTTTTTCACTCGGGGTTAACTGGTTTGATGAAATTTCTTTAACCGCGGCTTTTTGCCAAATAACGAGTTTTTGCCCAGGTTTAATTGTGTCTCTAGGGGCCATAGCGTTCCATTTCGCAATGCTTCGAGTTGAAACATTATAAGCACGGCTTAAATCCCAAAGAGTGTCGCCCGATTTCACAATATGTATACGCTTCTCACCAGCTAAAACTTTATTTTGTGTTTTAGCTAAACGTTGGTTTTGTGAAAGCAAGTAACTGTCTAACGAAGCGGTAGCTACAGGTATTAATAAGAATTTACCGGCTCTAATTTGGTTACCTTTAACGTTATTAACTTGTCTGATCAAGTCTATTTCAGTATTAAATTTTTGTGCTATTTTGCCTAAACTGTCACCGTTTTTAATTTTGTATCGCTGCCAAGCTAATCGCTCTTTTTTGCTTAATTTTGCTAAACCTTCTTCAAAAACTGCTACTTTATGGCTAGGTAAAAGTAAATAATGCGGGCCATCAGGGTCGGTAGCCCAGCGATTAAATCCAGGGTTAAGTCTTTGCAATTCAGTTAGCGATAACTCTGCTAATTGCGCCGCTTTGGCTAAATCGAGTTGTGAACCGATATTTACTTGTGTGAGCACTGAGCTATTTTCAATTTCATGCAATTTAATTTTTAACTCATCGCTGCGCTTAACTATGTCGGCTAGCGCAAGCAGCTTAGGCACATAGGCACGAGTTTCTTTAGGTAAGTCTAGCGACCAAAAGTCGGTTGGAAGATTCTTCTTTTGATTTTTTCTTACCGCACGTCTGACACGACCCTCACCTGAGTTGTATGCAGCTAAAGCAAGCATCCAATCGCCATCGAAAAATTCATTTAAATATTTCAAGTACTTAATTGCACCTTGAGTTGATGCAACCACGTCACGGCGACCGTCATACCACCAGTTTTGTTTCATGCCGAATCGTTTACCAGTACCGGGTACAAATTGCCACATACCCGAAGCTCTACCATGCGAGTATGCAAAAGGATCGAATGCACTCTCAACTATAGGTAATAAGGCTATTTCGATTGGCATGTTGTTAGCTTCTAACTCTTCAACAATGTAGAATAAAAAAGGCTCGGCGCGTTTTGCTACACGAGTTAAATAAGTTGGGTGCTTAACAAACCAATCTCTTTGACTCGCAACACGTGAATTTTTAGGAATAGTAAGATTAAGGTTGCTCCGTATTCTCTGCCATACATCATCAGAAAAATAATTTTCTTTATCTTCATTACCTAGGTCAACATTGCCATCGGCAACAGGGTGAATTACATCAATCGCTTCATCAACTAATAGCGCTTGATTAATCTCAGCTACTGAGGCTACGTCAATTAGCGCATCCGCTTCTACATTAGTATTGTGTTGATCAGATTGGTTTTGATTTAATATTGATTGGCAACCGGACAATAAAAGAACGGTTGCTACAGATAGGCTTATATACTTCATGAAATATCTATTTGGGTTTACTTGGCGCCAGTGTTACTTATTTAGGGCTGTTATTCAAGATTTGTACAATTAAAATAGCTTAGAAGTTGTCTTTCCAGCCACGAATAATCGTAAATGTTTGTAATTTATCTTGAACAGCACTTTCGCTATATTCGCTAGCACTGGTCATTAAACTTGCTTCATGACTGCGTAAAAAAGGGTTTATTTTCTTTTCAAGCATAATGGATGTTGGGATTGTTGCAATACCATGCTCACGTTTTTGTAGTACCTGGTTGTAATAATGCACCAGCTCGGTATTACAAGGCTCAACGGTTAATGCAAAGTTAAGATTCGCTTGAGTATATTCATGAGCACAATAAACATGTGTGCGCTCAGGAAGGGCACTTAATTTCTCTAGTGATGACAGCATTTGTTCTGGTGTACCTTCGAACAACCTACCACAACCTCCTGAAAACAGGGTGTCACCACAAAATAGATTATCTTCTGACAAATAGGCAATATGTCCACTGGTATGGCCTGGAAGATCAATCACTTTAAATTCTAAATCTAAATCGCTTAATTTAACGGTATGACTCTCGTTTAAAGCAACATCACAATGAGGAATGTTTTCACTCTCAGGGCCATAAATAGTTAATGGCCATTGCTTAGCTTTACAATATTCAACGAGCTTGTTAATACCACCAACATGGTCAGCATGATGGTGTGTGATCAAAATAGTTGATAACTGTAATTGTTGTTGCTCAATAAAATCGATACACACTTGGGCATCGCCAGGGTCTACCAGTGCGATATGTTTACTTTCAAGCGACGAAACAGCCCAAATATAATTGTCTGAAAAGGCTTTGATCATTGAAACTTTCATTTTTGTCGTGCTTTGTGTTTGCTGCATCTGTGGCTCCTGAGTATACTGACGTAATGATTATACTGATTTTTTTAATTGTTTAACATAATGAAACCAGCACTAGCGTTTAGGCAACCTGACTATCCTACATCTTGGCAAAATTTGCCTAATGGTGAGCTTATTGTGGCTAATATTAATCAAACATTAGCGCCATGGTGGCCTAAGTTTTTTGGTTATCATTTGCTTAAAATTGGTGCATTAAGTGGAGAGATTGATAGTTCTCAAAGCCCAATTAAACATCAATTAACCTTAAGTGAGCAAGCTCAAAAGTGTAACCTTGTTGGTGACATTGATGATTTACCGTTACTTGAACATAGTGTTGATGTTTGTGTGTTATTACATGCTTTAGAGTTTTCGTTAGATCCTCACCACGTTGTACGCGAAGCTAATAGGGTATTAATTCCGAATGGCTATCTTGTTATTACTGGCTTTAATCCATTTAGTCTTGCGGGTTTGAACCAATTTATACCTTATAGACGCAATAAAACGCCTTGGAATGAAAGATTATTTTCTCCTATGCGAGTTAAAGATTGGCTGCATTTAATGGGGTTTGAAATTCAATTGGATAAACGTTTTTTACACTCGACATTGGCAAGGCAAGTTACTCAAGGTGTTATCAGTAACCATTGGCATAATATAGCATCACGGTATTTTCCAAGTTTAGGCTCAGTTTATGTCATTGTGGCAAAAAAAAGAGTGCTACCTTTAACGCCTATTAAAGCCAAATGGCAAATTAGACCTCGTTTTGAACCGGTAAAAGTGCCAACAATGAACTCATCAAGAAAAAACAATCAGCAAATTAAATAAATCGTGATACGTTTTGTGTCAACATCCAAACATAACCAGTAAATTAAGGTCAACAATATCCATGCAACGCGATGAATTTGAAAACTATTTAAACACCTTGTTAAAGCCTGAACAAATTAAAGATTTTTGTCCTAATGGTTTACAAATTCAAGGAACAGAACAGATCACTAACGTGATAACAGGTGTAACCGCTACTCAAGCATTAATTGATCAAGCCATTTTGGAAAAAGCCGATGCTTTAGTGGTACATCATGGTTTTTTTTGGAAAAACGAAAGTTATGTTATACGCGGTATGAAACATAAGCGTATCAAGGCGTTACTGGAAAATGATATTAATTTATTTGCCTACCATTTACCTTTAGATATTCATCCTACTTTAGGCAATAACGCACAATTGGCTAAGTTGTTTTCTATTAATAATGTTTCGCCATTAGAGCAAGGCAACCCACTCAGTGTCGCAGTTCGCGGTGATTTTATTGACGAACTAAGCCCACAAGCGCTTGAACAAAGAATAAATGATACCCTCAACCGCAATTGCATGCATATCGCACCACCTTCAAATAAAGCGATAAAAACTGTTGCTTGGTGTAGTGGTGGTGGACAAGGGTATATTGAATTAGCTGCTGAACAAGGCATAGACGCTTTTATCTCAGGTGAAGTTTCTGAGCAAACTACACACGTTGCACGTGAAATGGATATACATTTTTATTGTGCTGGCCATCATGCAACCGAGCGTTATGGTGCAAAAGCATTAGCTGAGCATTTTAATCAGCAACTACCAATAAATGCCAAATTTATTGATATTGATAATCCTGCTTAAACTAACAGCATTCATAAAAAAATTAGGTGATTTTGTTTAATATTACTTTATGAAATTTGAAGTTTAAATATTTTAATTTGGCATTTCGGTATGCATGAAATGCCTTATTTATCTCTGTATTTTTTTATAAACTTTTAAACCACTGTACTACTCGACCTAAGACCTCATACCAAGCCACACTTGTTTGTTGTAACTTTTTCCCACTTGGAAAATAATACTGCCATGGCCTATGCTCGTTATGCTTAACCCAAGGGCTAGCGGGTGCTGGAATTGCATATACGCCATTTTTTTCGAAATAGGCCATTGCCCGTGGCATATGGTTGGCACTGGTTACTAAAACTACATTGCTATTAATTACTCGCGGCGAAATTAGTTGTGCTTCTTCTTGGGTATCTTGTGGAAAGTTTTCAGTAATAATTCTATGAGCAGGCACACCTAATGACACTGCAGCTTGTTTAACTTTTTCAGCATTTGAACTAACATCACCACCTGAGAATCCAGAGGTAATAATTTGTGCTTCAGGGTACATATTATAAATACGTAAAGCTTCAACTAATCTTGCAAGTGAACTGGAATTTAATTGGCTAGTCGCTGGTAAGCCAGCAACTGTAGTATGCGCGCCACCTAAAATAACAATATAGTCAACCGGCTTAACACTACGAGTAAATGCAGGGTAGTTATTTTCTAACGGCGCCATTAACGTATCTGAAATAGGCGGAAGAGTAGAGAACAGCAATAATGAGCTACCGCTAAGCAGGGCGACAAAACTAAGCTTTGGCTTGATGCGATAAAATATAACGGCGAAAAGTAGCAAAATTAATGTAATACTCAATGGCATTATCATCAGGCTAATAATTTTTTTAAGTAAGAATAAATCCATATCTAAAATTCCAAATAGTTTAATTATTTCAAGCTATTGAAGCATAACAAGTCTGTCACTGATTAGCAGTAGCTATTTTTATAGGAAATTATTTTGTTTAGACGTCTAAAAGTCTGTTGATATTTAATTTTAGATAAGGTTAAATACCCGTGTTGAAAATTAAAATATATTTTACATCAGCTTATTGAGTAGTTTAATTTTATTGCCAGTAGCTTTTATTTTAATTTTCACACCAGAAGAGGCGCAATTGCCAGGTAAGTAACAAGAGGATCCCATCCTTTGACTGTTACCAAGGGGGACAATTGCCGAGAATGTTGATACTGGGAAATATCGCATTCGGTCGCTAAGGCTGAATCCTTAGGGCTGTCACCGCTAAAATTAATTTTTTAGTAAAGGGTGGAGAGCTTCTGGCTGAAAAGTACCGTTCAATTAAGCTTTTAATTGTTATTCGCTCTACGCTCAGTCATGCTCTTCCTGTTAGTTATTAGCCTTGAATATTTACTGCACTTTACAAAATACTTTACAGTAAATAGGCTCTTAGGAAGATATTTTATGTTAAACTGTTATTCTTTGCCGTTAATAACGGATGTAAGCTCAATCGAAAACTTATCACACAATATTAGTTTTGAAGTTCTTGAAACCACTTATCAGGAGAACTTACATGTCTGCTAATCAAAACCAAACCAATATCATTACATCAACTAATATTACCGTGGCAAAATTTGGCGGTACGAGTGTTGCTGACTTTGAAGCCATGTTACGTTGTGCTGACATTATTAAAAATAATCCGGCTAATCGTGTGGTCGTGGTTTCAGCAAGTGCAGGGGTGACAAATCATTTAGTGCGTTTGAGCCAAGCTGATGTGCCAAGCAATGAGCGTGAACAAATTTTAAGTAATATCGCTGATATTCAATATGCCATTACACAACATTTTACCAATTTTGAAGCGATTAATAGCGAAATAGTTACCTTACTAGAGTCGTTACGTGTATTTACGGATCAACAAGCTGCGAATCACACGATGAAAAATAGTGATGAAATTCTAGCTTTTGGTGAGCAATTCAGTTCACGTATTTTTGCGCAAGTTTTACAATCTGTTGGTGTCAATGGTCACTATTTTGATGTTCGCCAAGTGATGAAAACCGACAGCTTGTTTGGTAAAGCTCAAGTTGATTTAAACCAGTTAGCCAGTAATGCTCAACAGTTATTATTACCATTGCTAAATGGTAAAGTTATTGTTACACAAGGCTTTATTGGCAGTGACCAAGACAACAATACCACTACACTTGGCCGTGGAGGCTCAGACTACAGTGCAGCCCTATTAGCGGAAGCACTACAAGCCAACAATTTAAGTATATGGACTGATGTAGTAGGAATTTTCACTACTGATCCTCGCATTACTGATCAAGCGCGCTCAATTAATGAAATAAGTTTTGGTGAAGCCGCAGAAATGGCAACCTTTGGCGCTAAAATACTTCATCCTGCAACGCTTATTCCTGCCATGCGTCAAGATATCCCAGTATTTGTTGGTTCAAGTAAAGAGCCCGACTCTGGCGGCACAAGAATACAGCGTGAAGTAAACTCTAATCCAACTTATCGCTCAATCGCATTGCGCCGAGAACAAACACTTGTAACGGTAAAGAGCCCACAAATGCTACATGCGAGTGGTTTTTTAGCAAAAGTGTTTACCGTATTAGCAAAGCATCAATTAAGTGTCGATTTGATCACAACCAGTGAAATAAGTGTAGCGCTTACCTTTGATAACCCACATGGTTCAACACAGGCTTTATTAACTAAAGCGGTAGTTGAAGAGCTAGAACAGCTTTGTGAAGTCAGCGTTGAGCATGGTTTGAGTTTAATTGCAGTGATCGGTAATAAAATTCATGGCACTAAAGGTGTTGGAAGTAGCATTTTTGATAAAGTAAATGACTTTAACATACGTATGATTTGTCATGGTGCAAGTAATCATAACCTTTGTTTCTTGGTGCCCGAAGCTGATGCTAATCAAGTTGTAGAACGTTTACATAATACGTTATTTACAAGCTAAATATTGTCATTAGCGTTAGTACAATAAACATCATTTATTAAAAATAAGAAAGGGACATTACACTGTCCCTTTTTACTTTCTTTATTTTGCAAAATTAGCTGCTTTTAAGGCTATTCATAAGCCAAAGGATCAGTAACATTATTATCAGCAAATGCTTCTAAGCGCTCTTGGCAAGCACCACATTTTCCACAAGCTTTCTCGCGGCCATTATAACAAGTCCATGTATTTTCATAACTTAAGCCCATTTTTAAGCCATCAGTTAAAATATCAGACTTATTATTAGTTAAGTATGGACTAAAAATTTCTACAGCTTCGTAGTTTGCTATTTTACAAACGTCATTCATTTTCATGACAAATTCTGGGCGACAATCAGGATAAATTGCATGGTCGCCAGAATGTGCGCCGTAATATACTTGTGAAGCTTTTACCGAAACTGCATAACCTACTGCTAATGACAATAAAATCATATTACGATTTGGCACCACGGTAGATTTCATGCTTTCTGCTTCGTAATGGCCCTCAGGTATTTCAATATCATCAGTTAACGATGAACCAGCTAATAACTGATTTATCGCAGAAATATCGATAACTTTATGAGCAACACCTAATTGTTGGCAAACCTTGCTAGCACAAGCAATTTCTTTTACGTGCTTTTGACCATAATCAAAGGTTAAAGCATACACTTCTTTACCATCTTTTAAAGCGCGGTTAAGTACCGTGAATGAATCCATGCCGCCGGAAAAAATTACTACGACTTTATTACTCATATTTGTAGTTCTCTTGAGGTATAATATAAAACTTGCGCATTCTACTCGAAATTATCTAAGCATTAAAGTAATGACCACACGTTATAAAATAAATGAATTGTTTGAAACTTTACAAGGCGAGGGCTCTTTTACCGGCCAACCGTCAATTTTTCTTCGTTTACAGGGCTGTCCTGTAGGCTGTTCTTGGTGCGATACCAAGCATACTTGGGAGATTCATCCTGAGTTAGAAATTTCAAGTGAAACACTTTTAAATAAGTCAGAAGAGACCGAACAATGGTCAAATTTATCACTTGATAATATAGCCGAAATATTCAATCAACAGGGCTATAAAGCTAAACATATAGTGATCACGGGTGGCGAACCCTGTATGATAGATTTAACCGAGTTGTGTCTGTATTTTGAAGCCCAAGGTTATAGCTGCCAAGTTGAAACGTCAGGTACTTTTGAAATAAACGTATCAGAGCAGTGCTGGGTAACCGTTTCACCGAAAGTAAATATGCGTGGAGGTTATAAAATTTTAGCTAGCGCCATGCAACGCGCTAACGAAATTAAGCATCCAGTAGGCACCGAACAACACATAGACGATTTAAAAGCGTTATTAGCTGAACATAAAGTTGAAGACAAACAAATATACTTACAGCCTATTAGCCAAAAGCAACGGGCAACTGAACTTGCTATTGCCACATGTATTGAAAACAACTGGCGCTTATCGGTGCAAGTACATAAATATATTGGTATTGAGTAGGATACTCTTCTTAATAGTCTCATCTTGACTTTGATGATATACAGGCAGTTAAATCTTCTGCCTTTTAAGTTTTTCTAATGTATATAAATACTTTCCTGTACTTAAAGTAGCCTATAGCTGATTATTAAGGATTAAGAAGATCTTTTCCTGAAGCTACTACTGGTAATTTTTTCCAATTTTGGTGTCAATAGCGCTGGTTACTTAGTTTCACTATGTTCAATCTATCTAAGGATTACGAGTGAAACAAAGTATTGTAAAATAGAAACTAGCGTTAATGATTATTCAATCAATTTTTCCTATTGTGATCCTCACTGGCTTTCGACTCATGGAAAGTACTTTGCATTTTATCATGAGTTTCATGAGTTTGATAAACTAGCAACAGTATTCGATACATTTGTAGCTCCAGCTTTTATTTGCTCCATGACTTTAGCAACTGCTGATAATTGTGCTTGGCCTTTATCAAGATAAGTGGTTACCGAGTTCATACCGTCTTGTACATTTGCAGTAATTTCCTGATTGTCGGATACCACTGTGGCAATTTCATTGGTTGATTGACTTGTCCTAGAAGCAAGTTGTCGGACTTCGTCTGCTACAACAGCAAAACCCCGCCCTTGTTCCCCCGCTCTTGCAGCTTCTATAGCTGCATTTAATGCGAGTAAGTTGGTTTGATCAGCAATAGCTTTAATAGTAGAAACTATAGATTGAATATTATCTGACTGTTGATTTAACTTATTGATTTGCTCACTGGTTACTTTAGCTTTATCTGATATTTCGTCTGAAATTTTTACTGATGAATTTAATAACTCAGATGCTTGTTCGGTAATTTTTACCGTTTCTAATGAGGTGTTGTAGGCGATTATTGAAGCGTTGTTGACGAGTGCTTCACGTTCAATGTTCTGAGTAATATCACTGGCAAACTTAATGACTTTTACAACTTTATTATTTTCATCAAATATTGGGTTATAGGTAGCTTCTAGCCACAAATCTTTATTGTGTTTATCTTTACGAAGAAATTGACCACTTTTAAATTGGCCTTGTTGTAAGTCTTCCCAAAACAATGAATTGTTTTTATAAAAGTCATCATCGCAAAAAATTTTGTGATGCTTACCTTTAATAGAGGCTAGATCATATTTAACAGCATCGATAAAGTTACTGTTGGCGGTAATAATATGGCCATCTGGTGTGAATTCGATAATAGCCTGAGAGCCTGTCTCTTATACACATCTGACGCTGCCGA
>OJDZ01000770.1_pt1 | contig 16139 bp, 11 predicted proteins | sample 1592981 | NCBI WGS metagenome assembly OJDZ01 (sample SAMN05416851, study PRJEB24817) | seawater metagenome | isolation source: Sea water | place: Canada:Atlantic | collected 2013-07
ATAGTACCCACGTTTACGTGGGGTTTGGAACGTTCAAACGTTTCCTTAGCCATAAAACACCTCGTTCAAAATATTAGTATTTAGTAAAAATTAATAATCGCATCAGCGACACTTGAAGGCGCTTCTGCATATTTTTCGAATTCCATCGAATAGGTAGCACGACCCTGACTTGCTGAACGCAAATCTGTTGCATAGCCAAACATTTCAGCCAGCGGAACCGATGCATTGACCACCTTCCCAGAAGGGGTGTCTTCCATTCCCGAAATCAAACCGCGACGACGGTTAAGGTCGCCAACCACATCACCCATGTAATCTTCAGGCGTTACCACCTCAACTTTCATGACAGGTTCTAGCAATACGGCATCGCCTTCTTTAGAAAGCTGCTTAGTTGCTTGTGATGCGGCAATTTTAAACGCCATCTCATTTGAGTCAACGTCATGGAAAGAGCCATCGAAGAGCGTCGCCTTCAGACCAAGCAAAGGATAACCAGCAAGAACACCGTTCTTCATCTGGTCTGCAATCCCCTTCTCAACCGAAGGAATGTATTCTCTTGGAATAGTTCCACCGACAATTTCGTTCACGAATTCGAGACCTTCTTCGTCACTTGGTTCAAAACGAATCACTACGTGACCGTATTGGCCGCGGCCGCCAGACTGCTTCGCAAACTTATTATCTATTTCTACAGTGCGTGTGATTTTTTCGCGGTAAGCAACCTGCGGCTTACCAACATTGCAATCCACTTTAAACTCACGCTTCATACGATCAACAATAATATCTAGGTGCAATTCACCCATACCCGAAATAATTGTTTGACCGGATTCTTGATCTGTTTCTACACGGAAAGAAGGGTCCTCTTGAGCAAGCTTGCCTAAAGCAACACCCATTTTTTCCTGATCTGCCTGAGACTTAGGTTCAACCGCAATCGAAATAACCGGATCCGGGAACTCCATACGCTCAAGCGTAATAATATTATTTTGATCACACAGAGTGTCACCGGTAGTGACATCCTTCAGACCAATAAGTGCTGCGATATCTCCCGCGCGCACCTCTTTAATTTCTTCACGACTGTTCGCGTGCATTTGCACCATACGACCCACTCGTTCACGCTTACTTTTCACGGAATTCATGACCGCATCGCCGGTTTTCAGTACGCCGGAATACACACGAACGAACGTCAAGGTACCAACAAATGGGTCAGTAGCGATTTTAAAAGCAAGCGCAGCAAATGGCTCGTCGTCGTTAGCGTGACGCTCGCCGGTTGATTCAGCCGCGTCATCAAGAATACCTTCGATCGCCTTTACTTCAGTAGGCGATGGTAAATATTCAATCACCGCATCAAGAACGGCTTGAACGCCTTTGTTCTTAAATGCAGAGCCACAGCTAATCAGTACAATCTCGTTGGCGAGCGTGCGTTGACGCAATGCGGCTTTAATTTCTTCCTCAGTGAGTTCTTCACCTTCGAGGTATTTGTCCATCAGCTCGTCTGAAGATTCTGCCGCCGCCTCAATAAGGTTTTCGCGCCATTGTTCGGCGTCATCCATCAATTCAGCAGGGATATCTTCGTAAGTGAACGTCATGCCTTGGTCGGCTTCGTTCCACATAACGGCTTTCATTTTGATCAAATCAACCACGCCCTTGAAGTCATCTTCAGCGCCGATATTGATTTGTAGAGGGACAGGATTTGCACCAAGACGGGATTTCAGCTGCTCAACGACCATAAAGAAGTCGGCACCGGTTCGATCCATCTTGTTTACGAAGACCATGCGTGGCACTTCGTACTTGTTGGCCTGCCGCCAGACTGTTTCAGTCTGGGGCTGGACACCAGAGGAACCACACAGCACAACCACAGCGGCATCTAGCACTCGCAACGAACGCTCTACTTCAATAGTAAAGTCAACGTGCCCTGGTGTATCAATGATATTGATACGATGCTGATCAAACTGCTGCGCCATGCCAGACCAGAAACAAGTCGTCGCAGCAGACGTGATAGTGATACCACGCTCCTGCTCCTGCTCCATCCAGTCCATTGTTGCTGCACCGTCATGTACCTCACCTATTTTGTGAGACACACCGGTGTAGAACAGAACACGCTCAGTGGTTGTGGTTTTACCCGCATCCACATGAGCAACAATACCAATATTACGATATCGATCAATCGGCGTTGTACGTGCCACTGTGCAGTCCTCGGTTTATCAGAAGCGGTAGTGAGAGAACGCTTTGTTCGCTTCAGCCATACGGTGAACGTCTTCACGCTTCTTAACCGCAGAACCTTTGCCTTCACAAGCTTCAACCATTTCGTTCGCTAGACGCTGAGCCATGGATTTTTCACCACGACCACGCGCCGCATCAACCAACCAACGCATAGCGAGGGCTTGACGACGTGACGGACGAACTTCAACAGGCACCTGGTAAGTAGCACCACCAACACGGCGGCTTTTTACTTCTACCATTGGCTGGATAGCTTCCAGCGCCTGCTCAAACATTTCTACTGGGTCATTGCCGCTTTTAGAAGCAACAGTATCCAGAGCACCGTATACAATTTTTTCTGCAACGGATTTTTTGCCACTCACCATTACATGGTTCATGAACTTGGCCAGAGTAGTGTTTCCGAATTTCGGATCTGGCAGTATTTCGCGCTTCGCAGCGACGCGTCTTCTAGGCATGATAAGCTCTCTTTGGTCTTCAGGTCAGCCTGGGCATTTCAGATTGAAAGCACAGCCTTACTCTTATCCATTATCTTCAGGGAATTAACCCTTAGGACGTTTAGTACCGTACTTAGAACGGCCCTGTTTACGACTCGCAACACCTGAAGTATCCAAGGTACCGCGAACTGTGTGGTAACGAACACCCGGCAAATCTTTAACACGACCGCCGCGGATCAGAACAACACTGTGCTCCTGAAGGTTGTGACCTTCACCACCAATGTATGATGTAACTTCAAAACCATTCGTTAGACGTACACGACATACTTTACGCAGTGCCGAGTTAGGTTTTTTCGGGGTAGTTGTGTACACACGAGTACAAACACCACGACGCTGAGGACATGCCTGCAATGCAGGAACGTCGCTCTTAGCAACCTTACGTTTACGAGGCTTACGAACCAGCTGATTGATTGTAGCCATTAAGCAAACTCCAATTATTTCTAAAATCATCTACTGTGCTTTTCACTGCGACCCAAACGACAGGCACACTGACCGACACAATAAAAGGGGGCCGAAGGATAAGCCCACAAAGGGCTGAGGTCAAGGGATTATGAGGCTAGACTATATTCAATGAGAATATTTTCTTGTTAAGGTACTGCGATAGTTCAAACCAGCACTTCTTCTTTAAAGTGCAAACCACAAAAAACGGGAGCCGAAGCTCCCGTTTTTATTTAATCGCTGATTAATCAGTGATTATTTATCGCTGAACGCTTCGCTCAGTTTCGCTTCCATATCTTCTGCAGATACAGTGAGCGTTTCTGGCATTGCTTTCATGCGATCGTCGTCGCGAGTTTGACGCTTGCGTTTACGCTCTGCATGGTAAGCCAGACCGGTACCCGCTGGAATCAAACGACCCACAACAACGTTTTCTTTCAAGCCGCGCAGGTGATCCATCTTGCCAGTAACTGCACCTTCGGTGAGTACACGTGTGGTTTCCTGGAAGGAAGCCGCAGAGATGAATGACTCTGTCGCCAACGAGGCTTTGGTGATACCAAGAAGAACACGTTCGCCCTTGGCAACAACCTTGCTTCCCGCTTTCAGCGTTTCGTTTTGTTCCAGGAACTTGGTGAATTCCACCTGATCACCTGGAATAAAGTTGCTGTCGCCGTTATCGCCGATCAGTACTTTACGCAACATCTGACGAACGATAACTTCGATGTGTTTATCATCGATGCCAACGCCCTGAAGTCGGTAAACTTCCTGAACTTCGTTGGTGATGTACATCGCCAGATCACCAACGCCTTTCAGACGTAGGATATCGTGCGGGTTCATCGGACCATCGGAGATAACCTCACCTTTTTCAACCTGCTCACCTTCGAACACGTTGAGGTGACGCCATTTAGCGATCAGCTCTTCGTAGTGGTCAGAACCGTCGTTTGGTGTAATCACCAGACGTTTCTTACCTTTGGTCTCTTTACCGAAGCTCACAGTACCTGAGATCTCTGCAAGAATGGCAGGCTCTTTTGGCTTACGTGCTTCAAACAAGTCAGCTACGCGTGGCAGACCACCCGTGATGTCTTTGTTACCTGACGTTTCTTGTGGAATACGTGCAATGACGTCACCGATGGCAACTTCTGCGCCGTTTTCCTGGCTTACTAATGAGTTGGCTGGCAGTAAGTACTGCGCAGGTGCATTAGTACCCGGTAGAAGAACGTCTTCACCCTTCGCATCAACCAGCTTCACCATTGGACGAATGTCCTTACCGGCAACTGGACGATCTTTAGGATCGATAATTTCAATGTTCGACAAACCGGTTAGGTCGTCGGTCGTACGGTTGATGGTGATACCTTCTTCCATACCGACGAACTGAATCTTACCGCCCACTTCTGTAACGATTGGGTGGGTGTGTGGATCCCAGCTAGCCACTTTCTGGCCAGCGTCTACTTGGCTACCATCATGCGCGCTGATTACAGCACCGTATGGCAGTTTGTAGAGTTCGCGCTCACGACCGTGTTCGTCTGCAAGAGCAATCGCACCAGAACGTGACACTGCAACTAGGTCACCGTTTTCACGAGTTACTGTCTTCAGGTTGTGTAGACGTACCTTACCGGCATTCTTCACCTGAACACTGTCCGCTGCTGATGAACGCGATGCCGCACCACCAATGTGGAACGTACGCATTGTCAGCTGTGTACCCGGCTCACCGATGGACTGTGCAGCGATAACACCGACAGCTTCACCAACGTTAACCTGATGACCACGACCAAGATCACGACCGTAACAAGCAGCACAAATACCTACGCGGCTTTCACAAGTGATCGCAGAACGCACGACGATTTCATCAATACCTTCGGCTTCAATGGCGTGTACCCAAGCTTCGTCAATCAATGTGCCTGCTGGTACAACAACATCGCCTTCAGAGCCTGGCTTGAATACATCATTAGCAACAACACGACCCAAAATACGGTCACCCAGTGCAACAACGACGTCACCACCTTCAATCAGCGGCGTCATTACTAGACCTTCTTCCGTGCCACAGTCTAGGTCGGTTACAACCAAGTCTTGTGCTACGTCAACCAAACGACGAGTCAAGTAACCCGAGTTTGCTGTTTTCAATGCCGTATCAGCCAAACCTTTACGAGCACCGTGAGTCGAGGTGAAGTACTGAAGTACGTTCAAACCTTCACGGAAGTTCGCAACAATCGGCGTTTCGATAATGGAGCCATCTGGCTTAGCCATCAGACCACGCATACCCGCCAACTGACGAATCTGTGCTGGGCTACCACGAGCACCTGAGTCGGCCATCATGTAAACCGAGTTGAACGATTCTTGCTCAACTTCGTTACCTTCGCGGTCGATCACGCCTTCTTTACCCAAGTTATCCATCATCGCCTTGGCGACAAGTTCGTTGGCACGTGACCAAATATCGATAACTTTGTTGTACTTCTCACCGTGCGTCACAAGACCGGAAGCAAACTGGCTCTCGATGTCTTTTACTTCCGCATCAGCGTTGGCAATGATTTCTGCTTTCTCATCAGGGATAACGAAGTCGTTAACACCAATAGAAGAGCCTGACTTAGTTGCGTACTGGAAGCCCGTGTACATAATTTGGTCAGCGAAGACAACGGTGTCTTTCAAACCAACGCGACGGTAAGCCGTGTTGATCAGGTTCGAGATCGCTTTCTTCTTCATCGGCTGGTTAACGATCTCGTAAGGGAGACCTTTAGGCACGATGCGGAACAACAACGCACGACCAACCGTGGTATCAACAACTTTCGTTGTTGTCTCATGGTTGCCATCGAGATCGATGTTGGTTTCAGTAATACGTACTTTCACCTTGGCTTGTAGGTGAGCGTTACCACTGGTGTATGCACGGGTAACTTCATCGAGGTCGGCAAACATCATGCCTTCGCCCGGTGCATTGATACGCTCACGAGTCATCCAGTACAAACCCAATACAACGTCTTGTGACGGTACGATGATTGGCTCACCGTTCGCTGGAGACAGTACGTTGTTGGTCGCCATCATCAAGGCACGCGCTTCAAGCTGTGCTTCGATTGTTAGCGGTACGTGTACCGCCATTTGGTCACCATCGAAGTCAGCGTTGTAGGCCGCACATACAAGTGGGTGCAGTTGAATCGCTTTACCTTCAATTAGCTGAGGCTCGAACGCCTGAATACCCAAACGGTGCAATGTTGGTGCACGGTTTAGCATGACTGGGTGTTCGCGAATAACGTCAGCAAGGATATCCCATACTTCCGGCGTTTCGCGCTCAACCATTTTCTTTGCAGCTTTAATGGTTGTCGCTAGACCGCGGTGCTCAAGCTTGGAGAAGATGAACGGCTTGAATAGTTCAAGTGCCATTTTCTTCGGTAGACCACACTCATGCAGACGCAGCTGCGGACCTACGGTAATTACCGAACGACCTGAGTAGTCAACACGCTTACCAAGCAAGTTCTGACGGAAACGACCTTGCTTACCTTTAATCATGTCAGCAAGAGATTTCAGTGGGCGCTTGTTAGAGCCGGTAATTGCACGTCCACGACGGCCGTTATCCAGCAAGGCATCCACTGATTCCTGCAACATACGCTTTTCGTTGCGCACGATGATGTCTGGAGCGCTCAATTCAAGCAGGCGCTTCAAACGGTTGTTACGGTTGATCACACGACGGTAAAGGTCGTTAAGATCTGAGGTCGCGAAACGGCCACCGTCCAATGGTACCAAAGGACGCAAATCAGGTGGTAGAACAGGCAGTACGGACATGATCATCCACTGCGGGTCGTTACCTGAGTTATGGAAAGCTTCTAGGATCTTCAGACGCTTTGATAGCTTCTTGATCTTAGTTTCTGACGTGGTCGTCGGAATCTCTTCACGTAGACGGTTTACTTCGTCTTCGAGATCAATGTGTCCAAGCAAAATCTGGATCGCTTCTGCACCCATTTTCGCTTCGAATTCGTCGCCGAATTCTTCAATCGCTTCGTAGTACTGCTCGTCAGACAATAGCTGACCAACATCAAGCGTGGTCATACCAGGCTCGGTCACAACGAATGATTCGTAGTAAAGAATGCGTTCGATATCACGCAGCGTCATATCTAGCATCAGACCGATACGAGACGGCAGTGATTTCAAGAACCAAATATGTGCAACGGGTGATGCTAGGTCGATGTGACCCATACGCTCACGACGTACTTTGGCTTGAGTAACTTCAACGCCACACTTCTCACAGATTACTCCGCGATGCTTGAGGCGCTTGTACTTTCCACATAGGCATTCGTAATCTTTGATTGGACCAAAGATACGAGCACAGAACAGACCATCACGCTCAGGCTTGAACGTACGGTAGTTAATGGTCTCCGGCTTTTTCACTTCACCGAACGACCAAGAACGAATCATGGCTGGTGAGGCGAGGCCGATGCGGATGGCGTCAAACTCGTCAGCGTTGTTCTGATTACGCAGAAAATTGACTAAGTCTTTCATATGGCTATAGCTCCGTTTGGAGTCAGAGCCCGCCTGCCACAATGGCAGAACAGGCTGCTAATCCGCTTATTCGTTTTCCAGTTCGATGTCGATACCCAGCGAGCGAATCTCTTTAACAAGTACGTTAAAGGATTCTGGCATGCCAGGTTCCATGCGGTGGTCACCATCAACGATGTTTTTATACATCTTGGTACGACCAGCCACGTCATCCGACTTAACAGTAAGCATTTCCTGAAGGGTATATGCCGCACCGTATGCTTCCAGTGCCCATACTTCCATCTCCCCGAAACGCTGACCACCGAACTGTGCTTTACCACCCAGCGGCTGCTGAGTAACCAAGCTGTACGATCCGGTCGAACGTGCGTGCATCTTGTCATCAACCAAGTGGTTGAGTTTCAACATGTACATGTAACCAACAGTCACAGCGCGATCAAAGGCTTCACCAGTACGACCATCAAACAAGGTCATTTGGCCTGAGTCTGGTTGATCAGCAAGACGCAACATACGTTTGATTTCGCTTTCTTTCGCGCCATCAAATGCTGGTGTTGCCATTGGCACACCACCACGTAGGTTGTTTGCTAGATCCATAATCTCAGTGTCAGTGAAGCTATCGAGATCTTCAATACGACCATCACCACCGTTGTAGATCTCGCCCAGCAGTTCACGGAGCTTAGCCACTTCCTGCTGTTCTTTGACCATACGGTCGATCTTTTCACCCAACCCTTTCGCCGCGAGGCCAAGGTGGATTTCCATGATCTGACCTACGTTCATACGAGACGGTACACCCAGTGGGTTAAGGACGATATCTACCGTCGTACCTTGTGCGTCGTATGGCATGTCTTCGATCGGTTGAATCGCAGAGATAACACCTTTGTTACCGTGACGACCAGCCATCTTATCGCCTGGCTGGATCTTCCGTTTAATTGCAAGGTACACCTTAACAATCTTCAGGACGCCCGGAGCGAGGTCATCGCCTGTTTGAAGCTTGCGCTTCTTATCTTCGAACTTATCATCCAACGCTTTTTGGCGATCAATGATGTATTGCTCAGCTTTCTCGATCGTTTCCGCCAGCTCAGCGTCTTGAGGAAGAATTTTGAACCATTCTTCTTCCGTCAGGCCGCTTAGGTATTCAGCAGTCAGGACATCGCCTTTCTTCAGACCTGGAGCAACGTTAACTTTCTGACCGGTTAAAGCACGTGTTAGACGTTCGAAGGTTGCGCCGCGAACGATACGCATCTCTTCGTTAAGGTCTTTACGAACTTCATCAAGCTGTTCTTTTTCGATGTCTTTCGCACGCTGGTCTTTTTCGACACCGTCACGGGTGAAGACCTGAACGTCGATAATGGTACCTGTGGTACCGGTCTTAACGCGCAAAGAGGTATCTTTAACGTCAGACGCTTTTTCACCGAAAATCGCACGCAGTAGCTTTTCTTCTGGAGTAAGCTGGGTTTCGCCTTTTGGAGTTACCTTGCCCACCAGAATGTCGCCTGGCTTCACTTCAGCACCGATATAAACAATACCGGACTCGTCTAATTTACCTAGCGCTGCTTCACCCACGTTTGGAATATCAGAAGTCACTTCTTCTGAACCCAACTTGGTGTCACGAGCAACACAGGTCAGTTCTTGAATGTGAATCGTGGTTAGTCGATCTTCCTGAGCGACACGCTCAGAGAGGAGGATGGAATCCTCGAAGTTGTAACCATTCCACGGCATGAAGGCGATGCGGAAGTTCTGACCTAGCGCCAGCTCACCCATATCAACCGACGGACCGTCAGCCATCACATCACCGCGCTGAACCGTTTCGCCTGCTTTTACCAACGGACGCTGGTTAATACAGGTGTTCTGGTTAGAACGGGTATATTTAGTTAGATTGTAGATGTCCACACCGGCTTCACCAGCGATGGTTTCATCATCATGCACTTTAACAACCACGCGTGACGCATCAACAGAATCGATAACACCACCACGACGAGCAACCACACATACACCAGAATCTTGTGCTACCGCACGTTCGATACCGGTACCTACAAGCGGCTTGTCAGCACGCAGTGTTGGTACTGCCTGACGCTGCATGTTGGAACCCATCAATGCACGGTTAGCATCATCGTGCTCCAAGAACGGAATCAAGGATGCAGCAATCGACACAACCTGCTGAGGAGAAACATCCATCAGGGTAACGTTGTCTGGCGACATCATGGTGAATTCGTTCTGGTGACGTACAGAAATCAGATCACCTTGGAGGCGGCCAGTTTCGTCAGTCGGTACCGATGCCTGTGCAATCACGTAATCGGATTCTTCAATCGCTGATACGTAAATAATCTCTTCGGTCACTACACCGCCGTTCACTTTACGGTATGGCGTCTCAAGGAAACCGTACTCGTTAGTGCGAGCGTAAGATGACAAGGAGTTAATCAAACCAATGTTCGGACCTTCTGGCGTCTCAATCGGACAAACACGTCCGTAGTGAGTCGCGTGTACGTCACGAACCTCAAAGCCCGCACGCTCACGAGTCAGACCGCCGGGGCCTAACGCTGAGATACGACGCTTATGAGTCACTTCTGAAAGCGGGTTGTTCTGATCCATAAACTGAGACAACTGCGACGAGCCGAAGAACTCTTTAACCGCTGCGCCCACTGGCTTAGCGTTAATAAGATCTTGTGGCATCAAGCCTTCAGATTCAGCCATAGACAAACGTTCACGCACAGCACGCTCAACACGAACGAGACCGACACGGAATTGGTTTTCAGCCATTTCGCCAACAGAACGGATACGACGGTTACCAAGGTGATCGATATCATCGACAACACCCAAACCGTTACGGATATTGATCAGGGTCTTAAGAACCTCAACGATATCTTCTTTATCCAGCGTACCTGACCCTGTGATTTCTTCACGGCCAATACGACGGTTGAACTTCATACGACCAACACCCGACAAATCATAACGCTCGTCAGTGAAGAACAGATTCTCGAACAGAGACTCGGCACTTTCTTTTGTTGGCGGCTCGCCCGGACGCATCATACGGTAGATTTCTACCAAGGCTTCCAAACGGTTGCTGGTTGGATCACTACGCAAGGTGTCAGAAACGAATGAACCAGTATCTAGCTCGTTGGTGTAAATCGTTTCGAATTCTTTCACAGCAGAAGCAGTAATCTCTTCCACCAACTCAGCTGTAATTTCTGTGTTTGCAGGCGCAAGCACTTCACCAGTCTTAGGATCAACAACGTCTTTTGCTAGCGCTTTTCCTGACAGGAATTCGCTATCAACAACCAACTCTTCAACGCCGGCTTTTTCTAGCTGACGAATATGACGAGCGGTAATACGACGAGTCGCTTCTACGATCACGCTGCCATCGTTATCAAGGATATCGAATGCGGCAGTTTCACCACGTAAACGCGATGGGATCAGCTTCAGCATGACGCCGTCTTTAGTCAGACGGTAGCTGTCGTTGTCGAAGAAGCTTGCTAGGATTTCTTCTGTGCTGTACCCAAGAGCGCGCAACAGAATAGTCGCAGGCAATTTACGACGACGGTCAATACGTACGAATACAAGATCTTTAGGGTCGAACTCGAAATCGAGCCATGAACCACGGTAAGGAATAACGCGAGCGTTATACAACAACTTACCTGAAGAGTGGGTCTTACCCTTATCGTGATCAAAGAACACACCCGGTGAGCGGTGTAACTGAGACACGATTACACGCTCGGTACCGTTGACAATGAAGGTACCGTTATCGGTCATCAGGGGCATTTCGCCCATGTAAACTTCTTGTTCTTTGATGTCTTTAATAGCTTTTGTCGCTGATTCTTTATCATAAATAATCAAACGAACTTTAACGCGTAGCGGTGCGGCGTAAGTCACACCACGCAGCATGCATTCCTTCTCATCGAAGGTCGGAGTACCCAGACGGTAGCTCACGTATTCCAGCGCTGCATTCCCTGAATAACTTACAATAGGGAAGACAGATTTAAATGCAGCATGAAGACCAATATCATGACGCCCTTCAGCATCGAGACCTTCCTGCAAAAACTTGCGATATGAGTCAATCTGGATTGCCAGCAGGTACGGCACGTCCATGACGCTCGGTAATTTACCGAAATCCTTACGGATACGTTTTTTCTCAGTATATGAGTAAGCCATCAGTGATCCCCGGACTGTTTCCTTGATTGAGCAGAGTGCTCATGGCTCAAGGAGTTGCCTTGCTAAAAAACCCGGCCTTCAGTCATTTATATGTCTGTAGCCAGTTTTGCTCACGAATTCCATAACGTGAAAAAGGCTGACGGGAATTAACCCGTCAGCCGATCATCACACCCGATTCCGGTGCGATGTTAATCGCATTGTAAAAAATACGATTACTTAACTTCAACCATTGCGCCAGCTTCTTCAAGAGCAGCTTTAGCAGCATCAGCGTCTTCTTTAGAAACGCCTTCTTTGATTGCAGATGGAGCGCCGTCAACCAAACCTTTCGCTTCTTTCAGGCCAAGACCTGTTAGAGCGCGAACTGCTTTGATCACGTTAACTTTCTTGTCGCCAGCAGCAGATAGAATTACGTCGAATTCAGTCTGTGCTTCAGCGCCGCCAGCGTCGCCGCCAGCTGCTGGTGCTGCTGCAACGGCTGCTGCAGATACACCGAATTTTTCTTCCATTGCAGAAACAAGTTCAACGATGTCCATTACAGACATGTCAGCTACTGCATTGATGATATCTTCTTTTGTCAAAGACATGAGATTTATCCTAAATTTAAGCGAGCACTATGCTCTATAAACTTTGTGGAGCGCACCTGATAAATCAGGCAGCTTCCTGTTCTTTTTGGTCGCGAAGCGCAGCAAGGGTACGTACCAACTTGCCTGCAGATGCTTCTTTCATGACGCTCATCAGTTTCGCGATTCCTTCGTCGAATGTTGGCAAAGTAGCCAGCATATCAACAGAAACAACGTCACCAGCGAAAGCACCGACCTTAACTTCAAACGCTTCGTTCTCTTTAGCGAACTTCTTAAAGATACGGGCAGCCGCACCTGGATGTTCTTTAGAGAAAGCGATTAAAGTAGGACCAACGAGTGATTCAGTCATGCACTCGTATTCAGTACCTTCAATAGCACGACGCGCGAGAGTGTTACGGACAACTTTCATCCAAACACCTGCTTCACGTGCTTCTTTACGTAGAGCGGTCATAGCGCCCACAGTAACACCGCGAGAATCCGCGACTACTGCAGACAGAGCACCTTGAGCTGCTTCTTGGACTTCGGCAACGATCGCCTTTTTATCTTCGAGTCCTAAGGCCACGATTAACTCCTAACAAGTTAAGTTAGGCTCTTGAAGAGCCAGTCTCGGTGTGACAATTCAGAAAACTGAACGGGGCCACACACTATCTACGCAGGTCATATTAAGTGTCAGTCACTAAAAAATTCAGTAACGTCGACGCCTGCGGTCTTTGACAGCTGTCGTTACATGCAAGCACCTAACGACAACCCCAAAGATGGTTTGTTGATCCTGCCTAGATTAGATATCTAGCGCAGAGTGATCAACGATCAAGCCAGGACCCATAGTGGTCGATAGAGTTACCTTCTTCATGAAGACACCCTTCGCCTGGCTTGGTTTAGCTTTTTTCAGATCAGCCAACAACGACGTTAGGTTTTCTTTCAGTGCGATAGCAGTGAAATCAGCCTTACCGATGGTTGTATGAATGATGCCGTTTTTATCGTTACGGTAACGAACCTGACCGCCTTTTGCGTTCTTAACCGCAGTCGCAACATCAGGAGTTACAGTACCCACTTTCGGGTTCGGCATCAGGCCGCGTGGACCAAGAACCTGACCAAGCTGGCCAACAACGCGCATTGCATCCGGAGAAGCAACAACCACGTCAAAGTTCAAGTCACCGGCTTTCATTTTCTCAGCCAAGTCTTCCATACCAACTTCGTCGGCACCTGCGGCTAGAGCAGCTTCAGCGTTTGCACCCTGAGTGAAAACAGCAACACGCATAGTCTTACCAGTACCGTTTGGCAGTACAGTAGAGCTACGAACGTTTTGATCCGATTTACGAGCGTCGATGCCGAGATTTACAGCAACATCAACAGACTCTTTAAATTTTGCACCTGGCAGAGAAGCAAGAAGCTCAACAGCTTCTTCTACTGAATAAACTTTACCCAGCTCTACTTTCTCAGCAATTTGCTTCTGACGCTTAGTCAACTTAGCCATTACTCAACTCCTTCCACATTCAGACCCATAGCACGAGCAGAACCCGCGATGGTACGTACAGCTGCGTCCATATCAGCAGCAGTCAAATCTGTTGCTTTAGCAGTTGCAATTTCTTCAAGCTGAGCACGTGTAACCGTACCCACTTTGATTGTGTTAGGACGAGCTGAACCACTGGTAATACCCGCAGCTTTCTTAAGCAGGTATGACGCCGGTGGAGTTTTCATCTCGAAGGTAAAGCTACGGTCGCTGTACGCAGTAATAACAACTGGTACTGGCGCGCCAGCTTCTAGGTGTTGGGTCTGAGCATTGAACGCTTTACAGAATTCCATGATGTTCAAACCTTTCTGACCCAAAGCCGGACCAACTGGCGGACTTGGGTTTGCTTTACCAGCGCCAACTTGCAGCTTGATATAGCCTTCTACTTTCTTAGCCATTGTATTTCTCCAAATGGGTAATAGCACTTTGCCGGTAAGATTTGCACCTCACCGGCTTAGCTCCCCGCCCTCACGGGCACTTAAATTCGCTTACGCGGCTTTTTCGACCTGAGTAAACTCAAGTTCAACCGGCGTAGAACGACCAAATATTGTTACCGCCACATGCAGACGAGATTTCTCGTAATCAACGGATTCAACCACACCGTTAAAGTCTGCAAACGGACCATCCACAACGCGAACAACTTCGCCCGGCTCGTAGATAGTTTTGTGTGTAGGCTTCTCAGCACCATCCTGAACACGCTGCAGAATAGCATCAGCTTCTTTTTTACTGATCGGGGCTGGCTTATCAGCAGTACCGCCAATAAAGCCCATAACGCGTGGCGTTTGTTTAACCAAGTGCCACGTCGCATCTTCCATATCCATCTCTACCAGAACATAGCCTGGGTAGAATTTACGCTCACTCTTACGCTTTTTGCCTTCACGCACTTCAACGACTTCTTCGGTAGGCACCAAGATTTCGCCAAACTTGTCTTGCATGTCGTGAATTTCAATACGCTCTTTAAGCTGCGACTGAACGCGTTTCTCGTAACCTGAGTAGGCGTGTACAACGTACCAACGCATAGACATTACCTAACTCCTTAACCGACAACGAGCTTAACAAGAGAACTCAGAACCCAATCAAGGCCCCAAAGAATAAGACCCGCCAAAACAACAACCACAACAACAATCATGGTCGTTTGACGAGTTTCTACAGGCGTCGGCCATACAACTTTGCGACGCTCTTTATTCGCTTCCTTGAGCAATACAAGGAAGTCTTGTCCCTGCTTGGTAGTTAAGGCAGCACCTACCGCTAGAAGCATTAACCCCACTACTGCGAGTACGCGGTAGAGTGTCCCCACTTCTGGGTATAGGTAATTACCAGAACCAATAACAGCCGCCACAAATAAAGCAATTGCTACTAGCCACTTCACTACATCAAACAGCGAACCTTTCGCTTTAATCTCGGTACTCATACCATTCCCTAAAGCCAAAAATGGCAGCCGAAGCTGCCACCTTGAAATTTTGGCAGGCCAGGAGGGACTCGAACCCCCAACTTCCGGTTTTGGAAACCGATGCTCTACCAATTGAACTACTGGCCTGTAACTCTTTCTCAGGGCGGCGAAGTTTACAGCAACGCAGCGGTTTATCAAGTCTAATTATTGATAAATCTTACTTTTTACCACCAACAGACAGCAGACCTTCAAAAGAGACGCATATACAAAGGGCCACCATAGGGCCGCCCTTTGCATTTTATCGAGCAAGACTACGTCTTACGCAACAACCTTAGCTACAACACCAGCACCAACAGTACGGCCACCTTCACGGATAGCGAAGCGTAAGCCTTCGTCCATCGCGATCGGGGCAATCAGGGTAACGGTCAATTGAACGTTATCACCTGGCATTACCATCTCAACGCCTTCAGGTAGCTCACAAGCACCTGTTACGTCGGTAGTACGGAAGTAGAACTGTGGACGGTAACCTTTGAAGAAAGGCGTGTGACGGCCACCTTCATCTTTACCCAGTACGTAGACTTCTGATTGGAACGTGGTGTGCGGGGTGATTGAACCCGGCGCTGCCAATACTTGACCACGCTCAACTTCGTCACGCTTAGTACCACGTAGTAGTACACCAACGTTCTCGCCTGCACGGCCTTCGTCAAGAATCTTACGGAACATCTCAACACCAGTACATGTGGTCTTGGTGGTTTCTTTGATGCCGATGATTTCGATTTCTTCACCAGTACGTACGATACCGCGCTCAACACGACCGGTAACAACGGTACCACGACCCTGAATTGAGAATACGTCTTCGATCGGCATAATGAATGCACCGTCGATCGCACGCTCTGGCT
>OJDZ01000779.1_pt1 | contig 15984 bp, 15 predicted proteins | sample 1592981 | NCBI WGS metagenome assembly OJDZ01 (sample SAMN05416851, study PRJEB24817) | seawater metagenome | isolation source: Sea water | place: Canada:Atlantic | collected 2013-07
CGTGGGCTCGGAGATGTGTATAAGAGACAGGCCCTAAATGTTTGTGCTAAATATGCAACGGCTGGCGTTGGCATTGGGCCAAGCAGAACAACATCAATACCGGCGGCTATTAAACCTGCTTCAAGGGCTGTTTCAAGCATGTAACCAGAAATACGCGTGTCTTTACCAATAATAACTTTTTTTGTTCCACCTTTTGATAGCACACGTCCTGCAGCCCAACCCAGCTTCATTGCAAACTCAGGGTTGATTGGCGCTGTTCCCACTAAACCACGTACGCCATCTGTGCCAAAATACTTTCTTTGTTTCATTCTATTATTCCTTTTATACACGCTTGGTAAACACCAAGTACATCTGCAGTTTCTTTTACGTCGTGAACGCGTATTATTTTTGCACCATTTTGTGCGGCAATAAGTGCGCCAGCTAAACTGCCGGCCATTCGTTCGCTTGTGTCTCTGTTTAACAGGTTACCAATCATCGACTTGCGAGAAAGCCCTGCTAATAATGGCAAGCCTAATTTATTAAAATCATTAAACTTGGTCAAAATTTCGTAGTTATGGCTTAATGTTTTTCCAAATCCAAAGCCTGGGTCAAGAATAAGCTGCTGAGTTTTTATTCCCATCGCCTCACAGGCACTAACGCGACGTTTAAAAAATTCATTAATATCGCCCATTAAATCACTGTATTCTGGAGATGTTTGCATACTTCGGGGCTGACCCTGCATGTGCATTAAGCAAATTGCGATATTTTCAAATTGTGAAACAACATTCAGTGCGTCAGGCTCTTGTAATGCGCGAACATCATTTACCATATCTGCACCAGCTAAAATAGCCTGCCTCATCACCTCAGCTTTACTCGTATCGACAGAAATAACACAATCACTCTGAGTACGTATTGCTTTTATTATTGGCACCACTCGTTCAAGCTCATCATCAAGGCTAACTGCCTGAGCACCAGGTCGAGTAGACTCACCACCAATATCTATTATTTTTGCGCCATCAGTTAATAGCTGTAATGCACGGTGCACAGCGATGCTGGGCTCTATAAATTCACCACCATCTGAAAATGAATCTGGGGTTACATTTAATATACCCATAATCACAGGCTCAATTAAATTTAGTTCTCGACCATTTGGTAAGTTAATAATGTTGTTCATAACGAGCCTTGTTTGCTTTTCAGAATTCAAACAAATCTAACTAAAAATTAGAGCGAAATTGAAACCGATACAAAAAAGCCCCGAAGTACGGGGCTTTTTGAGTATTTTAACGATTATTCAGCTTTGTCATCAACATTTGTTTCATCTTTTTTAGATGATTCTGTTGTTGATTGGTTTTCATCACTAACAGATTCCTTTACAGAGTCTGTTTGTGGTGCTTTAGGCTCATGACGGTCATGAGCATCGCGTGGCTCACGCACTGGCTGGCGCGCCATTAAGTCGTCAATTTGCTTAGCGTCAATCGTTTCGTATTTCATTAACGCGTCTTTCATTGAATGAAGAATATCAATATTCTCTTTCAATATTTTTTCGGCACGCTCGTAGTTTCTATCTGAAAATAAACGAACCTCTGCATCAATTACTTTAGCTGTATCATCCGACATGTTAGATGCACGACTACCGCCACCACCCATGTACATTTCGTTTTGATCTTCGGCGTAAAGTAGTGGTCCTAATTTTTCGCTTAAACCCCAATGTGTAACCATTTTGCGTGCTATGTCTGTTGCACGTTCAATATCGTTACTCGCACCGGTAGTCACTTTATCGGCACCGTAAATAAGTGCTTCAGCGATTCGACCACCATAAAGGCTAGAAATCATTGATTCTAATAGCTCTTTAGAATGACTAACACGATCTTGTTCTGGTAAATACATAGTCACACCTAGCGCACGGCCACGTGGAATGATAGATACCTTATAAACAGGGTCATGCTCTGGCACCATGCGACCAACAATTGCATGGCCGGCTTCGTGGTATGCCGTCATTTCTTTCTCTTGCTCGCTCATCACCATGGTCTTGCGCTCTGCGCCCATCATGATTTTGTCTTTAGCAGCATCAAACTCAGCCATGTTTACAACACGTTTGTTACCACGTGCGGCATAAAGTGCGGCTTCGTTGACTAAGTTAGCTAAATCAGCACCGGAAAAACCGGGTGTACCGCGAGCAATAACAGCTGCATCAACGTTGTCACCTAATGGTACTTTACGCATGTGCACTTTAATAATCTGTTCACGACCGCGTATATCAGGTAAACCAACTTCTACTTGACGGTCAAAACGACCAGGACGAAGTAATGCCGGGTCTAATACGTCTGGGCGGTTAGTAGCAGCAATAACAATAATGCCTTCGTTACCACCAAAACCATCCATTTCTACCAGCATTTGGTTTAATGTTTGTTCGCGCTCATCGTTACCGCCGCCCGTACCTGATCCGCGGTGGCGGCCAACTGCGTCGATCTCATCGATAAAGATGATGCAAGGCGCGCTGCGCTTGGCTTGCTCGAACATGTCACGTACGCGCGATGCACCAACCCCGACAAACATCTCGACAAAGTCAGAACCTGAGATGGAGAAAAATGGCACCTTAGCCTCACCCGCGATTGCTTTAGCCAGCAGCGTTTTACCAGTACCTGGAGGACCCACCATCAAGATACCGCGGGGTATGGTGGCACCCAATTTGGTGAATTTACTGGGGTCGCGCAGAAAGTCGACCACTTCAACTACTTCTTGCTTGGCTTCATCGCAACCAGCGACGTCTTTAAACGTGACTTTGATTTCGTTTTCGCCCAGCATCTTGGCCTTGGACTTGCCAAAGCTCATGGGCCCGCCACCTTTTCCGCCCATACCAGACTGGGCATTTCTCATGAAAAAGATAAACAGCGCGATGATCAACAGGACCGGGAAACTCGCTATCAACAATTGCGTGATAATGCTTTGACGCTTAACCGGCTCACCGATCACTTCAACATCTTTGTCCAGCAGGTTACGCATGAGCGCACCGCCGTCTTCAACCATGGGGCGAACAACATCAAACTCAGTGCCTTCAGTGGTGGTTCCGGTGATCGACTCACGCCCGACATTGACCTCTTTGATCGTGCCAGCGTTAACCTCAGCCACAAATTCAGAGTAGTTCATCGCCTTGGGCGCTTCTTTGCTCTCAAAGTTGCTGAACACCACGACCAAGACGCCGATCACCACCAGCCAAAGCAAGGTATTCTTTAAAATGTCTTTATTCACAATTGATCCTCATGGAGTCGGTCGCGGTCTTTTTCGCATCTAACTAAAGATATGGGGGCAGGCATAATTGATTTCAAGCAACTCAACTGAGTACTCGGCGATCTTTGATACCCTCGCAGAGCCAGTATGTTTCTTTGGAGCGAGCACGAGAAGCCGCCGGTTTGAAGCTGCGAATCTTGGTAAAGGCTTGTTGCGCGATACCGCGCAAATCATCAACACCCTGCCCGTGAAAAACCTTCATATACAAACAGCCGTCATCTTTAAGCGTTTTGAGGCTAAAGTCGATTGCCAGCTCACACAGACCCATCATACGGGCCTGATCGGTTGGTTCATGACCGCTGGTGTTTGGCGCCATATCCGATAAGACCAAATCAATCGGCCTGTCTGAGCTTGCCTGCATGAGCTGCTCAAACACTTCGAGTTCACGGAAGTCACCTTGTATGAATTGCACATCTGGCAGCGCGTCCATCTCCAATATGTCTGAGGCGATCAAGGTAGCGCTGCTTTTGAGCTTCAGTGACGCCAGCTGCGACCAACTCCCGGGCGCACTGCCTAGATCCACAATCCGCATGCCAGGTTTGAGTAACCCGTACTTCTCGTCCGCCTCAAGCAACTTGTAGGCTGCACGCGAGCGATAACCGTCTTTATGCGCCTGTTTGACGAAGTGATCATCTAAGTGCTCTTTCATCCAAGCACGACTGCTCTTGGAGAGTTTTTTATTGTGGATCCGAGTCGCCATAATCAAACAGTGCGTCAAATCCTGATTATATCAAATCGGCGTAGGGCATCCGCCGAGCAGTCCAACAAAAATGTCATTTATTGCAAATTCGATAAGTTGTCAGGTTACAGGATATAATGCCGCCATCGATCGGAGAACTTTATGTCAACACCCTTAAGTGCGAGTCAGAAGAAAAACCTGCGAACGCTCGGCCACGAGCTAAAGCCTTTAGTGCAGTTAGGCGCCAAAGGTTTAACAGAATCAGTCATGCTCGAGATTGAGCGGGCTTTGTCTGATCATGAATTGATTAAAGTTCGTCTGGCAGGACAAGGACCCGATGATCGCAAGGTTCTCATCACTAAGATAGAAGAAGAGCTAGCGGCTACCGCCGTCCAATCCATTGGGCACATGGTGCTGTTGTTCCGTAAAAACCCAGATGCCAATCCAAAGCTGAGCAACCTTAAGTCTTTTTGAGATTAAGTCAAAAAAACCCGCCTTGAAGGCGGGTTTTTTAGTTATAGAGGATGACGATTAAGCGATATTGTCGTCACCGCCCAGCACAAAGCTTACAATCATGATGACGTGATACTGAGCAATGTTGCCATTTTCAATTGAGACTTTTTGCTCCTTAATCCACGCTCCTTGTACGTTGTTGACGGTTTTGCAGATTTTGGTGATGGCTTTTTGGATCGCATCCTCAAAACTCAGTTTAGATGTGCAGCTCACTTCGATATTTTTGGCAATAGTCATAAAAGTTCCTTTTAATTGGTTTTAAGCGTTTCATGCTAGGGATAACCCCCAGTCACAGTTACGTTACACCCTCTCAAGGGCGCTCTCCGTAGAGATAAAGTAGAGCTAGGTCCTTAATCCGTATCAGAACGTTAAGTTGACGAGTCTTACCTTTACAACTCAACTAAAGAGTCCGCTGCGGAGCGCAATTTACGGGCAAAAATAAACCCGGAAAATCCGGGTTTATGCTGCGATTTAGCTGATCACTCTTCCGCCATGGCCAAGTAGACCTGTGGGTTGGTTGCTTCACCGTTTTTACGCACTTCATAGTGTAGGTGTGGACCAGATGAACGGCCAGTTGATCCAACTTTGCCAATCACTTGGTTTTGTCTGACTTTGTCGCCGACTGATACGTCTAGCTCTGAGCAATGCGCATAACGGGTTTCATAACCGTCGGCATGAGAGATTTTGATGTATTTACCATAGCCATTTACCCAACCTGCATAAGTGACAACACCATCGCCCGTTGAGTAGATTGGAGTGCCTGTTGGGGCAGCAAGGTCGATCCCCTTATGCATACGAGATCCGTTAGGGATATTGCGGTAACCATAAGATGAAGTAGTGACTGAATTTTTGACTGGAAGGACGGCTAAGATGTGACGCGAATCAGATGCTTTACCAGATCCCTCGATGCTTTTGTACAACTCACCGATCGGATCACCAGAGCTTGGTTTAGAGCTCAACTCGTTGATCTTGGAAGTAATCAGATCACCGCTTTTGTAAAACTCCAGCTCAGCTTCCATGCCACTGTGGTCGTGGTCGTCACTTGCTAAGGAGTTTGAACGCTGCATCGCACGGTAATCAGCTTCAAAAGCCGAGGAAACAGCACTGCCTGAGCGTATGATGATATCTGATTCAGCTGAAGCACCTGAACTCACCCCAACCGCAACAGCGAAAAGCGCAACATGGCTTAATTTAGTTAGTTTTTGAGATGTCTTGATGAGCTGATTCAGTTTCGACATAAAAATCCTTTTAAACTTACGACTTTGAAACAAGATTACAAATCAGTTGGGATCTGTTAATCAATGTAATTAACGTTTAAGTATTTAAGCAAACCAAAAGCATAGAAGCAACTGCAAACGCTCAGCGCCTTTTGTCCAAAATAGTGATTTAACTTATTTTTTAAATTTATGTTTAAATACAGGTACTTGCAATCGATATCAGTATTTTTGACTTGATAGTACACTGATAAAAGGCATTTTTAAGATGTAACAATATATGTGATATTGCAACATTTGAACGCAATTTCAATCAATCCATCCATTTGCTGCCGGTACTTAATTATGAAAAAACCGATAAACTTTCTGGCAAACAGCATAGAAAAACTGCAAATACCCTCGCTCAACTTCAATCAATTTATGTCTGCAGCTCAGCATCAGCCTTTACTCAACACACTGTGTGAGCAGCTCCTAGGCTTTGAAGTGGACTTACTTGGCGTCAGTTTAAATCAGACCGGCAACAAGTTGATTATCTCCACCAACTCGATCACCGCAGCCTCAAGAATCTATGCTCAAGAAAAGCTGGTGATCTCAACAATCAACAACCAACAAGTGCTACCCAAGTGTCAAAAACTCTACGTGCACTGCGCTCCGCTGAGTTGGCAGTCACGCTTCAACCATCAACCCCAAGTAGCGCAAATCAAAAGCTCGGTTCCCGTCGAAGTAACACAGAGCATGCACCGAGTGGCAGACAACCAAGCATCAACACGATTAAAATCAGCCATGCACGAACTGGCGAAAACTCTGAATTCAAAGTCAGACTCGTAAGGGCTTGGTTTTTAATTATTTGGCTGTTGATCAAGAGCCTAAACAACTTACTGAGCTGCTTTGGCCTCGATGTATTCAATTGGGCAGTCTTGAGAAAAGCTAACCCACTCAAAGTTGTCAGGCTCACTCAGCAGCGCTTGAAGCAGACGGTTGTTGAGCATGTGTCCTGACTTAACTGCCGTAAAATGCCCAAGGATTTGATGGCCACTCAAGTAGAGGTCTCCCACAGCATCAAGCACCTTATGACTGAGCAGCTCATCTGGCTGCCTCAGTCCCTCAGGATTCAGTATGCCATCAGTACTTAACACAACTGCGTTTTGCAGACTTCCACCGCGGGCTAGGTTGTTTTGTTTCAGGTAGTCGAGATCTTTTTCAAACCCGAAAGTTCGGGCGTAACCGATCTGATTGATGTAGTTCTCAGTGGAAAGCTCATAAACTCTCTGCTGTTGATCAGCAAACACCGGATGATCAAAGTCGATCTTAAAGTCCACCGTGAACCCGTCATGCGGGACCAAACTGGCTTGCTTGTCTTCATGAGAGACTGAAACTGGCTTAAGCACTTTGATGAACTTTCTCGCTTGACGCTGCTCACGTATGCCTGTTGCCAAGATCGCATCCACAAATACTTGCGCAGATCCATCCATGATGGGCATTTCGCTGCTGTTGACTTGGACCAGCAAGTTATCGATCCCGAGTCCAGCAAGGGCGCTCATCAAGTGCTCAGCAGTTGCGATGCGCACCCCATCAAAGTCGATGTTGGTGGACATGAGGGTGTCGAAAACTCGAAAGGGATCTAGGGGAACCTTAACTGGTGGGTCTAGATCCACACGCTCAAAGACGATGCCATGATCCTCAGCAGCTGGTAACAGCGTGAGTTCTACCTGCTCACCGCTATGCAGGCCCACGCCGCTAAGACTCAAGCTTGCGGCTAAGGTGCGCTGCATCATGCGAAGCTCCCAATCATTGAATTATTTTTTCTGTTGGCGCTTGAGGTAATCCATAACACCCAGTTTGGCGCTGGGCTCCTCTCTTGCACTCACCGTTTCAGCTTGGGGCGCACTACGCGGCAAGGACCCGACTTGCTGACGATCAAACGCTGTTGTCTGCTTAGCAGCGATACCCGCACCAATGGTCTCCTCGCGAGTCAGGCCGGTTGCGATCACCATCACACGCATCTCATCGCCTGCGGATGGGTCGTTGGTCACACCAAAGATCAGATCTGCCTGCTCACAGTCAGCAATCTGCGCGATGCGCTCGACCGCTTCGTTGATTTGAACCAAGGTAACTTGGTCTTCAGCCGCGATGATGTTGATTACCAGGCCTTTAGCGTCTTTAAGGATAATGTCATCGAGTAGTGGGCTGTTGATGGCTGCCTCGGCTGCCATGAGGTGACGATCTTCACCCGTGGCACGTCCAAGCCCCATCATCGCATAACCCCGATTTTTCATAGCAGTGCGTACGTCTTCAAAATCGACGTTAACCATGCCTTCACCCATCACGGTGTCAGTAATACCGGTCACTGCACACAGCAGTACATCATCAGCTTTAGCAAAAGCATCTTTGATGCTCAGACCGCCATAAACCTTCATCACTTTTTCGTTAGGTATGACAATGATTGAATCGACATGCTTCATGAGCTCATCGATGCCGTCTTTGGCCGAATCCATGCGTCTTTTTTGCTCAAACTTGAGCGGGGTTGTTACTACGGCAACTGTCAGTATGCCCATGTCTTTAGCGATCTTGGCCACCACAGGAGCACCGCCAGTCCCTGTTCCACCGCCCATACCCGCGGCGATAAAAACCATATCGGTGTTAGTCAGGGCTTTGGCGATATCGTCTCCAGCAGCTTCGGTTGCAGCTCGGCCAACTTCTGGATCAGCGCCGGCGCCTAAGCCCCGTTTTTTTCCTGATTCAAGATAAACCAGATTGGGAGCCGACAAACCAGCCAAAGCCTGATGATCCGTGTTGGCACAAACAAAATTTAAGCCACTCACGCCCGAGCGAATCATGTGTTCGACCGCGTTGCCGCCTGCCCCGCCAACCCCAAATATCGTAAAACGTGCGCCGCCGTCCAATTCTTTGTTTTGTGACTCTTCGCTCATGGTAAATGACATGTAAAAAACTCCTGAGAATATTGGGCTGGCGGTCTTATAAGGTAAGATTTAATCAACCACTAATCGATTGATGAGCATAGCACTCAATCTTTGCTGACTAAAGAGTGTACAGGTGAATCTCAAACTTGAGATTAAAAAAGTAACCGTAGCTTTTCCACTGATCGCTGATAGACACGAACAAATCCACTAAACCAATGCCGCTCAGCCTCTTCACTGAGCACACTCTGCGCATGGTGCTTACTTTGTGAGTACTTTAGGGTTCCGCAAACCGACTGGTACGAGAAGTGATTTAGCTGATTGGTTAACTCATCGGCAAACTTAATTTGCTCAGGAAAGTTGGCGATATGTGTCATTTGACCCGTGAAGCCTTGAGTAAAACCAGCAAAGCCGCTCATGCGCGATCCGCCGCCGCAGTAAACCAGTCCATGCTTCAAGAGCCCCAGTGACTCTTTATCGGCGAGCTCTTGAAAGACAGCGATCAGGATTTCGCGGTAGCGAGCATTGATGATCAAAGCCAGCTTGTGATAAGTCACCGACTCACTGTTTTTGCTCTTGCTCAAATTGATGTTTTTGGTCGGACTAGCGGTGGAGAGATCCAGTGTGCCGCGCTGGTGCTTGAGCTTTTCAGCTTGAGCGGTGGGGATGTTGAGTATCGTTGATATGTCAGAGGTCACTTGCCCTGCTCCAACCGGTAAACAAGCGCTGTGTACCAAGGCATCTCCCACAAAGACGGCTATCGAGGTGGTTTCATGACCAATATCCACCACGCAAACCCCGCCCTGACGCTCCTCTTCTAAGAGCGCGTACTCGCCAGAAGCAAACTGACTGAACACCAGTCGATCGATACGATATCCCGCTCGGTGCATCACTGATTGCAGGTTTTGGAAATCTAAAACCGGCAGTGTCATCACATGGTGGTAGCGGCGCATCACATCGGCATGCATGCCAATGGGGTCATTTTTCAAAGGTTCAGCATGATCAAGCTCAGTCCCCTGAACTCGGTGGGTCACCACATAAGAGTCAGGCTCCAAGATCTGTGACTTGGCCTTGGTAAAGGCATCACACACGTGTTCAGTGGTGATTTGTGCTCCGCCCAATACCACCTCGCCGACACAATTCTGACTGACCATATCGGGATGCGAGATACACAGCCACACGCCATCGACACGGCAATCTGTCTGGTTTTCTACATGAGAAACCACCCGCTTGATGGCATCGCAAAGCTCGTTGATTTCAACCACTTTGCCGCCTTTAAGCCCCACCGAATCTACACGGTAAACGCTCTGCACGAACATCGATTCATCTTCTCGAATCTCAGCAATCATCGCGGTGATGTGGCGATGACCCAGTGACAAGATACAGATTTGAAAAATGTCACTCATGGCAAGCTCACCAACAGGTTGGCGCTAGCGGCTGGATCTGGCTCAAGCAACTTTTGACCAGATGCCTGGGACCCTTTCCAGCTAATCGATAAACCGCTGACATAGCGCAAATCCACAACCCGAATCTGATTTAATGCTGGCTGCAGTGGTCCTCTCATCAATTCACTCAACTCAAAGAGTTTGGCCGGTGACTGATCCTGCCCAATGATCACAGTCAAAGCGGGTTCAAACTGAAAAAGCCACAGGCCTCCAGGAGATAACTGCACATCCTGAAGCCGATAGCCCAACTCCATGAACCAGCGGTTCACGATCTCATAGCGACTCATCATGCCGGAGGTTTGATCGGAGGGGCCATAAAAGCTCACCAGACTCTGATCGCTTTGCGTAAAGCTGGCTTGTCTGTAAAGCCCGCCCTCAGCATCGACAAAACGGTTTGAGCCAAAGCGAGCGACTGGAACTTTGGGAACCACTCGCACGCTCAGTAGATTGGGCCATTTTTTTTCAATTAAAACCGAACTAATCCAGCTCTCTTGTTCCAGTAACTGCTGGGCTTCAGCGATATCCAGCGTGACAAAATTACCTTGCAACTGATCGTTCAGTCGGTACTCGAGATAAAGTTTCTGCTCCGCGCTGAGCTCACTGCCGGCCACTTGAGTTTCAAGCTCTGGTAGCAAGCCCAGGGCATAATGAGACGCGCCCGCCAAAACCAAGACCGCAACCAACCAGCCTAACCATTTAAGCTTGGTGCGAGTTTGAGCCGAGGGAGTGAGCTTTATGGGCATGATGAGCTACAGAGTCTGATCCAGAAGCTTAAGGCACAGCGCAGCAAAGTCAAGACCAGCGGCCTTTGCCGACATCGGAACCAGCGAGTGATCGGTCATGCCAGGTACAGTGTTAATCTCAAGCAACCATAAGTTGTCTTGCTCGTCTTTCATGAAGTCGACCCGACCCCAACCGCTAGCGCCAACCAATTTGAAAGCCTGCAAACAAAGCGCTTTGGCCTGCTGATCGAGCTCCGCGCTTAACCCTGAGGGGATGCCGTATTGGGTGTCATTTCGCTCATACTTAGCTTCAAAATCGTAAAAGTCCGCATCGATCGCTGGCTCCAGGCGCACCAAAGGATAAACCTCATCACCGATGATGACCGAGGTGTACTCGCTACCGGTGATCCAGCTCTCCGCCATGACCACCGGATCAAACTCAGCGGCTAGCTCGTAGGCCGTCTTAAGCTCAGCGGCGGAAGTGACCTTACTCATGCCCACACTTGAGCCTTCACGCACCGGCTTAACAATCAGGGGTAAACCCAGTCGCTTAACCACCGCGGCAAAGTCCGTGTCAGCCTGCATGAGCGCAAAATCTTTGGTGGCAATCCCGCCGCCCGCCCACAGCTGCTTGGTGCGCACTTTATCCATGCCGATTGCACTCGCCATGACGCCCGAGCCGGTATAAGGCACTTTTAAGTAGTCAAGCAAACCCTGGATTTGTCCGTCCTCGCCGCCGCGTCCGTGCATCACATTGAAGACGCGATCAAACTCTCGAATCTGCAAAATGTCTGTGATCGCCGGATCAAACGCGTGAGCATCGATCCCGCTACTTTTGAGTGCGGCAAGCACGCTCGCTCCGCTGTTTAAAGACACCGAGCGCTCGTTTGAGTCACCGCCCATCAGCACCGCAACTTTTCCGTAAGCTTTGCTCATAAAGCGCCTCCAAGGTAGAGCTGATCGCTGACCAGCTTTTGCGCCAAGGCCCCAACGCTGCCCGCGCCCTGTGCAATCAGGATATCGCCAGGCTTTAAGGTGCGTGCCAGTACGTCCGCCAAGTTCCCCTCTGGCTGCACCAGTGTGGGGTCGATCTTGCCGCGGTTACGTATACTGCGGGCGAGTGCTTTTGAGTCCGCGCCTTTAACGGGCGCCTCTCCGGCTGAGTAAACGTCGAGCAAGAACAAGGTGTCGACCTCGCTTAGCACCTCAACAAAGTCATCGAAGCAGTCACGGGTACGGCTGTAGCGATGCGGCTGAAACAGCACGCAGAGCCTGCGATCCGGATACGCCTTTCGCGCAGCATCGATGGTGACCTGCACTTCAGCGGGGTGGTGACCATAGTCATCGACCAAAGTCACAGGTGCACCGTCTGGGTGATCAAACTCGCCCAAGATCTCAAAGCGGCGACCCACGCCAGCAAACTCAGCGAGTGCTGACTGGATCGAGGCCACACTCACGCCTTCATCTAGTGCCATGGCGATGGCGGCGAGCGCGTTTTGTACGTTGTGCATGCCAGGGACTTTGAGGGTGACGTCAAATTCAACTTCGCCGGGCGCGGTGACCTGAAAGCTTGAGCCGAGGCCTTCAAAGTGGATATTTTGCCCTCGCACGTCGCAGCCCTCGCGTAAACCAAAAGTGCGCACGGGACGGGCGATCTGCGGCATGAGACCCACCAGCTCCTCATCGTCGCCGCTGACCACACAGAGCCCATAAAATGGCATGTTGTGAACAAATTGCAGGTAGGCGGCCTTGAGGCGATCGAAGCTGTTGCCGTAGGTTTCCATGTGATCTTCGTCGATGTTGGTGATGATCACGGCCATGGGGCGCAGCATGAGAAAAGAGGCGTCTGATTCGTCCGCTTCAGCCACCATGTAGCGACTCGCGCCGAGGCGTGCGTTGGTGCCGGTCATGTTGAGCTTGCCGCCAATCACAAAGGTTGGATTGAGTCCGTCAGCTTCTAACATGCAGGTGAGCATGCTGGTGGTCGTGGTTTTACCGTGGGCGCCAGCCACCGCGATCGAGTGGCGATAGCGCATGATCTCACCCAGCATATCGGCGCGGCGTACCACTGGCACGTGCGCTTGGATCGCGGCCGCAACCTCTGGGTTGGACTGATCAATCGCCGTTGATACCACGAGCACGCTTGCGCCCTCGATATGCGCTGGCTCATGACCCAAATATACGTTGATCCCAAGCGCAACTAAGCGCTTAGTCACCGCACTTTGATTGATGTCGGAGCCGGAGACTTGATAGCCCTGATTGAACATCACCTCAGCGATGCCGCACATGCCAGCTCCGCCGATCCCGACAAAGTGGATGTGTTTGATGCGGCGCATCTCAGGGATTTCAATCAGACGTTTGGGCAGTTGATTCATACAGCGGTCCCGGTTGAGTGTGTTTGCAGCTTCAGCGCTGCCAGTATGTGGTTAGCAGCGAGCACATCGGCTTCAAGCAGCGCTTTGGATTTGGCTTGCGCGCTCATGGCTAAAAGCTGCTCAGTGTTCAGGGTTTGCGCAATTTGGACCGCTAAGAACTCAGCGCTCAGCTCACTTTGCGGGATCAGCACAGCTGCCCCCGCTTCAGACAAATAGCGTGCGTTAGCGGTTTGGTGATCGTCGACCGCACTTGGCAGTGGCACCAGGATTGAGGGCAAGCCAACCGCAGCCAGCTCAGATACCGTCGAGGCACCTGCGCGGCAAATCACCAAATCATGAGTAGCAAAAGCCTGAGCCATATCCGATATGAACTCAGTAACCGTAATCTCATGGCGAGCGCCCAGCGCTGCGTAAGCCGCCTCCGTCACGCCCAAGTGTCCGCGCCCGCATTGGTGGGTGATCTTCACCTCGAAACTTAGTTTTTCCAGCGCTTTTGGTACCTGCTGATTGAGGATTTGCGCGCCAAGTGACCCGCCAACCACCAAGAGTCTGGGGACTCGATGGCTTAAGTCAAATGTCCGCACTTGCCCAAAAAGCTCAAGGATCGGGGCTCTGACCGGATTACCGATACAGAGCACCTGATCCTGCGCTGCACCCTTAAAGGAGCTTGGAAAGGCTTCAAGCACTTGGGTGCTGATGCGCGACAACCACTGGTTGGTCAGGCCAGCGACGGCATTTTGTTCATGGATGATTAGCGGTTTACCGCAAAGCTTTGCAGCGACACCGCCAGGACCTGCTACATAACCGCCAAATCCTGCGACCGCATCGATATTATGCTCACGGATGATCCGGCAGCTCGCCAGCACCGCTTTTAAGATGGTGAGCGGCGCGGCCAGCAAGCGCTTAATCCCGTTACCACGGATACCTTTGATGTTGATCTGACAAACCTCGATACCCTCGCCCTCAAGCAGGCGGTTTTCCATACCGTGCTGGGTTGCCAACCATACGATCTCATGCCCCATCGACTGCAACTGACGCGCAACCGCGAGCGCAGGAAAGACGTGCCCTCCGGTACCGGCTGCCATGATCAATATTCGCTTAGGCTTAAGAGTTACGAGTGTTTTTTGCGCTGCTTGTGTCACTACCGATCAGATCCCATAAGTCACTGTTGCATCACTAAACCGCCGATTATAACAACGATTAATTTAATAAAGGCTCAGCTTATCTAAAAAACTAAGTCGACTTGAGTTTTTGTTCAATACATTCAATCAAACCCTCGGCGATCTTCACTGGATAAGCCGCCTCGATTTCACGGATACAGGTGGGAGAGGTGACATTGATCTCAGTGATTTTATCTCCAATTACATCCAGCCCTACAAAGATCAAGCCGCGCGCCTTTAGCGTAGGGCCAACCGCTTCAGCAATCTTGCGATCCGAGTCGCTGAGCGGCTGCGCTACGCCCGTGCCACCAGCAGCTAGGTTGCCTCGAGTCTCCCCTTTGGCGGGTATGCGCGCCAGCACATACTCAACCGGCACGCCATCGATGAGTAAAATTCGCTTATCGCCCGCGCTGATGTCTGGGATAAACCGCTGCGCCATGATCGGCGACACCGGTTCAGCCAGCATGGTTTCCAGCACCGTGCCCGTGTTGGGGTCACCGAGCTTAAGCCTAAAGATCCCGCTGCCGCCCATACCGTCTAGGGGTTTGACGATCACGTCTTTGTGCTGCTCGATAAACGCGCGGATCTTGGTACTGCTTGCGCTCACCAAAGTCGGCGTCATGTGCTTAGCAAACTCGGTTGCAAACAGCTTCTCGTTGCAATCGCGCAAACTTTGCGGATCGTTGACCACGAGCGCCCCTTGACGCTTAGCCGCTGAGAGCAGGTAGGTTGCATAAACAAAGTTCATGTCAAACGGCGGATCTTTACGCATCATGATCACGTCGATCTCGCCAAGCTTAACCTCGCTATAAGTGCCTTTAGTGAAAAATGGCACCTGTTCACGGTCCACTGTTAAGCCGCATACCTCACCAAAAACCACCCCGTCCACCAGAGACATTTGACTCACGGTGGTGTAGAGCACCTCATGACCACGAGTTTGCGCCGCCTCAATCATGGCGAGGGTTGAGTCTTTTTTGGGGTTGACCGATTCGATCGGGTCCATCACAAACAAAATTTTCATAGCGACTCCGGTTTTACTGGGTGTTTACTTGGGTTTACTTAGCGATTTGGTTAATGCCCTTAATTGGTGCCGTTATTTGACGCCACTAACTAACACCATAAGTTTCACGGTAGGTTTGCATGGCGCTCAAGTGCACCTTGAGCTTAGGGCTTGCTGCCACATAGTCGATGATCTCATCAATGCTGAACAGCGCCTCGACTCGGTAACCCTCGGCTTTGAGCTCTTGGATTGCACTGTTTGCCCCAACCCCGCGCTCCTTACGATCCAGCGCCACGATCACCCCAGCGATCTGCGCGCCTTCGGCTTTGAGCAAACTGATCACCTCACGCATGGCCGTGCCTGCGGTGATCACATCATCGATGATCCACACTGACTGACCCGCAACCGGCGCGCCGACCAGCTGGCCACCCTCGCCGTGAGCCTTAGCTTCCTTGCGGTTATAACCCCAAGCCACGCGCGCAGCGTGCTCGCTCCAGAGCATCTGCGCGACGCCAGCTGCCAGCGGGATACCTTTATAAGCAGCACCAAAAAGCTGGGTTACTCCGGCCCCGCTGAGTCTACTTGCGTAAAGTTTAGCGAGCAGCGAGCTTGCCTCAGAGTCGCAAACCAGACCGGCGTTAAAAAAGTAGGGGCTGATCCTGTCTCTTATACACATCTCCGAGCCCACGAG
>OJDZ01000782.1_pt1 | contig 15912 bp, 18 predicted proteins | sample 1592981 | NCBI WGS metagenome assembly OJDZ01 (sample SAMN05416851, study PRJEB24817) | seawater metagenome | isolation source: Sea water | place: Canada:Atlantic | collected 2013-07
ATCTACACACTGCATATCGTCGGCAGCGTCAGATGTGTATAAGAGACAGTTTTATCGCCATGACATAAAGCGGTTTTTATACCGTCGAGTTTTAACTCTTTGGCTAAAATATTAGCGCTTTCTTTAGTGCCGGCAAACACCAGTACTTGTTGCCAATTATTCACGCCAATAAGCTCAGAAAGTAACTCTGCTTTGCGCGTTTCAGACACCCAGTAAACGGATTGCTTTACTTTACCTGAGGTAGAGTTTTGACGTGCTACTTCAATTGTTTTTGGCGTTTTAAGTATTTTCTTCGCTAAAGTTTTAACTTTATTTGAGAATGTAGCAGAAAACATTAAGGTTTGGTGTTTCGCCTTAATCATAGCAACAATGCGTTCAATATCGTTATAAAAGCCCATATCAAGCATGCGATCGGCTTCATCTAGTACCAGGTATTGCACTTGTGATAGGTCGACATTACGCTGTTCAAGATGTTCAATTAAACGACCCGGTGTTGCCACGAGTACATCAACACCACTTTTAAGCATTTTAGTTTGTGGTGGCATATTTACACCACCAAAAATAACACCCGAGCGCAACGGCAAAAACTCACTATAAGCTTTCACGTTTTTTTCAACTTGCGCAGCTAATTCACGTGTTGGCGTTAAAATTAACGCTTTAACTGTACTTGTGGTATCAAAACCATCTGCATTAGCTTTTACTTTTTTCGCTAAACCATCAAGAATTGGCAAGGTAAATGCTGCCGTTTTTCCCGTGCCTGTTTGCGCACTTGCTAAAACATCAACGCCTGTACGAATAACAGGAATAGCTTGTTGCTGAATCGGTGTTAAATTTTTATAACCGCATGCTTTTACCGCTTTTAGTAAATTAGCCGATAAACCTATTGCATCCACACTCATCACATCACCATTTCTGTATTATCGTAAACGACGCAGTTAGCTAAATCGCTATGCGCCAAAATATTAAGGCGCGCATTATAGCAGCTTTGTTGCAAGTTGTTGCTATTAAATATTCAGACTAATGCTGTTCAATTAATTGTGACTTAGCACCTATTAGCGATTTAATAAATAACGTAACATCGTAGTAATTACTAAGCCTGTTAAGTTATTTTTCCACAACAATAACAACAGGCTAGTGATAATAACGATACAGCAAAAACCTTACTTTTTATGCCAAATATCTTTAGTCAAATTAAAGTCTTTTTGCTCTTGCTCATCCGGCTGATAAGTGGGCAGTAAACCTTTGTCTTGCTGTTGATGGTAATCCTTGGTTATTTTCACCACCACACCAGAGAGCATAAATAAGGCGCTAACATTAACTATCGTCATTAATCCTGTCGATAAATCGGCTAAAGCTATCACTTCAGGTAACGTCGCTATTGAGCCAAAGACCAACATTAATAAAAAACCAATACGCAGAAACCATCGCCCTTGCATGTTATCCATTTTCAAGTATTTTAAATTGTTATCTGCATAGGCATAATTTGCCACAATTGAGGTAAAGGCAAATAATAATATAGCGATAGAAATAAAGTCACTGCCCCAAGCACCGACTTGATAAGCAAGTGCTTGTTGGGTTAATTGAATACCTTGTGCTTGGCTACCGGTCTCTTTAAAAAGTAAAATCAAAATAGCGGTGCAAGAACAGATAACAATAGTATCAAAAAACACCGCCAACATTTGAATGTAACCTTGAGATACAGGATGCGGAGGAAACGGTTCAGCAGCTGCGGCGGCATTAGGTGAACTACCCATACCCGCCTCATTAGAGTACAAACCACGTTTAACTCCTTGCACAATAGCCGCACCAACCAAGCCACTGCCGGCCTCTTTTATGCCAAACGCCGAGGCAAATATATCATTAATAACCGCTGGCACTTTTTCAATATTTAGCCAAATAACCCCTAAACAAACCAGTATGTAAAGCAAACCCATAAAAGGTACGGTTAACTCAGCAAAACGAGCTATATTTTTTAACCCCCCCATAACAATAAAAGCCGCAGCAAACGTAATTGCAATACCGGTATAGAATGGTTCAAAACCGTATGAGCCACTAAATGCGCTAGTGATGGAGTTTGCCTGAACGGCACTAAATACAAAGCCATAACCAAAAAACAAACATAGCGAGAATGTTATCGCTAATTTTTTATTATTTAAGCCTTTACTCATGTAATAAGCGGGACCACCACGGAAATTTCCGTTGCTGTCACGTTCTTTATAAAGTTGGCCTAAGGCACTTTCAGCAAATGCTGTTGCCATGCCTATTAAGGCAATTGCCCACATCCAAAAAACAGCACCCGCGCCGCCTAGCGAAATAGCAACCGCCACCCCCATCAAGTTTCCTGTACCAACACGGGCTGCCAACGACGTACATAAAGCTTGAAAAGAAGAAATACCATGAGTCGAACTTTTTCGGCTCGACTTTAAAATCGTAAACATATGAAAGAAGCGTCTAATTTGCAGCCCCTTCAAACGAATAGTGAACCATATACCACAAGCACTGAGCAGATAAATTAAAATACTGCCCCATAAATAACCGTTAATAGTTCCTACCCACAACTCAATGAAACTGGGTTCAATTACACTTGGTTCTACCACGTTATTCTCCGAAGGATTAGTTGTTAGTTATAACTCAGCATATTTTTAGGGTGATTAAACCTGCTACCAAGATTTACGCATGGCAAAAATCACCCTAGTGACTGCATTAAATAACCGGTTTGAATGTTGAGCGTAATTTAAGAAGTTAAAGAAGCTATATAAAGCCGTATAAACCTTGCCGGCAGATATAACTTTTCAAGCTAAAAAATACTTTTATGATCCAAGCTGAGGTTAACTAATTAATTTTTATTTTGAATAGCTTAACAAAATTGCTTACTAGATAAATAACTTTATCACCGCCAGATAAAATAAAACCAGCAACTACGTAAGCCGTCATAAATAATCCGCAAGGAAAAGTGCAAAAAAGCAAGGTGGAAATTTAGAAGCCAGTATTGGTATTAGCTAGCTAAAACTAATTTAATGATAAAAAAAATGCCGATAATGATTATCGGCATTTTAAGTCTAACTATTTAAGTTTTAAGTGAGAAACTAGAGCGCTTTAAATATTGCTTCCACAGAGTCTTTAGCATCACCAAACAACATTTGTGTGTTGTCTTTGAAAAACAAGGGATTTTGCACACCAGCATAGCCTGTTGCCATTGAGCGTTTAAACACCACAACATTTTTTGCTTTCCACACTTCTAATACCGGCATACCCGCAATCGGGCTAGTAGGATCTTCAGCCGCCGCGGGGTTAACCGTATCGTTAGCGCCAATAACTAGCACCACATCAGTTTCAGGGAAGTCATCATTGATTTCTTCCATACCTAAAACAATATCATAAGGCACTTTTGCTTCAGCTAATAACACGTTCATGTGACCTGGTAATCGACCAGCTACCGGATGAATAGCAAAACGTACATCTACGCCTTTATCTTTTAAGGTTTGAGTCAATTTATAAACTGGGTATTGAGCTTGTGCTACCGCCATGCCGTAACCTGGGGCAATGATCACCGACTTCGCGCCATTTAACATATCAGCCACAGCTTCTGCGTTTATTTCAACGTGATCGCCATAGTCGGTATCCGTATCGATCACCACATTAGTACCAAAACCACCGGCAATCACGCTGATAAAAGAACGGTTCATCGCCTTACACATAATGTAGGAAAGAATTGCACCTGAAGACCCTACTAACGCCCCCGTAACAATTAACAAATCATTACTCAGCATAAAACCTGCAGCCGCAGCAGCCCAACCAGAATAAGAATTAAGCATAGAAACAACCACCGGCATATCGGCGCCGCCAATTGACGCAACTAAATGCCAACCAAAAACAAAGGCAATTAAGGCCATTAAATACAGTAAATTATCACCACCACCTTGCTGAACAAAAAGCACCATCAAGACAAAGGATAAAACACCAGCGGCTAAATTTAACTTATGACGATGAGGCAGCATTAACGCGGCTGAATTAATAATGCCACGTAACTTACCAAAGGCAACAATCGAGCCGGTAAAGGTTACCGCGCCAATAAACACACCAAGAAACACTTCCACTAAATGGATATTAGTCGCCATTTGCTGACTGTCGGTAAAGTTGGCCATTACAGAATGGTCCATTTCAAAGTAACTATTGAAACCCACCAATACCGCAGCTAAACCAACAAAACTGTGCAAAATAGCCACTAACTCTGGCATTTGCGTCATTTCAACTTTTTTCGCCAACTGCAAACCGATAGTTGCACCAATGAGCATAGTTACTAAAATTATCCAAACATTGTCGACACGGGGATCAGCAATGGTGGCAATAAGCGCAATAGCCATACCGACAATACCGTACCAATTACCCGTTTCTGCGGTTTGCTGCTTACTCAATCCCGACAAACTAAAAATAAACAATAACGCAGCTAAAATATAAGCAGCACTGATTAAACCTTGAGAAAATTCCATTACATCGCCCTTATTTTCTAAACATTTTTAACATACGTTTAGTGACCACAAAGCCACCAACAATATTGATCGTCGCGATAAGTATGGCGACACCGGCGAGCACTTGAATTAACGGGTTACTATTACCCACCTGCAAAACTGCACCAACAACGATAATGCCAGATATAGCATTAGTAACACTCATCAATGGCGTATGCAGTGAGTGACTGACATTCCAAACCACGTTGTAACCAATAACACAGGCTAAAACAAACACCGTAAAGTGTGAGAGAAAGTCAGCCGGTGCAACACTAGCAACCCAGGCAAAAAGCAAAGCACCTGCGGCCATAAAAATATGCTTTTTCCCTTGGCTCATGGATTCTTCTTTTTTCACCTCTACCGTTTTTACTGGTTCAGCCTTCGGTTTAACTGGTGCTGCACTCACTTGAATAGGTGGTGGCGGAAAGGTAATTTCGTTGCCTTTGACAACCGTCATATTACGAATAACAACATCTTCAAAATCAATATTGAACGTGCCATTTTTTTCTTTACACAACAACTTTGCCAAACTGACTAGGTTATTGGCGTACAACTGTGACGATTGATTCGGTAGCCGAGAAACTAAGTCGGTATAGCCAATAATTTTAACGCCATTCGCATTAACTACCTTACCTGCCTCAGTTAACTCACAATTTCCGCCCCCTGCCGCGGCTAAATCAACCACGATGCTGCCAGTTTTCATCGACTCAACCATGGCAGTGGTAATCAATTTAGGTGCGGGCTTACCTGGGATCATCGCGGTGGTAATAATAATATCAACATCTTTTGCTTGTTCTGCAAACAAGGCCATTTCCGCGTCGATAAAGGCTTTGCTCATTTCTTTTGCATAACCATCGCCAGAGCCGGTATCTTCAGGCTCTTCATAGTCAAGCTCAAGAAACTCAGCCCCCATACTTTCTATTTGTTCTTTCACTTCAGGGCGGGTATCAAAGGCACGGACAATAGCGCCTAAACTACTGGCTGTGCCAATAGCAGCGAGCCCTGCAACACCGGCACCAATAATCATCACTTTAGCGGGCGGCATTTTACCTGCAGCGGTTATTTGGCCAGTTAAAAAACGGCCAAAGTGATGTGTCGCTTCAATAACGGCACGATAACCGGCAATGTTCGCCATCGAACTTAGCGCATCCATTGATTGACTGCGGGTCATTCTTGGCACCATTTCCATCGCTAACGTGGTAATACTTTTCGCCTTTAACGCCGCTAAAATATCGTCATTTTGTGCTGGTGCAATAAAACTGATCAGATTTGCACCGTCTTTCATTAACTCGATTTCTTCAATGCTCGGAGGATTTACTTTAAAAATAATATCGGACTGCCAAACATTTTTTTTGGTAACAACACTGGCACCCGCCTCAATAAATTCTTGATCGGTAAAACTTGCTTTAGTACCACAGCCTTTTTGTACTTGCACTTCAAAGCCCAGCTTTAACAAAGCAGCTACCGCGGTTGGCGCGCTAGCGACTCGGTTTTCACCTGATAATGTTTCTTTCGGTATACCAATAATCATAAATCACCTTTATTCATCACAAAAATTTCATCATAAAAATAGCGCTTCACAAGTGAAGTAAATAGTTTGTGTTCTTGTTTTTACTTGTGAGGTATCTCATGCAACTGAATGTTAAAATTATAATTAACTCGATTAATTAGACTAATGTTTTACCACTATTCGTTTACTTTTCATACATCAAGCTTATTTATTTTCGCTATAAGCTAGCCGATATAACTTTATCGCTTATAGCCCAAAGGTCTAGTTTGCTCTGTGGCGATAATAGATTAATATATTGAAATACATGCTAATAAGGATAGAAAGATGATTTATCAACTCGCTAACGTAGCGCCAAGCTTAACTGACAGCAATTTTATCGCCCCCAATGCCACACTTATCGGTGACGTAGTGTTGGCTGAACATGCCAGTGTTTGGTTTAATGTTGTTATTCGTGCTGACATGGAAACCATCAAAATTGGTGAAAATAGCAATATTCAAGATGGTTCGATATTACATGTTGATACAGGCTTTCCAATAACCATTGGGCGTGATGTCACCATTGGTCATAAAGTCATGCTACACGGTTGTACCATTGGCGATAACACCTTAGTTGGCATGAATGCCGTAGTACTTAACGGTGCTAATATAGGTAAAAATTGTTTAATTGGCGCCAATAGTTTGGTGACTGAAAACATGCAAGTGCCTGATGGCCATTTAGTTATGGGTTCACCGGCAAAAGTTGTCAAAGCCCTTGATGATGCCACACGCGCTATGTTTACAAAGTCTGCGATGCATTATGTAGACAATGGTCAGCGCTATTTAAATGAGTTAACTGAGGTAAAGCGCTAACATTTAGCATTTAAATGACTTCGCCCTTTTAACTTAGCGACGGCATTAATTAATGATCACGATACAGCTTCAAATTGGGGGAGATTTATTTTCATCATAATCGCTTTTCGGCGCTGTTTTATCTACAACACCCGAGTATTTCATCCAAAAGCAAATTATTCACTTTACCCGCAGGTAACAAATGGTAATAGCGGCGAAGATTTGTTATTAATAGGTAAAATAAATAAGGAGAAAACTTTCTGGTAGGAAAAGAGGAAAGTTTCCTCTGATCAAGTTGTTATAAGTTTAGGCTAGCTTCCATGCAAGGTGACAGAATCATAAATGCTCATTATTTTGAATGTGAAAATATTCAAGGAACAGAATTAGAAAGTCTTGTGGGCTTTTATGATGGACAAGATCCTTACGGAATGGATATTATCCTTTTAAAATTAAAGGGAGTTGAACTCTGGCAACGTTTTTTTCTTGATGCGGGTATCGGATTTTGGGAAAACTATGATCAAGTGAGTGCATTTGAAGATTATGAAGATTTAATCCCGATTAATATAGCAGACAAATATTCTTTGAAAGGGCTATGCCTTCAACATATTTCATGTATTGGTAACAACAAAGAACTTTCAATAATCAGTTTTAAAGTCGGAAAGTCAAATTTTATTTTAATGCATAAAGATACTAAAAATATAGAGTCAGAAACTATATTTAAAAAGTTATAACAAGATTCAACAGGACTAAAAACAGTGGGCTGTTGGCTTCGCTCCATTTTAGCCCGTTAATTGGGCGTTAGGGTTATATGAAATATCTGAGTTTAATTGCACTATTATTTACTTTTTCTTCCTATGGAATTGGTCCAAAACAATTCGATATTAAGGATTTTTTTGCGGATGCAAAATTCATAGGTACTGGAGTTGTCATTTCAGGTTTTTCTTTGCCTAAAAGCTCTCTAGAAAATTCTTGTGGGGCAACCTTTGAAGTCTTGGTTGTAACACCTATTTTGGGAGCTAAAAAAGGTGAAATCGTTAAATTACATCATATTATGGATAATCGTTTTTCATCTCTTGAAATTGGAAGTAAATATTTTATTTATGCAGAAGATAAATCTACTCATAAATTAATAAACTTAGGTGATGAAATTGATATATCTCTAAATGATCCCAGACCTAAATCATGTCATTCTAAAACAACTGATTTATATATTTATCGTGAGTTTACTCAAAAAATAAATAGTGAAAGTGGTTACAGTTGGATAGGTGATTTTAATATTGATAGTTGGATGGGGTTGCAACAAATAAAACAAGTTAAAACATTGCCTTGGGTCTATTCTGGCTTTATAGATGATAAGTATGGTATGTTCACAGAATCTTGGAAGTATGCGTTTGGTAAAGATAATGTCTTCGGTGGTGCACCACAGCTTGAGGCTATTATAGAGTTGTTTAAACAACAAGCGGAAAAATAGCCCTAACAAGTGACTATGGTGTCAAATCCTAGTTTTAATTCATTTTTGGATCCCAATAAACACCATCCCTCACCATCGAATTTAAGATCACTACCATCTTTCTCACGCACGCTATAATGGCTATTTTTTCGGCTTTCCAGCGGCGATTAGCCGCTGATATGTTGCTTTGAAAATAGGGTTGCATCGCTGACATCATCGACATGAACATTGCTGTGGGTATTTAGTGATGTGAAAAATTTCAACGTAAAAAGAACTAACAGAGAATGTCAAAAAAAAATAATTGAAATTGAAGTCAGAAAATTAAGTATTATAAAAGCAGATAGAAAGTGCTTTCCCTATATATTTGGTTTTGTTGCAGGATTTGGGGCTATACTATGTTGGTTTGGTTTTCGTCAATGGATTGTAGATATATATCCTGATGAAGAAGCTTTGCGTAAAGAACAACTTAAGAGTTAAATAATTGCTAACAAGGCAGCGTCACGAGTTAAGTTTAAAAAACGTAGATAAAAAGCAAATCAACTACGATAAGTAGCAGTTTGCTAGACTTCACTATACAACTTTTTTGCCTGGTATTAAGGCGTCAATCACTTCTAGGAAAAGTCTATGAAACCGTTTATCTGCATAATTTCCATTTTATTTGTTTCTTCATGCACTACACCAATAAGTGTTAAAGCAAATTCCACCGAGTTAGCGAGTCATCAGATATCAACTATTGCTAAATCGGATTGGATTCATGGCTCTGAAAATTGTAAAACTAATCAAGGATCAGCGTTTGATGTTTATAAACATGATGAGCAGAGTTTTATTATTCGACAAAACAAATGCCTAACCTTTGAAGCGCCTTTTAGTTATATTTTGGTTGGAGTCCAACAAATTTTGGTTTTAGATACGGGTGCGTTAAGTGATAATCCTGAGTTTTCTTTGTATACAGAGTTAGAGAAAATCATTGGAAAAAACCAATTAGCCGTTAAGAAATTACTTGTCGTTCACTCACATAGTCACAGCGATCATTATCAAGGCGATGTTTATTTTAATGGACGGAAAAATGTTGAAGTCGTTAAAACATCAGCGTCAGACGTTAGGTCATTTTTTAGTTTTTCCGATTGGCCTCAAGGAGAAAAAACAATTGATCTTGGAGGCAGAAAAATAGTTGTTATACCTACGCCTGGTCATCAAGAAGAAGCAATAAGTGTATATGACCATCATACAAAATGGCTAATGACAGGAGATACATTATATCCTGGTTATATTTATGTAAAAAACTGGCAAGCATACAAAGATAGTATTGATAGATTAACTCACTTTACTAAAAATAATGCTGTTACAGCTATAATGGGAGCACATATAGAAAAGCAAAAATCGCCAAACTCCTATTTTCCTATTGGTTCAACCTACCAACCCAACGAGGCAAGCCTTGATTTAACAGTTGAAAGCTTGCAGATTCTAAATAAAGAGCTAAAACACGACAATAGACCACGTGAAATCACATTAGATGACTTCATTATAAAACCGATGAGTAGTTTACAAAAAATGCTAAGTAATACTGCAAGGTGGTTCACTCAATAGCAACAGCATTCAAGCCGCACAAGCAGTGATGTGGTAATTTTCGGTCACATAGATATGACTGTCGATGTAATCAAGTTCAATAACGCCAAATACTGATACTTTTGGTTTAAATATCAGCGAATACCTTGGGTATTTTCATCGACATGATGAAGGCAACGATACATGGCGCTATATATTTACACCGCCAAAAAAAGTTAACCCAATACCTGTAACGGCTAAATTATTATTGTATTGCGTAAATAGTAATAAGTAGGTATAAAACTATCGGCCTCGCTGATTGTAGTCCCTTATTAGGCCTTAAATGTATAGGATAATCATGTACAAACTCATAGTTTTAAGCTCAATATTGATAACCGCTATTTTTTCAGCAAAGGTTAAAAGTAGTGAATGTGATATTTCAGGTATTTGGGATCACAGCGCTAAACCTGCAAAACTTTTTATTGATCTAACTAAAGGTGAAATATCAGTTCATTCTCACGATGTAACCCCTAAATCAATTGGTTTGGTGGTTTTGAAAAATCTTAAACTTGGTGCAACCAAATATGCTTGGGATGCAAAAATGTACAGCGCAGCAGAAGATGCATTTGTTGATGTTGAAATAACGTCAAAAAGCTGTAACCAATTAAGTGTTGATTTTCATGGTGAAGAAGTTTTACGACTGATCAGGTAAGTTTAAACATTATCGACTGTTCTAGATGAATAAAACAGACAATTAAAGCTGCTCTCGGCACCACTGTGGTAGATAGCTTTTAGTTTCATCAAAAAACTTTAACCATCATGTAGACAAGGAAGCATAGTGAGTAAATTAAAAGTTACATTGATTATATTTTTCATGGTTGGATGCACATCAACTGACAATAGTAAGCTGGGTTATAATGGAGTAACTCAATCAACTCCTGATAATTTAGGCGCATTACAAACGCTAGAAAGCCTTAAAAGTAACCCTGATGCGCGGTTTAGCAATCAAAGTGGTTGGATTATCATTAATGTTGACGTTGCAGATGAACAAGCAATCTATTCGTTTACTCCTAAATCCCACCCAGCTTATCCATCGATAGTGAAAAGAGAAATAGTAGAGAGAAACGGCGCTATACACATAGACATGAGCGCAAAGTGTAGCGCATCAAAGGCGGTGTGTGATGAGCTTATCCAGCAATTTTTAGCACTAAACAATCAAATCAAGCAATCAATGCAAAGATAGTAAGCGCCTAACAATAATACAGAGTATTAAATCGCCACTAACACAGAGCAATATTAGATAGTGGCTAGCACTTATAAACCGGCTTGGATCATTGCTTTAATTTTATGGGCCTTAACAAAATGATCTAATTGATGCGTTTGAATCCACCAAGTAGCGGCTTCCATAAGCAGCTCAGGGGTATCATTTTTATTGGCAAAAAAAGCATAAAATGAAAGGCCAACATCATCACCTTTGCTGGCAATCTTTTTATCACAAACCTTGATGATTTTAGCTCTTAATTCTGCTCTCATTATTTACTCGTCAGGTTAAATTTTTGGTTTTAATCCACGTCATGCAAAGGCCACAACACGATATAATCTTCGAAGTCTTCCAATTCAACATCGTTATCTTTAATGATTTTGCCACGTACCGACATGCCTGCTTGATGCATGGCTGACTTTTTACCGTTATGTAATAGCGGGTGCCAAGACGGCATGCCTCTGCCCTCTTTTAAGCGTCGATAAGTACAGCTTGGTGGCATAAAAAACACATCGTCTAAGTTTTCTTGCGTAAGCTGAACACAATCTGGCACTAACACAGTACGTTGCTCATATTTGGAACACTGGCAACTTTTATCGTTAAGTAAATGACAAGCAATGTTTGAGTAGTTCATTTGCTCGCCCTCCACAATATGCGTTGTCGGCATTAATTCAGTTTCATCTGTGGTACTTTCATCATCAATAAACTTGTGTAAACAGCATTTAGCACAGCCGTCACATAATGACTCCCACTCAGGTCGGGTCATTTCGTTGAGTGTTTTGGTTTCCCAAAAACGCTCTATCGGCATTTTTTTTGCTTTGTCTTTTGACAACGAGCGATTACTTTTTTTACTCATAGCGCTACTTATTACACTTAGTTATGGTTTATAGAGGCTTATTTAATCGCTGGGTATTTAATATGATCAGATAAATGCCCAACCGAGCTAACAAAGTAGTATGACAAGTTCCAATGCATCAAACTTTTATAGTTATTGTAAGCCAGATAAGCACGACCTTTTACGCCATCAGGAAAAACTAATGTTGCATTAACATCTACCTGAGGCAAGTTAGTGCCGTCGGTACGTCGAACACCTAATGTCTGCCATTGTGCTAAGGTTTTTTCACTTTTAGCCCAGGCTTTTAGCCAGTTTTTACGTCCACCGGTTTTTTGAGGGATTGCCAGTGAGGTATCAAAATCACTAGGTAACTTAACTTGTCGTCCCCACGTTAGCGCGTCGTTCCAACCTTCATTCTTTAAGTAATTTGCCATTGAAGCAAAAACATCAGCTTGGTTGCCCCAAATGTCTTTTTTACCGTCACCATCACCATCAACCGCATAGGCAACAAATGAGGTTGGCATAAACTGGTTTTGTCCCATAGCACCGGCCCAAGAGCCTTTCATGCTAGCGCTATCAATATGGCCTTCTTTCAATATTGTTAACGCTGCCCATAATTGCTTTTTAAAGAACGCTTCGCGACGCCCTTCATACGCTAAGGTTGAAAGTGCAGAGACGACATTATAGTTGCCCATGATTTTGCCAAAGTTAGTCTCTAGCCCCCAAAGGGCAACAATAAATCGGGCTTGTACACCATATTCAGCAGCAACTTTGCTCAATAATTCTTGGTGTTCTTTATACATGGCTCTGGCGCGTTTTATTTTCCATTCAGGTAAACGCTTAGGTAAATAGCTATCGAGTGTTTCAACTTTTTCTGGTTGGCTACGATCCGCTTTTACCGCACGTTGATGAAAAACTGCATGAGCAAAAGACTCATCAATTAAGGTTTGTTCAAAACCCTTAGCAAGTGCTTCTTGTTTAAGCTTTACAAGGTATTGCTCAAACCCTGCTTGGGTAAGTGTTGGGGTTGTTTTAGTTTCAGCAGCCAATGTAGCTTGAGAGCACAGCGCTAAAAAAAGTGAAAATGATAAGCTTTTGACAGATTTAATATAACGCATAATTATTCCTCTGTGCTTTTCTGGTTGGCTAGGGTCATATTGGCTTTATGCGCTTTTAATAAATCATCTTCTTTCGGCGTTAATTGCAAATAGTAACCTTGCTCAGCTAAGTTTTCTTTTACTTTGTCAATATCAGCAAAACCTAGCTTCACCTTTGTGGCAAGATTAAGCACGGTAACCATAATGGGTGTACCAAACATTTTCATTAGCGTTTCAGGTACATCGGAGAAATCATCCCGTTTATTAATAAAGAGATAGGTTTGCGCTTTTTTTGAACTTTTATAAACACTACACAGCATAATGGAGACCTATGATTGAATGGAATTTGGAAATTTTTTCATTTACGTTCTTAACACTATTTTTGTTAAATGTGCATATAACCTAACACTGCAGCACCACAAACTATTTACATACCGTGTGTCATACTTTACTCACGGAATGTATTACTCACATCAGTTACTGGCATTGATTGCTGACATTAGTGGCTAACATTGATGACAGCCATTAACACGTCACTCTATTTGAAATCATTCTCAACAAATGCTAACAATTTATCACCGCATACTGGCTTGCGCCAGCCACGCATAACATCAACTAAGTGAATATTATGCTCAGCGTCATTAAGTTTAAAGTGCCAAGATAAGAACTGGTTTATTTGTTTTTTTGAGGCCAAATTTTCTGTCAGTAAATTGGCTTGCTCACTTATTTTACCAAGATAACTTTTAACTTTTTTAAAGTTTTGTTTATAACCTGGATATTCATCAAGGCGTACGATTGGCTCTGGCAATTCAGGGTTTTTCTCTTCATTAACTCGTTTTAATACCGATAGCATCGCATTACCTTTGTGCCTCACATCAAGCGTTTCAACCCCTTCAATATTCGCCATAATAGCAACATTAGCAGGATTAACTTGCGCGATGGCTAATAAGGTATGATCTTTCACGATAAAGCCAATAGGACGATCTTTTTGTTTTGCCTGTTGGTAGCGCCAAATGGTTAGTTGCTGCAATATGTATAACTGCTGAGGGCTTAAGCGCCAAGCCATTTTAATATTACGATACAACAGGCTTTCATCAATCGGGGTAAATTTACGCTCAACCATTAAGTCACTTTCTTCTTGCGCTGCCGCTAGCCAGCCAGACTTTTCAATATCGGCCATTAACAAAGGTAAAACATTAAATAAATGTTCAACGTCTGCCTCAGCATACTTAAGCTGTTTAGTGGTTAATGGTCGCTTCATCCAATCAGTTCGGGATTCAGACTTGTCGAGTTCAATATCCGTGTAATGCGCAATCATAGCCGCATAACCCATTGATAAGCCGTGGCCTAAAAATGCCATAATAATTTGGCTATCAATTAAGTTTACCGGTCGACAATTACCGGCAGTGAGGAAAACTTCGAGATCTTCCGAGCAAGCATGTAGTACTTTTTGAATGTGAGGATTTTCAAGTAACTGCCAAAAAGGTGATAAATCAGCTAAAGCAACGGGGTCAATTAACGCCAGTGTATTGCCGTCATTTATCTGAATAAGCCCTAATTTAGGGTAGAGTGTTCGGGTGCGAACAAACTCGGTATCAATAGCAAGCACAGGCGCTTGCGCATAACGTTGACAGACTTGATGTAATTGTTCAGGGCTTTCGACATAAATTCTTTCAAGAGTTGCTTGCACGTAATATCCTATATAAATCAAATACTGGGCTGAATGTTTTCACTACGCTAACATCATAAGTATGGGCAATGGAAATAGCGAAAATATATTCAGCGTTACAATATCTTATTTTCTAGCGCTTGCCAAAATGAAATTCAATGGTGCTGCGCAAATAAAAATGACAAGCTCAACCTTTTAGGGCGCTTGTCATTTTTTACTTATTAGAAAGTACTGATTAAAGCCTGCTTATTAAAACAAACCTTAGCCAACTGAACTTGGCCACACAGCTATTAACGTCTGCGTCTAGTTGCTTGTTGGCTGCGGTGTTGATGTTTTTTCACTGAACGACGAATTCTTCTACTTTTCGCATTATCCATCGCTTTTTCATCTACTTTCACTTTACTTTGTGTTTCAGGCGCTAAATCAACCAGTTTTCTGTAGTAGTTAACATCTTGTAAATTCAGCTCAGTCCAACCACCTAATGGCAATTGACGCTTCATTTCTAAATCGCCGTAGCGAACACGGATCAAGCGGCTAACTTGTACATCTTGGCTTTCCCATAAGCGACGAACTTCGCGGTTACGTCCTTCTGACAATACCACGTGGAACCAATGGTTACGACCTTCACCGCCTCGATAGGTTATTTTTTGAAACTTAGCAGGACCGTCTTCTAACTTAACGCCATGACGTAATGTTTGCAGCATAGCTTCGTTAACTTCGCCAAAAACACGTACCGCATATTCACGTTCAACCTGCTTAGACGGGTGCATTAAACGGTTTGCTAGCTCACCATCGGTAGTGAAAAGCAACATACCCGAGGTATTAATATCTAAACGACCAACCGCAATCCAACGACTGCCCTCTAATTTCGGTAAGCGGTCAAATACGGTTGGACGCCCTTCTGGATCTTTGCGCGTACACATTTCGCCTTCTGGCTTGTTGTACATTAATACCCGGCACAAATCGTCTTCTAATGGTTTAAGCTTAATTTGGTGGCCATCGACACGAATAAGTTCGTTGCCTTCGACACGGTCGCCCAAATAAGCGGTTTTACCTTCAACACTAACGCGGCCAGCGCTGATATAGGTTTCCATTTCTCGGCGTGAACCTGCTCCGGCTCGTGCGAGTACTTTTTGCAATTTTTCAGACATAGGTCTTAACCTGTCTCTTATACACATCTCCGAGCCCACGAGACGGACTCCTATCTCG
>OJDZ01000793.1_pt1 | contig 15791 bp, 10 predicted proteins | sample 1592981 | NCBI WGS metagenome assembly OJDZ01 (sample SAMN05416851, study PRJEB24817) | seawater metagenome | isolation source: Sea water | place: Canada:Atlantic | collected 2013-07
CTACACACTGCATATCGTCGGCAGCGTCAGATGTGTATAAGAGACAGATATATTGATGATCAAGACAAAAAATACTATAAAAGTGAGGCTTTAAATGAGTGCGGATTAAATACATATTCGTTTATGCGTAAAAGTCTTGCTTCAACACTTATATACGAAGCTAATGCTAAATATGACTATATTGATCCAACAGAATCTGTTATTAACCAAATGATTGATAATTTTATGGATGATTCAAAAAATAAGGACATATTAGAGTATTTGGATTATATTATTTTTCTTTTGAAATTTATAGATTCAGAATCTATTGGTGATAAATCAACTTATTTAGATTTTTTAAAAGTTCAAATTACCCAATCTAGTTTAAAGTTAATTTTCTATCGTAGCTTATGTGGTCAAGTTGGAAAAAATCGAGAGGCGATAATCGCCACCGGTGCTTTAAGGTGGTTAAATTTAAAGAGTATTGTAGAGCCGCATAGACCCTATTACGAAGCATTGATTAATAGTCAGCCTATTCCTTGGAGAGATCATAAATTAAAAGAACAGCCTTTATAGGCTATTCTCTATCCTACTCCGCTATATGCACTTAACTACTATATCTCAGGTCATCTCTTTTACTTCAACCAAGACCTCAAATCCACTTAAAAGCATATTAAAATCTCTCAATCTACACCCGCAATCGACCAATCCCTAGCTGATTATTGAGTTGTATAAAAATTTGGTTTGAGCCCTTTATAACATCTATCGTGGCGCTACTGATAAATCATCGACTTACCTGGTAACATACCTAAATATAAGGCGTATTAAAAATCTTTAAAGCATCGGTATAATTCGTTAAGATTGCTTAAAGACTCCACGATCAACCATAAAAAAAACCAGCCCTTCTGGGCTGGTCGTTATTCTGCTTTCTTAATTATCGTTGTTTTATAAACACTAGGCCATCGCCTTCACGCCGACCATGACTTCATCGCCGCTCAGCTCAACATCAAAACACTCAACCGACACGGTTTCATCGTCCAGACATTCGCCGGATGCTAGGTTAAAGCGCTGCTTATAAATTGGGGACGCCACGTAGATCGCATCCCCAGTACCACCGACCATGCCGCGACTGAGGACATTTGCCCCGGAAAAAGGATCTTGGTTTGAGATCGCGTAAAGCGCTGACTCGTTGCCATTTTTCACATGAAACACAGCGACCTGCCGACCCTCAACCAGAGCGCAAACCCCGGTGTCAGGCAGTATGTCGGTGAGCTTGCAAACACTTTGTAGACTCATGGGTTACGCCTCAACTAATTCGATCTTTTTGGGTTTGGGTTTGATCTGGCCGCGCTCATCGACAAACTCGATGCTCGAATCCGCCTCATCCGAGTTCACGAAGTGGCGGAAGCGCTTGAGCGTCTCTGGGGTATCGAGCGCGGCTTTCCACTCGCAGACGTAGTTGTCGACGAGCAGCTGCATTTGCGCTTCTAACTCATCGCCAAGACCAAGTTTGTCCTCAAGGATCACTTTTTTGAGGTACTCAAGGCCGCCCTCGAGGTTCTCAAGCCACACACTCATGCGCTGCAAGCGGTCGGCGGTTTTGATATAGAACATGAGCACGCGATCGATCATGCTGATCAGCTCAGCGGAGTTTAGGCCGGTGGCGAACAAGTCGGCGTGGCGCGGGCGCATACCGCCGTTGCCGCAGACATACAGGCTCCAGCCGCCCTCAACCGCGATCACCCCGATATCTTTGCCCTGTGCTTCGGCGCACTCACGGGTACAGCCCGAGACGCCCATCTTGACTTTGTGCGGGGAGCGCATGCCTTTGTAGCGGTTCTCAAGCTCGATCGCGAGGCCGACTGAGTCGTCTACTCCGTAGCGGCACCAAGTGCTGCCGACGCACGACTTGACCGTGCGCAGCGACTTGCCGTAGGCGTGGCCCGTTTCAAAACCGGCATCTATGAGTTTTTGCCAGATACCGGGCAGTTGCTCCACTCGCGCGCCAAACAGATCTACGCGCTGCCCGCCGGTGATCTTGGAGTACAGACCGTACTCTTTGGCCACTTCGCCCAGCGCGATCAGCTGATCGGGTAGGATCTCCCCGCCTGCGACGCGCGGTACGACTGAATATGAGCCGTCTTTTTGCATGTTACCCATGAAGTAGTCGTTGGTGTCTTGCAGCGGCGCGTGCTCAGGTTTCAGTACAAACTCGTTCCAGCAGCTGGCAAAGATCGAGGTCGCGACCGGTTTACAGATCTCACAGCCATGCTGCGAGCCGCGGCCGTGTTTGTCGTGCAGGTCGCTAAAGGTTTTAAGCTCCCCGACGCGCACGAGGTTATACAGATCAGCGCGCGTGTAGCCAAAGTGCTCACACAAATCAGTGTTGACCTCGACACCCATGCTCTCAAGCTGCGCGTTGACCACGTCTTTGACCAGCGCCACGCAGCCGCCGCAGCCGGTGGCTGCGCAAGTGGTTTTCTTGATCGCCGCCATATCGGTGGCACCTTCGATCACCGCCCGACAAATGTCACCCTTGGTGACCGAGTAGCAAGAACAAATCTGCGCGCTCGCCGGCAGCATATCGACACCCATGGCCGGTGCACCGCTGACGTTTGGTAGGATCAAACTCTCGGGTTCGTCCGGCAGCTCAATCTCGTTTAGGAAGAGTTGCAGCAGGTTGTTGTAGTCACTGGTGTCGCCGACCAAGATTGCGCCAAGCAGCTTCTTGCCATCGCTTGAAGTGACCAGTTTTTTATAAACCTCAGTGCGCGGGTTCATGTAGGTGTAGGTGAGGGCGCCCGCTTCATCTGCATGCGCGTCACCCAACGAGCCAACCTCAACTCCCATGAGTTTGAGCTTGGTGCTCATATCAGCGCCCATGAAGCTCGACTCGGCATCACCAGCCAAGTGCTTAGCTAAGCTTGAGGCCATGGTGTAGCCCGGTGCGACTAAGCCGTAGATGCGGTTTTCCCAAAGCGCACACTCACCGATCGCATAGACGCCGTCCGCCGAGGTTTTGCACTGGTTATCGATCACGATCCCGCCGCGCGCGCCAACCTCAAGCCCGGCAGATTTGGCTAGGCTGTCCTGCGGACGGATACCGGCAGAAAACACGATGATGTCGGTTTCAAGCGCGGTCTCATCGGTGAAGTTCATCTTGAGGGTGCAGGACTCGCCCGCCACGATCTCACGCGTGTTTTTGGATAAGTGAGTGGTCACGTCCATATCCAAGATCTTTTTGTTCAGCAGCGCTGAACCGGTTTCGTCCAACTGCACGCCCATGAGGCGCGGCGCAAACTCAACCACGTGGGACTTAAGCCCCAGGTTCACCAAAGCTTTAGCGGCTTCTAAGCCCAGCAGTCCGCCGCCCACGATCGTGCCGACCTTTTTGCCTTTGGCTGCTGCGATGATTGCGTCCAGATCGTCAACCGTGCGGTAAACAAAGCAGTTCTCGTGCTCATGACCCGGCACCGGCGGTACAAACGGATAGGAGCCGGTCGCCAGCACCAGTGTCTCGTAGTGAAAGTTGCGCTTTTCGCTCGCGATCACTTTGCGCTCGGTATCAAGCGCGGTGATCGCCTCGCCTAGGTATAAGTGGATGCCGGCTTGTTTATAAACGTCCAAATCGACGAGGTTCAAGCGTTCAAGCTCTGGCGTCTCAAAGTAGCTCGACATCTGCACGCGGTCATACGCGGGGACATTTTCCTCACCAAAGACGTGGATCTCATGGGTGAGGTGCAATCCCTGCTCGATTGCTTTGATCACAAAATGGTGCCCGACCATACCGTTGCCGATGACGACGAGATTGTTCTTCATGGGTTAGCCCTGTGGTTCGTGGTTGGCTGCGGCCTGAAGCACTTTTGGTGCAAAACCGGCGCAGCGCTGTGCTGTACTCGTGTTGAAGCAAGTGTTGTGCCAATCAGGAGAGCTGAGCGTCGCTTTGATAAGAAAAATGCATCAATAAATAAATGTACCGATGGGTAGTAAATCAAGCAAGTGGTATGCAACTTGCTTGATTGGGGTGCAGGCACCAAAAAAGTGCCATGAGATTGGCTGAAGTTGCATAAACCTAAGGAACACCAGATGAGCGATACCAAGACCGGCGGTTTCCCGCTGTTTAACCTGAAGATCCCGCGCATGCGCACGCTGCACTTTACCTGGGTGGCATTTTTCATCACCTTTTTGGTGTGGTTTAACCACGCGCCGATGCTGGGCGCAATCGGGGACTCGCTGGGACTTGACGCCTCACAGATCAAAACCTTGTTGATCTTAAACGTCGCGCTCACCATACCTGCGCGAGTGATCGTGGGGATGTTGACCGATCGCTTTGGACCGCGGATCGTCTACTCAGGGCTTTTAATTGTGTGCGCGATCCCCTGTTTTGCCTTCGCGCTCGCCAGCACCTTTACCCAAGCCGCGATCGCGCGCTTTTTTATGGGCCTAATTGGTGCAGGCTTCGTGGTGGGCATACGCATGGTGTCGGAGTGGTTCCCAGCAAACGAGATGGGCACCGCCGAGGGGATCTATGGCGGTTGGGGCAACTTTGGCTCAGCGGCTGCTGCCTTTAGTTTGCCGACGCTCGCACTGATCTTTGGCGGCGACAACGGCTGGCGCTGGGCGATCGGCTTCACCGGCATGATTAGCTTTGTGTACGGGTTTATCTACTACCGCTCAGTGACCGATACGCCAAAAGGCGGCACTTACTACCGCCCCAAAACCAGCGGCGCTATGGAAGTGACCTCTAAAGGCGACTTCTTTTTCTTGATCATCATGAAAGTGCCGATGTACTTGGCGCTCGCGCTACTGGCCTGGAAGCTATCGCCTGCTGGGGTGAGCCTGCTCACACAGGGGTGGGTGTATGTGGCTTATGCCGCGCTGTTCCTACTGTTTCTCTATGAAATCGGGCAGGTTTGGAAGGTCAACAAGAGCGTGTTTGAGCGCGAGGTGCCGGAAAATCAGCGCTATGCGTTTAAACAGGTGGCGGTGCTCAACGTACTGTACTTTGCTACCTTTGGCTCAGAGCTTGCCGTGGTGTCGATGCTGCCGCTGTTTTTCGCTGAAACCTTTGGGCTCTCGGTGGTGGCAGCCGGCCTCATCGCCTCTAGTTATGCCTTTATGAACCTAGTGTCGCGCCCGGGTGGCGGCTGGCTTTCCGACCGCTTTGGCCGTAAGTCGGTGCTGCTCATCCTGACCGCAGGTCTGGCGCTGGGTTACTTCACCATGTCGCTGATCGATTCGAGCTGGCCACTGTGGCTTGCGGTCGTCGCTGCTATGGCGTGCTCCTTTTTTGTGCAGTCGGGTGAAGGTGCGGTGTTTGCCGTGGTGCCCCTGATCAAACGCCGCTTAACTGGCCAAATCGCGGGTATGACCGGCGCTTACGGTAACGTTGGCGCGGTGGTTTACTTAACCGTATTCTCTTTGGTGTCTGCCTCAAGCTTTTTCTTGCTGATCGCAGCCACCGCGGTACTGGGCTTTGTGGCGCTGTTGTTTATGCAAGAGCCTGAAGGCCACATGTACGAGGTTGGAGAGGACGGTGAGGCAGTTAAGATCGCGGTGACTTGATCTTGGTCCCTGCACACTGACTGAGTCTTGCGACATAAGTAAAATGCCCTCGCTAGCCAGCAACGCGCTTGAGCGGGGGCAGATTGTGTTGCAGTCATATAACACGGGTAGCCTACTTAAGGTATCTATTTGATACCATTAAGATACAACTCACCAATCTATCTACCAACTCACCCACCCACACACTAAAGCCACTGGAGAGCGATCATGAGTCTTGAGCAAGCCCTGCAAGTGGGTTCGGTGAGCATGGCTGGGCGAAAAACGGTTAACCAAGACGCTTGCGCCTCAAGAGTCACCGCTGACGTGGCTCTGATCAGCATCGCTGACGGCGTGAGCGCGTGCCAGCACCCATCTGAAGCCTCACAGATTGCCGTCACGCAGATGCACGCTGAATTTTTCAAAATTATGGACGCGCACCAATTTGATGCGCTGCGGATCATCGAGGCCAGTGAAACCGGGGTACATGCTGCAAACGAGGCGCTTTACTTTGGAGAGCTACCCGCCACTGAGCTGTATGGTTCGGCGAGCGCCATGCTCTCAACCCTAGCTACCCTAGTGGTAACCCGCAGGCGGGTGCGAGTGATCACCGTGGGCGACTCTCGGGTGTACCGGTTTCACCAGAACCGCTTGCACCAGCTCTCTGTGGATCAAAGGGACACTGAGGGGCGATTAACCAGTTTGCTGGGTCAGCAAAACCAAGTTCGCGCCAGTTTTGAGGATCAACTGCTCACGCCGGGGGAGATTTACTTGCTTTGCACCGATGGGGTGCATGACTATCTGGCAGATGAGGACATCGCGGCGTTTTTGGCGCATTTGAGTGCACAGACGATCACCCAGAGCCAACTTGAGCGAGCCGCGCAGCGGATCTGTGATGCGGCGCTCAAAGCGGGCAGCCGCGATAATCTGAGCTGCACGCTGGTTTGGGTGGGTGAGGACACCTTGGGCAGTGCCATACAAAACCGCGGGATGCGCGTACCGGACACCTTGCATGAAGGGGATACGCTGGATCACTACCGCATGGACCATGAGATGAGCTGCTCACCGCGTTCTCAAGTGTTTAGCGCCACCGACACCCACACCGGTAAGCGGCGGGTGATCAAGATCTTGTCCGAGAGGTTTAGCGACGACGCCGAAGACATCAACGCTTTTTTGCGCGAGGAGCGGATCGGGCTGCGCTTAAGCGAGGTCAGCGGCGCGTTTCGGTTCTACCCAAGACCTGCGGGGACTGAGTTTCTCTATCACGTCTCTGAGTTTTTAGAGGGGCAAACCATACGCGACTATATCGAGCAGCATGCACCAGTGTCGCCCGAGGTCTGCGAGCGACTCATGCGCAAGATCGTGGCTTCGGTGCGGATGCTGCATCGCCACCACATACTGCACCAAGACTTGAAACCGGAAAACCTGATCTTGACTCCAGTTGGTGCGATCAAGGTGATCGACTTTGGATCGGCGGATTCACTGGTGCTGCGTCAGGCATTGCACGCCCCCAAAGGCGCGCTTGAATACACTGCCCCTGAGTACTACTACCAAGGCAAGATCGACATCCAGTCCGATCTGTTTTCACTCGGGGTGATCGCATACGAGTTGATGACGGCTAAGTTGCCATTTGACCATAAAGAGCTGATGAGCAGCCCCCGTGACTACTGGATCCGCCCGGCGACACGTGCCAATCCCAACTTGCCCACCTGGGTTGACGCGGTGTTTGAGCGGGCGCTCGCAAGCGAGCTATCGATGCGCTATGCGTCCATGTCAGAGTTTTTGCTGGATCTGGGCCCGGCCAACCATGAAAAACCTAAGTTTAAACCGCTGCTGGAGCGTGAGTCGGCGGTGGTGTGGAAGTGCTTAAGCGCGCTGTTGGTGTTCACGCAGCTGCTCACCCTGGCGCTGTGGCTGAGTTAGTCGGCAAAGCCTAAGCAAAATGCCCTCGCTGGCTGGCCTCAATCGTAAATCTGGCGTGGCTGGTACAGGACTTGCTTGGTAAGGGTGAGTTTACTTTGGCTTCCTTAATTATTTAAGGGACTACGTAGGGTTAGCTCAAACGCCTAAGGCGCGGCCAAAACAGCCGCAGTGCGTCAGGGAGCTGATTGGCGCCGAGTCACTACTTCACAAAAGGATAAACATGAGCAAGCGTATCGTGATCGTTGGAGCGGGTATGGCGGGCGTCAAGCTGGCTCAAGAACTGTGCGCGCTAGAAACTGACGCGCAGATCACCTTGATCAGCGCTGAGGCGCGCGCAGGCTACAACCGGATCATGCTCTCCCCAGTGCTTTCGGGTGAAAAACACATCGATGAGATCGCACTCACTGCTCCTGAATGGTTCAAGGACAGCGGAGTGAAGCTCGTCGCCGGTTGTGAAATTACCCAGATCAATCCTAACAGCAAGGTGGTTTCAAACGAGTGCGGCGATCAGTATACCTATGATACTTTAGTGCTTGCGACAGGTTCTAGTGCCTTTAAGATCCCTTTTAAGGGGATTGAAGGCGAAGGTGTCTATGTGTTTCGTACCTTTGATGACGTCTGCGCGATGCTGTCGCGCTTAAAAGCTGTTAGCCAAAGCGGGCCAGATCAAAAAGGGCGAGCCGTGGTGATCGGCGGTGGCCTGCTGGGACTTGAGGCGGCAGCGGCTTTAAACCGCCAAGGCGCCAAGGTGACGGTGATACACAACGCCGAGCACCTGATGAACACCCAGCTAAACGCTGCAGCCGCCAGCCTACTTCAAGATCACTTCGAGTCAAATGGTATCGAATTTATACTCGGTGCAAAAACCAAAGAGATCTTGCTCAAAGACAACCAAGTATCAGGCGTGGCTTTTGAAGATCAGGGCGATATAGAGGCTGATTTGGTGATCATGGCGGTTGGGGTCAGGCCCAATTTGGCGCTGGCTCAAAGTTTAGCTGATCAGAGTGATCTGCAGGTTGAGCGCGGCATCGTCGTCGATGCGCAGCTCAAAACCAACTTACCCGGGGTTTATGCGCTGGGTGAGTGCGTACAGTTTGAGGGACAAACCTTTGGTTTGGTGGCTCCGGTCTATGATCAGGCGAGGGTGCTGGCTGCTCACTTAGGCGGCGATGGTGGGCATTTTGCGATTAAGCCGCTCGCAACCAAACTTAAAGTCACCGGCGTTGATCTGTTTAGTGGCGGCGACATACGCGATCTCGATCACTACACTTATGCGACCACGCAAAATCCGGTCACCGGCACCTATAAGCGCTTGTCTTTTGAGGGTGATCGGCTGGTGGGGGCGATCCTCTACGGCGATGTGGCGGATGGTAGCTGGCTGTTTGATCTGATCGAAAACCAAACCGATATCAGCCAACTGCGTGATCGCATGATCTTTGGCCAACACTACATACAGGCCGCTTAGATGAATATCCTGCTCGCGCAGCTTGACGCCGATACCCAGATCCAGACCATCAAAACCACTTGCCCCTACTGCGGGGTGGGCTGCGGGGTGCTGGCAACTGTGGATCAAAAAAGCGGCGAGGTGACGGTTAAGGGTGATCCTGAGCACCCGGCCAACTTTGGTCGGCTCTGCTCCAAAGGCTCAGCGCTGGGGGAGACGCTCAGCACCCAGACGCGCTTAAGCGAGCCTATGGTTGACGGTGCGGTGGTTGATTGGGAAACAGCTTTAGGAGCAGTTGCGCACAAAATAGGCGACAGCATCCAGCAGCACGGCCCTGATTCAGTGATGTTTTATGTCTCAGGTCAGCTGCTCACCGAGGACTACTACGTCGCCAACAAGCTTATCAAGGGCTTTATCGGCACCAACAACATCGACTCAAACTCACGCTTGTGCATGTCCTCGGCGGTCGCGGCGCATAAGCGCGCCTTTGGATCAGACACCGTGCCGGTGAATTATGAGGATCTGGAGGCGTGCGAGCTGCTGGTGCTGGTTGGCTCCAACATGGCGTGGTGTCACCCGGTGCTCTTTCAGCGGGTTAAAGCGGCTTTTGAAGCCGCTGCAGCGATGGGAAAGCCCAAAAAATTGGTGGTGATCGATCCCAGACGCACCGATTCGTGCAGTTTTGCTGATCTGCACTTGGGGCTAAAGATCGGCACCGACACGCACTTGTTTAACGGGCTGCTGAATTATCTAGGACATGAGGTTTTTCAAGAGAATCCCTATCAAATGCCAGGCTGGACAGATCAGCTTGAGGGGTTAGATGCCGCGCTTGAAGCGGCTAGTGAGTACACGGTTGATCGGGTCGCTGAGGTTTGCGGGCTAGAGGCGGCTGATGTGTTGGCATTTTATAGACTGTTTAGCAGCACGCCCAAAACCCTGAGCGCGTTTTGCATGGGGGTGAACCAGTCAAGCTCGGGCACCGACAAAGCCAACGCGATCATCAACGCGCACCTCATCACCGGGCGGATCGGGTCGGCGGGCGCAGGGCCTTTTAGTTTGACCGGCCAACCCAACGCCATGGGCGGGCGTGAAGTCGGCGCGCTATCTAACCTGCTCGCCGCGCACTTTGATCTGAGCGACGCCGATTCGCGCGCGCAGGTTGCCAAGTTTTGGAGATCACCCAAACCGATCAGTCCAAAAGTGGGACTCAGTGCTACCGAGGTGGCCGGCGCGATCAAGCGCGGGGAGGTGCGCGTGATCTGGATCATGGCGACCAACCCGGTGGTCAGCCTCACCCAGACCAGCGAGCTGCGCGAAGCACTTGAGCTTTGCAACACCGTGATCGTATCTGACTGCGTCGGCGGTACGGCGACGCAACACTTTGCTGATATCCTGTTGCCCGCGCAGGGCTGGAGTGAGAAGTCCGGCACGGCCACGAACTCTGAGCGCCGCATCTCCCGCCAGCGCCGCCTGCTGCCACCTCACAAGCTGGCAAAGCCCGATTGGTGGATACTCTCAAAAGTCGCCCAAAAGCTGGGGTTTTATGGGTTTGAGTACACCCACGAGTCACAAATTTTCGAAGAGCACGCAAAGCTGAGCAACCAGCCAAATGACAACGCTAGCCAGCTTCCTCGAAGCTTTCAGCTCGGGGCGCTGGCACAGTTGAGCATCGATCAATATGACGCGCTCGCCCCCATCCAGTGGCCGGTGTCGATGAGTGAGGTGAGTGGTATCGCCTCGCGCTTTTATAGCGACGGCAAGGCGCACAGCGCAAGCGGTAAGCTCAAGCTGATCCCAATCACTCCGAGGCTTGCGATCTCAAGCCTAAGCGCTGATTATCCGCTGATGCTGAGCACAGGGCGGATCCGTGATCAGTGGCACACCATGACTCGCACTGGCCTATCGGCTCGGTTAAACCAGCACATCACCGAGGCTTTTGTGCAAGTTCACCCAAGCGACGCTGAGGCTTTGGGCTTAACTGAGGCGGGTTTGGCTCATGTGAATTCGGTGCACGGCGAGGTGCTGCTGCGCGTGTCGATCACGGATCAAGTGCGAGCAGGTGAGGTGTTTGCACCGATGCACTGGAGCGAGCAATCGGCAAATGCCTGCGTGGGCAAACTGATCCAATCCAACATCGATCCGATCTCAAAACAGCCTGAGTTCAAGGCCACGCCGGTGAGCGTGCGGCCAGCCACGACCACCGATCACGGCTTGCTGCTGCTGCCGATCAGCGCGCTGAATCAGCTTAAGACGCTGCTGACTGACTTTGACTACTATAGTTATCGGCTGCTTGGCGAGGCGATAGAGGTCACCTTTGAGCAGTTTGCGCGCTTCGGCAAGCCTCAAGTGGATCACTTGCTGGATCAACTCACCACTTTGCCGGGGATTGAGCTATCGCGCGCCGCGAGCCTGAGCGATCCGGCGCAGGGCCAGCAGCGCTGGGTGTTTTATGATCAAGATGTTTCTGTAAGCGAGGCATCTGCTATAAAAGGCTCTTCCAGCGCGGCTAGGCTCGTTTGCGTGCTTTATATTCAACAGCGCGAGCAGTCGCTACCCGACACACGCTGGTTGTTGAGCAAGTTTGGTGCGGGGCTAGAATCGTCAGATCACACGGCGCTCTTGGCGGGTGCGCCGCTAGAAGGTGACTTTGATGTGGGGCGGATCGTGTGCAGCTGTTTTACGGTGGGGGAGAAAACCATCTGTGCGGCGATCAAAGAGCAAAAGCTCACCACCGCTGAGCAGATCGGAGCTTATCTGAAAGCAGGCACCAACTGCGGCTCGTGCGTGCCTGAGCTTAAAGAGCTTTTAAAAGCTGAAGGCTGATCATTATTATTTAGTTAAAGTCTTTGAAATCGTCTTAAATTATGCGAGCTTGGAGTTAATTTTTAGTTAGTCCCAAGCAAATGACGAAGCGCATTCAAGACCCAAACCAACAAATTGCGTTATTTATCGATGCTGATAACGCTCCTGCCTCTAGTATCTCGCTCGTTTTGAGCGACATGGCCCGATACGGTGTTGTGTCTATCAGGCGAGCTTATGGAAACTGGAAATCCCCTCATTTGCAGAGCTGGGAGGCTGTTTTGCATGAAAATGCTATCCAGCCGATTCAACAGTTTGACTTAATAAAAGGTAAAAACGCCTCAGATATGGCGCTTGCTATTGATGTCATGGACGTCTTGTACTTGAAAAATGTCCACACCATTGGCTTGATGTCCTCGGATTGCGACTTTACGCCCTTAGCGACCAGAGTGCTCAGTGATGGAGTTCAGGTGATCGGTTATGGAGAGAAAAAAACTCCTCAGCCTTTTGTTCGGAGCTGCTCGCGCTTCTTGTTGTTAGAAAAAGAGATCACCAATCAGCCCAGCAATGATGAAAAGTGTTTATTTAAAACTCAAGATAAGCTTAAGTGCGACACCAAACTGATCAATCTACTTAGAGAGGCGGTAAGTGCTCATGAGGAAGAAGATGGCTGGGCTCATCTTGGCAGGATTGGCAGTCATATATCAAACCACGACTCCTTTGACTCTCGAAACTACGGCTATAAAAAGCTCAGTGAACTGTTTTTGGCAATTGATCTTTTTGAAACGAAGATTGCCAGTGGTAATCATTTATGGGTAAAACATAAGCGAAGCCATCCTAAAAAAGTTTGATTTTTTATTAAAAAAAGCCGTTGGCGCTGGATTTGACCCCCTTGATTGCCCGCGATGGTGGGCATTTTACTTAAGCTTTGGCTCGCGCTGAGTTTGAGCGAACCAGCAGTTGGAGCAATCGGCTGCGCCTGCGTATAATGACCAACTAATTTTGGGCAATCGCCTGCCCCAGGAGTGTTATGAAGCAAAACGGAAAGATTGCCCGTTGGAACGACGCCAAAGGTTTTGGGTTCATCGAAACTGACGATGGTGAAAGCTACTTTTTTCACATCACTGCCGTCAAACAAGAGGGTGAGCGCCCTGAAGCCGGTTTAGAGGTGAGTTTTACTGCTGAAAAAGACAAGCAAGGTCGCAACCGGGCGGGACTGGTGGATCTTGGTACGGACAGCGGATTGAGCGGAGTCAGCCTGCCGAGCAGCAAGGCGCTCATGATCGGTTTGGGTGTGGTGTTTTTGCTCGCGCTTTACGTGCTCAGTGCGCTTGGCTACTTGCCGGCATCGACAGCAACCTCGTATCTGATCATGAGTGGGCTAACCGCAGCGATTTATGCCTTTGATAAGCGCCAAGCACAAAAATCAGCGCACCGCGTGTCAGAGATCACCCTTCACAGCTTTGCGGTTTTAGGCGGCTGGCCGGGTGCCACGATTGCCCAGCAAGTGCTGCGTCATAAATCCAGCAAAGCTGAATTTAGAAAGACCTTTTGGCTGACCGTGATCGCTAATTTGCTGATCTTGGCTTTGCTACTTTGGTTATACGCGACGCGCGCGACGACCGTGGTAACCTCAGCTCTTTAATCGATCTAAAGCTCATGGATGTCTGGCGTATGATGAACACTTATTATGATTTTGCGCTCTTGGGTGTCTGGTTGATCTTGGCCACCGTGCTGGTTCAGGCACTGGTGGCAAGCTTCGCCAAAGCCAATCGCGAGAATCACATACCCGGAAAGCCGGTCGAAAACTCGCACGAGTCTTTTGTGTTCCGCGCCGAGCGCACCTTCATGAACTCGCTGGAAAACCTGCCCGTGTTTTTGGGCACTGCGCTGGTTGCGGTACTTGCCGGTGCCAGTCCGCACTGGACCGGCAAGCTGATTTGGATCTATGCGGGGGCTCGCCTGCTGCACATGGCGCTTTACTACGCCATCGCCACCGAGAAAAACCCGAGCCCGCGCTCATGGTTCTACCTGCTGGGCGTCTTGGCTAATTTAGGATTGCTTGGGGTTACGCTGGTGGCTTTGATTTAAACTGCAAAGCTTTAAGCTGAAAAATGCCCACCCTAGCCGCCACCTTCCTTAAGTCTGGCGGCTTTTTTATGGCCAATTTTAGAAAGCCGGTCGACATCTGTAACGATGGTTCAACAAAGTCATACCGGCATACGCGTTAGATACCGATGGGTTGCACGGGGGCAACCAGCGCTGACATTTTGCTCAAACACGCTCAACTAGGCGCCCTACAAAGCGGTGCTAACCTTGGGAAAATTTTACGAGTAAGCACCCATGACCCAAGAACACAAATCCCCAGTGGATACCCCCAAATACGCGCTCGTGACCGGAGCCGCTAGCGGCATCGGCAAAGCGATCACCCGTATCCTGCTTGAAAACGACTTTACCGTGGGGGCGCTGGACTGTGATCAAGAGGCGCTACTCAACTTAAGCACCGAGATGCCGCACCCCGAGCGCGTCAAAACTCAGCTCTGCGATGTGGGAAGCGAAGCCAGTATTGAGGCGGCGATCGACGAGCTTGGCTTTGATGAGCTGTTTTTGTTGGTGTGTAACGGCGGGCCCGTCAATCCGGTGTTGGGTGAGATCACTGAGATTGAGACCAGCGACTGGCTGCGCTTCATCGATACGCACTTAACCGGTGCATTTGTTTTGGCGCGAACTTGCACCCCTGCACTCAGACGGGGCAAAGGCAGCATAGTAAACATCGCCTCCACCCGCGCGCTCATGAGTGAGGCCAACACCTTTGGTTATACCGCGGCCAAAGGCGGCATGGTGGCGCTGACCCACGCACTCGCGGTGAGCCTGGGGCCAGAGGTTCGTGCCAACACGATCTTGCCGGGCTGGATCGCGCATGACCAAAGTGGCTTAAGTGCTGAGGATCACGCGCAGCACCCGGTGGGCCGCGTGGGTGAGGATCGCGATATCGCCCAAGCGCTCATGTATCTTGCGCACGCAGGCTTCGTCACCGGCGAGTCTTTGGTGGTCGATGGCGGCATGACCAAAAAGATGATCTACGTATAGCCCCTAGATCCGCTGAGCTTTTTAGGAGCGCCTTAGCAGCTTAAGTCAAAAGTTACACGTTCTTACCTGATGGCACGCTAATTGCTTGAGTTTGTTTGCAAGCCTCATAAAAACCATCAGGAACATCGCCCATGACTCTGCTCAAAACCACCGCACTGACGGCCGCTGTCTTAAGCTGCGCCCCGCTAGCACAATCCGCTCCGTTTACCACCGAAGTTCACATGGACACGCGCCTGCGCTACGAAGCGGTTGAGCAGTCAAATGCCCTCAAAGACGCCGATTCCGGGTCGTTTCGCTTTCGCCCCCGTGTTGAGATCGGTAACGGCACCCTCGACTTTCTAGCAGAAGCTGAAGTGACGGCAGAGGTCGGCAAAGGTTTCAACAGCACCCGCAACGGCGAAACCGATCGCAGTGTGGTTGCTGATCCACAAACCAAAGAAATCAACCGTTTGCAGCTCTCTTACACCCACTCAGGTGAAGTGCTAACCGGCTCTAAAGTCACGGTCGGGCGCCAAGAAATCAATCTGGGCAACCAGCGCTTTGTTGGTGCCGTCGCTTGGCGCCAGAACGAGCAGACATTTGACGCCGTGCGAGTGCAGCTAAAACCCATCAGTGCGGTGGAACTGGACTACTCCTACGTGAACCAGGTCAACACCATCTTTGGTTCTGAGGAGCCGGTGCCCTTTATCGCCGCGCGTGATACCGAGTTCGAGGCCGATATCCACTTGCTGAACCTGACTGGAGTGGTGCCAGGAGAAGTTAAGGTTAACGCTTACGGCTACTGGATGGGTTTCGATGACTTAGCGGGCAAATCTAACCGGACTTTTGGTTTGAGCGCGGCGCGTGACTTTGGTTTGATCGACGCCCGTTTAGAGTATGCCAACCAGTCTGACTATGAAGCCCAGCCGCTCGACTACAGCGCGGACTACTGGCATGCCACCTTGGGACTTGAAACTGAGTCCAAGATCTGTCTCTTATACACATCTGACGCTGCCGACGATATGCAGTGTGTAGA
>OJDZ01000799.1_pt1 | contig 15722 bp, 7 predicted proteins | sample 1592981 | NCBI WGS metagenome assembly OJDZ01 (sample SAMN05416851, study PRJEB24817) | seawater metagenome | isolation source: Sea water | place: Canada:Atlantic | collected 2013-07
CAAAAACCGCTGGACGCATTCTGAGGCGGTCACTTATTAATGCGGATTGGTATAATACAAGTGAAATCATCAGTGCTAAGCCCAGCTAATTTTGCATGCAAAGCCTTGCACTCACTGGGCTTTTAGTTGAAGAGCATCAAGGGGGATTTGGGGCTGTTTTTGAAGCCAGAGAGGTAAACATTTTCGTTTACTAATTGTAAAGTGTTCTTTTGTCTCGGTTTATGTGTAATTTAAGTAAACGATATCATTTATTGGGATGGCTGCACTCATAGAAACTCTAAGCTTTAGGCGATCAGTTTGATGCTGTTAAAGTGTGCTTCATCATGTGACCTCGCCTGTAGTTAGGTAGATTTTAATAATCACAATCCCCATTGCTTTTGTTCTAAATGTCTTCCTCTTCCTTCACCATCTTCAAGTAAGTTGCTAGGCTTTTGTCTTTTTCGTCTTTATAACGGATATTGAGTTTTGTGAATTCAGATATTCGGTCTAGGCGAAAGTTTCTAAATGCATTTCTTAATTCGCACCAGCCGGTGAGTAACCAAATTGGACTAAAAGAAATCAGTGCTAGGGGGCGAACGACCCGCGTACTTTGCTGCTCGTTTAGATCTAAATAGCTGAAGCTCACTAGGTGTTTGCGTCTTATGCATTCTCGCACCTCGGTAAAGTTTACCTCCCATGGGATCTTATAGCGGCTGGGGGCTGAGAATGTACTAATTTGGTGAAGCTCGTTGATCAAAGGGGCAGGCAAGGTGGCTTGGATTTTTTTATAGGCACTTTGCGCTTTTTCAGCAAATTTTTCGTCGGTCCAGTTGCTCGCCATGCTGATACCTAAGGCTATCGCTTCTAATTCATCTGCATCGAACATAATGGGAGGCAAGTGATATTTTTTATCGATCACGTAACCCACGCCTGCTTCTCCCAAAATAGGCACGCCGGAATTAATCAAGTCTTGAATATCGCGATAGATTGTTCTGTGACTTACTTCAAATGTTTCAGCTAGCGTCTGTGCTGTTACGGCTTGGTGCATTCTGCGTAAGTGATGAACAATATCGTTTAGTCTGTCGGCTTTGCGCATGTGTTATTACATCGGCGTTATGAATGTTTGACGTTATTTTAGGCAAACACTACTGACATTAGCTGTCAGTAGTCAATGGCTACTATGTGGTTGCGTTAAATAATAACTTACAGGAGAGCGCAATGATTGGTTACGTAACGGTTGGAACAGCTGATTTAGCAAAGTCAGGGGCATTTTATGATGCTTTGTTAGGAACATTAGGGGCAACACGGTTTATGGAAGAGCCTGATTACTTTATTGCATGGGCAAAAGCACCGGGTGAGCCATCACTTGGGGTGGCATTGCCATTTAATAAAGAACCCGCGACTGTGGGTAATGGCACTATGGTGGCGATTGCATTAGAAACCCCAGAGCAAGTGGATGCGTTTTACAACAAGGCACTAGCGTTAGGCGCAACCAGTGAAGGAGATGTTGGCTTTCGCCCTGCGGATGCCAAATCAGGTTTTTATGCAGGGTATTTTAGGGACCTAGATGGCAATAAACTTAATGCATTTTGTATCGTAAACTAACGCCTTTTACCCCTTCACTGGAAACTTCAACTGTGCTGAGAGTTTTATTCGCAGCAACACAGTGGGAAAGTCAGTTAGTGTAAACTCGACGCTAAAAGCCCTGAGCTGAAAGGACAAAGCTCAGGGCTTTTTGTCTTTCAGCGTATTCAGTGTTTATTTCAGAAAGTGTAAAGGCAACCTTTACACTATTGTTGGAGATTTTGTTGGAGAAAAGTGCTGTTATCTGCGTTAGCATATCGTGTTCCAGTATTCATCATTACTGCATTCGAACTTTATACACCTATAGCATTCTAAGGCGTACATGAAGGAAGCGCGATGTCGTTTTCATGGTGTGTTTAATTGAATACGCGCAGTGTTAAAACCCAAATATCCAATCTACTGAATAATTTAAGGACTTTTATATGAAAAGCAGCATGAAAATATCTTCTGTTTTACTGATCACCACTTTGACTTTGTCATCACAAGCACTGGCGAATGACACGGTCGACAAATTGAAAGGATTGTTGGGCAATACTAGCAGTACACAAACAAGCCAAGCTGAAGCGTCAGGGGCATCTGATTCATTAGATATAGCGAGTTTAGTTAGCATGGTGTCTGATAATCTAGGCGTGAGTGAAGAGCAGTCGCAAGGCGGAGTTGCTTCAATTTTTGATTATGCCAAAGAGAACCTTTCTAGCGGAGAATATACAGAACTTGCGTCAAACCTTCCTGGTTTAGACAGCCTGATGGACTATGTTCCAGAGGTGTCTGCGGACTCATCGTCAAATAGCTCTGCTGTGTCAGGCTTACTGAACAAGGCCTCAGAATATAGCTCGTCATTAAGCAGTATAAATGAATTGAAGAAGCAATTTGAAGCGTTAGGGTTAGATGCTGATATGATCAGCAGCTTCGTTACCCAGATAAATGCTTATCTTAGTGGTGATAGCGATACCCAAGCATTGCTTCAATCTGGGCTAGGTAAATTAACGTCTTTGCTTTAATCGACCTCTGGCGAGCTTATTCACTATCAGTGACGGGCTCGCCATAGCTATAATACTCTTTTCGTTCTAATAACAAGCTTCTTATGTCTTTCAAAAACCTAGCAAGATCTTTTCAAGCGCAAGCGAAATGGGTACGAATCTCCACCTATTTCATCATTACCTATCTTATTTACGCCTTAATTGTGGGCGTGGTTACTCCGCTGATTTTGCAGTCACAGCTACCCAGTGTGTTAAGCGATAAGACAGGGCGTAGTGTTAGTATCGAAAAAATACGTATCAACCCTTTTTTATTGCGTGCAAGCGTAGCTAATTTCCAAATTAACGAGCAAAGCAGCCAAGCTAAATTTGTACATGTAAATCGTTTAGAGCTTGATATAGGGTTCTGGCAATCTGTTTTTCAATTTACTCCCACCATAGAACACATAGACTTGGTTGCACCGTATGTGCACCTATCGCGCTTAGAAGGTGGAGAAGCAACGCGTTTTAATTTCACTGATATCATCGATACGTTCAGTCAATCGGCATCGGAACCTACTAAGCCTGAGGAAGAATCGGCTGGAATTCCACATATTCGCATCGGGCATTTTCGCTTAAGCCAAGGCCAAGTATTGTTGTCTGATAAGGTCAGTGGTACCGATATTGACTATCCAGAATTGGCGTTTGAGCTTAACGACTTAGACACCCAGACCACTTTGGCAGAAATATCAGAAGATAAAACCACGCCAAAGACCAAAAACCACTATGTATTTAAGTTGGTCACAGCCGAAGGGGGCACGGCCGCGCTCAATGGCCAGTTTCAGTTGGCACCGTTTGAAATTAAAGGCAGTGTCGGACTTGCCAACATTGCTTTGGCACCTCTATGGCCACTATCAAACGAGCTGCTTGAGGCCAAATTAACAGACGGTTTGCTGAACTTTCATATAGATTACTCGCTGTTTGAAGAGCCCAGCGGAGTGCGCGTACGAGCTGCCAATGGTCAACTTAGTCTTTCACAGTTAAGTATTGCCGATAGCCATAAACCGCGTATTACCTTAGCCCTCATGCAAATCAACGATATGTCGTTAGACACCAAAAGTAAGCAAGTGAATATCAACGATATTCAGCTTAATAAGCCTTGGCTTGACGGCGTATTTAGCCCAAATGGACTCGATTTAGTCTCTCTGCTGACACCGAAACCAGCGCAGAAAACAGTAGATTCTTCATCGCAAAATCCTTCTACTACATCGACCACACCAAAGGACACAGCAGAGGAAACTGCGCTATCGCAGCAGGCTGTTTCAACACAAAGCGACGTTAAAGCCAGCAAAAGTGCACCACACAAAACTGAGCAAGAGTGGCGTGTCATTTTACAGTCTTTTGCTTTAAACGATGGGGAAGTGAAGATACACGAGAGGGCTATTTCTAACGGTATGTTTTGGCGAGTTTCTTCAATCAACGCCGCCTCCGGTGTTGTTGATACTCTGTTTGAGCAGCCAATCGACTATACGTTGAGCATAGACATTGCAGGAAACGCCAGTGAGTTTCTTACGCAAGCGCAGGGTAGTTTGAATACAAAAGGCGCGGTGGCTGTTAACCAGCAAGAAGTGTCAGGTAGTGTTGAGATAAACCAATTGGCATTATCACAAATTCAGGCTTACTTAACCCCTTATGTCAATCTAGCGGTACAAAATGGCATGGCCGACGTATCCGGCACTTTTACCGCAGGTGCTGATACCGAAGGCGCAGACAACCCCATGTTATTTCGTGGGCAAGCAAATATTGCAGCCCTGGCAGTGAACGACGGTGATAAGCAAGAGCCTTTGCTCGAATGGCAAAACATGCAAGTGTCGGGCATCGATTACAACGCTAGTGCGAACTCCTTTTCAATAGACAACGTCGCGCTGAATAAGCCTTATGCCAAGCTGATTATTGATAAAAGCGGGCAAACTAATATCAGTAATATACTGGTGAAGCAATCTAATGATTCCTCCGATGTTACTGGCAATCAAGATGCGAATGTCGAAGCGGCTAGCGACACTCAAGAATCGTCGTCTTCATCTTCGGTTATGGCTATTCGCGTTGGTGAAATCAGCCTGTCTGATGGTAGTGCTTACTTTGAAGATAATTCACTTCGTCCGCGCTTTGCTTCGGGGATAGAATCGCTAAACGGCGCTATTACTGAGTTATCCTCAAGTGCTGAGTCGCCTGCTGAGGTTGATATTAAAGGGAAGATAGATGGTTATGCTCCCGTGGCGTTAAGTGGCGGTATAAACCCATTACTTGATGACATGTTTCTTGATCTTAACTTTTCAGTCAGTGGCGCAGAATTGACGTCAGTTAATCCTTACTCAGGTACCTATATGGGGCATTTTATTGATAAGGGCTTGTTGTCACTGGATGTGAAATACACACTGCAAAACAATCAGTTACGTGGTGACAACCATGTGGTGATAGATCAGCTAACTTTGGGCAGAAAAACAGACTCAGATCAGGCGCTTAGTTTGCCTTTAGGGCTGGCTATAGCCTTACTGCAAGACTCTGATGGGGTCATTGATTTGGGGATGCAAGTGTCCGGTGATTTAGACAACCCAAGCTTTGGGTTTGGCTCAATCATTTTAAAGGCCTTAGGGAACTTGATCACTAAAGCGGTAACCGCGCCTTTCTCGTTATTAGCAAGTTTAGTGGGCAGTGATGACGAACTAAACGAAATAGACTTTGCACATGGCTCAGCGGCTCTTTCGGCACAAATGACCGAAAAGCTTAACACATTAGCCGAAGCATTGGCCCAGCGGCCTGGGCTGCGGGTCAATATTGAAGGTACGGTGGATCAGGTGCCGGATGCCTACGAACTGGCCGAACAAACGTTACAGCGTCAGTTGTTGAAGATCTCCGGAGAAAACACATTCCCAGATGACATTTCAGCCAGCACGTTTCCGTTAGCTGGCCCCTTTGCTGAGGCGCTCGAAACGCTTTTCAACCAGACGACATCGAAATTGGTTGAGGAAGAGCGTCAAATCGTAAAAGCCAAGCTGCAAGAAGGTGATCAAGAAGCAGTGATAGAAGAAACGCGCCTTGCGCAAGCGCTGAGTATAGCGATGTACAACCAGACTAGAAACGCGATTGACGTTCCTCGTGGAGCGTTAGGCAAGCTCGCTGATGAACGTGCGAAAGTGATTAAGAGCTTTTTAATCAATAACGCTAATGTGGATGCCAATCGCCTGTTTTTACTTAACAGTCGCCAACATTTACAACTGGATAAAAGCGCTGCCGAATTAACATTAGAAGCGAATTAACATTATAAGCCCTTTTTTATTGGCTGGTAACGTGAGTTATAAAACGAGGAACGCGCAGTTGATTTACCGTTTTTAAACACGTGGTTCTCGCTCATTTATACATGAGTACAAAAAATGCCGCTCATATTGGAGCGGCATTTTTAAGCTTAGAACGCTTTTTATTACCTCTTAATACTTAACACTGACCCCTGCGAACAAGCGAGGGCCATAGTCATTCACTTCCCCTAAATTACCTTGCACATAGTAATCCTGCGACTTAGGTGCGCTAAACAGGTTAATCGCCTCAACTTTCACCCGTATATTTTTATTGATTTTGTACGAAGCTCGGGCTTCCCATACGCCTACTTCATCCACGTAACGTAAACGAGTACCATTGCTGGTATAAGGTTGGAAATACTCGCTGCGGTATTTGTAGATAATCGCCGTATCTAAATCTCCTATTTGGTAATACAACTGGCTGCTAAACACGTGTTCAGAAAAACCCGGTACAGACCCTGGTGGAATAATTCCAGCAGTAAGCTGTGTGGTGTTGCCGTCTAAATCGGTAATAAAGGTGTCGCCGTACAAGCTATCTTCAAACTCGAAATCAGTATCTGCATAGTTGTAGCCTATTTTAATACCGATACCGTTATCCCAGCGGTACGCGATAGAAGTTTCAATACCGAACAAGTCAGCTTCGTCATCTGTAGTAACCGAGTTTGTTACTGGTAATGCGAACGTTTCTCCATCAATTTCAAAGTTCTCTAACACGGTTTGTTGTTGGAATCCCCCTTGGAATTGTTTGTAGTAGAAGCCAAACGCAAAGATTGAATCCTCGTTTGGATACCATTCAAACGCCACGTCGTAGTTCCAAGACATCAAAGGCTGGGTGTTCGGGTTACCAGAACCGTTTACCCCTACAAGTAAATCTGACAAAGAGGTCGGAGCAATGTCATCATCCGTTTGGAATGTGCGGCTGTAACCCATATCAGCTGGGTCAGCGCGTGACATACCTCGATAAATACCACCGCGTAGCAATATCTCATCGCTGTAATTTACGACTAGGTTAAAGCTAGGCAATACTTCAGTGTAATCGCCACCACCCTCAATGCGTTCTAACGAATCACCGGTTACAAGGCTTAACACACCTAGATCATCTGCTACGACATCAAAAGTGTTTCTAAAACCGATGGAAGTAACTTCTGTATCAACCACTCGCACACCGAAGTTACCGCGTACTAATTTACCAAACATTTCAGTGTCGTAGCTTGTCATGACGTAAGCTGAGTTGGTTTTTTCTGTGACGTCTATGGTGCCACTGTTTTCGTACTCTAACTCAGGATAAGCGAATTCTGCGCCTTGAGATGCGGCGACTGCTCGCGAGAAGCATAAATTGTCATAGGTAGCCCATGACGATCCTGTACCGCTATCAATTACATTACCTTCGCTGTCTACATGGGTCACTAAGTTGCCGTCAGACACTTCAGATAAAAAATCTGATTCTGGGAAGTCTTTTTGACAGCTTTCTAACACCTCTAGGGCAGTGGTATCACTCGTGTCTAATGTGTATTCATTTCTTGAGCCATTACCCTGACTGCCGCCATACTGAGTAAAGCTCAATTCTGATGTTCTAAGGCCTGCTTGCACACTGGTGAATACCTCACCATCTAGGGCGTATTCGAAATCGAGACGGGCTGATTTAATTTCGTTGTCTCGGGTGTTTTCTCTATCAATACGCGTGCGCAGGCTGTCAGTAAAGTTGCTGATATCTGTTAAATCTATATCTGTAACGGTAAAGTTTGGAATATTCTCACCCATATCCCAGCTAAAGAATTGCCTGTCGGCGGTGCGGCCTCTATTAGAGACCTGCAGTTCTTCACGTTCGGTTTTAGAATAAGAGACATCGAAATTGATGGTTAGCGCATCGGTAGCATAATGCTCAACGTTTAAACCGTAACCACGGTAATTTTCTTCTCGAGAAAACTGCTCACCGGCAGACTCAATGCGGTTTTGTCCTTCCCAGTGCAATATTCCACCTACACTGTTGGTGACCAAAGTCGGGCCAGTTAATCCCGGGATGGCGCGTTTTTGTAAAAATATTAAATCGTGACGTGATTCTTGTTGAATACGGTCAGATACTTGGGCATCGAAATTGATATCCCATGCCTCAGAAGGCTGAAATTGCAATGCTAAAAACAGTGCATCACGTTCGTCCGAGGTTTCATTTTGGCGAAAACTACGACTACTGCCAGTCCAAGCGTATGGGCTGGTGTCGCTCACTGCTTTACCTGTTTCAGGATCAATTTCAGTATCGTAACCTTGGTTGCTGCTGCCGTTAACTTGATCCTCACAATCGCCGGCACTACTACGATAAAAACCTTCATTTGTGTTGGTTGGGTCGTTTAAACATGCCCACAAAGATGACCCTGTAGGGCTCGAGCTTCTGTACTCTGCTTCAGGTTGGCTAATATCTTGGCGCTGTACACCAAAAGACACCCCAAGTGCTTGGCCATTATCGAACTCGAATTGGTCAACATAACTAAAGGTACCTCTAAACCCTAAATCTCCTTGCAATGAATTGTCTACATTGCCTTCATCGGGATTGTAGTTGGCTTTGATTTCACCTTGAAAGCGCTGTTTGCCGAAATCAAGTGGCTGCACTGTTTCCAAGGAAATAACCCCAGCTACCCCCCCTTCAATCATAGAAGCATCTTGGGTTTTATAGATCGCGACCTTTTTGACTAATTCAGATGGAAACTGAGAGAAGTTAACAGAGCGATCGCCACTGCCGTTGGTCGCTTGGCGGCCATTGATATGTGTGGCGCTCAAAAATGGCCCTAGGCCTCGAATGGTAATTTCTGTCGCGCCGCCGTTTTCACGATGGGACGCTGCACCGGTAATAGACTCGAGTGCTTCACCAATAGAGAGCGCAGGTAAATCGCCAATATCCTCAGAAGAAAGACCATCTACCACTGTAGTAGATTCGCGTTTTATGGCTATTTGGTCTTGGATTGTCCTGCGGGTGCCTACAACATCAATAACCTCAAGTTCTGCTTCGTTTTCGTCAGTTACATTTTGCGCTTCTTGTGCATGTAAGGTAAATGCCGTCGTACTCGCAATACTTGCGAAAATAGCGGTTTTTAACCACTTAGCAACTGGGCGCAATTTAAATTCTTGACCCTCTATTTTTTTAGTAATAGAGGTATTCGTGTGTGATGTGTTCAGCGACATTTCGAGATCTCCGTTGTGTCTTTTAATGTATATAAGGCAGCTTGATGCGTGTTTGCTCTGGCTTGCGTAGGCTGTATGTTATTCATCGCTAGCCACCCAAGTAGAGCCAACGCCTACCTCTGACGCTTGAATGTAGTGAAGTCCTTTAGCGCCGGCTGCGGCTTGAGCTCCCGCAGGATCTGTTTCTATAAGCGTGTTGGCCGCAGTGATAAATTCTGGTACCTCTTTGCCGTTTTCAGCAGGGTTTTGATCGATTGCGCCATCGGTATCGAATTCTCCGTTGCCGTCAATGTTGCGAATATCTACCCAATCGTCTGAGGTGTCACCTGACATATAGCTATCGCTGAAGCCAAAGTTATTGGTTAATGCAGATTCAGTGTGATTGATGAGGTCGCAGTCGTACTCAAACGAATGGTCACTAAAACCTCCGTCGGCATTTAAATAGAAGCCTTCGGTGCTAGCATTTTCATTAAAACCATTGGCAATAACATTGGCATCGAAATCGATGACAAAGAAGTTTTTAGTTAAGGCAAACAGTTGAGGGTGGTTATCTGCGGTCAACTCGTCACAATCACCTACGCTGACTTTTGAGCCAATTTCTGTGCTAAATACAATAGGTTGGAGCGAGTTAAGAACTGTATTGTTGGTCACCGTTAATGTTAAGTCACCGGTGCCGTCGAGTACTGCTTGATTGCCCGCGTAGGGGACGCCGCCGTCAGCTTGAGAAAATGGATTGGGAGTAAAGACGATCCCCCCCGCCTCTTTGTTTCCTGAGCGCAACCCGGCAATATAGTTATTGTTTACTGTGTGACCTAAAGGAGTGACAAGTACACCGCTTGGTCTATCGTCACTTGGTTCTTTTCCAACGGCTGTGAGTAGGTCAGTTGTGCGAATAATAACGTTATCGCTCACGGTGTTAAACCCACCGTCCTCTAACGAAATACCGCCGCTAGCGTCAACGATTGTATTGCCTTTAATGGTGGCGCCAGATGTTTGTACGCGCATTAAACGACGACCCGTTCTTACATTATCAATAAGGTTATACTGAACTGTAAAGTTGGCCATGTCGGCAGCTTCAGAGCCTGTTGTACTGCCTAAATTAAGAAGCAGTAAGCTAGAATTATCGTAGTTAGGATTGTTACTGTTACTGAATAAGTTGTATTGAATAACGTGATCTGAGCCGGAGGAAGCTAATTTGATGACTGAGCCTTCTGCCGCTACTGTTCGGTCTGTAAATGTGTTGCGTTCAATTAGTGCTCCATTTCCTTTAATGACTAACCAATGATAAGCATCATCTGGGTAATTCAATACCGCTTGCTCGCCATCCATCGTATTTTGCGAAAATACAAAGTTATCACCTTCAGAATAGATAACTGCTTCTTCGCCGCTATCACAACTAGAGCCTGAAAGGGTATCAATATCGGTGAAGGTTAGCCCTGTGACCGCTGCACCATCTACCCCATCGGCAACGTGAATACACGCATCGCCGGATATAGTGGGAGTTTGCCCCTCTAAAGCACGCAAGGTTATTGCGCTGGTTAGTTCTATCGCTGCGCCCGGGCTGTAAACATTCGTGTTTAGACCTAAAACATCACCATCCGCTAGGCCGCCAACTGCACTTTCTAGTGCAGCGGTATCACTAACGACTTGGGTGTATACAAGGGTGTCCAGAGAGTCTGTAACCGTGTCAGTAAACGCGTCGTTATCTGTATACGAAGCGCTAACGGATATGATCGAGCCCGCTTGATTAGTAGGAGTGAAGGTTTTGCTACTGGCGTTTGCAATGACCACACCATCAGCAGACCATGTGTAGACAACATTGCTTTCATCTACGCCGTTGTTGTCAGTAATTTCCGCCATAAGTGTTGCACTGGTTAAATAAGGGGAGGTACCGATAATGTCGATACGACCGGCTTGATCCACCGCAACATTCGTAACGGTTATAGTTGGTGCGGATACATAGTTTTCGTCGAAACTGTTGTCGTCAACATAGGTTAACTCTACTGTGATAACACTCCCAACAATTGAAGCGTCAACGACGTACTCATCGCTGGTAGCACCTGAAATAGGGTTGTCATCTGCATACCATTGGTATGCGACTGTGCCTGATACGCCGTCCGGATCGGTTATCTCAGTGGTTAAGGTATTTCCAACTGTTGGCGTACCTTGAATCACCACAGTGCCGGCGGAGTTTACGCGCGATACGGTATTTGTTCCGCTTGAGGTAACAGATTCGCTAAATCCTCTATCATCTTCAAACGTCGCATTTACCGTGATGATAGTGCCAAACTCATTATCACTTAGGGTTAACTCAGCGGACACTTCATCATCAATGACTGTGTCGTCAGCAAACCATGCATAAACAATCGTTGCGTTTTCTATACCGTTTTGGTCAGCTACAGTTGCATTTAACGTCGAGCCAACTAGGGCATCGCCACTAATGGCTACCGAAGCAGGGAATGCAATAGCGGATACATCTGCCGTGGGATCGCTAATGTGTGATTCGTTAGTGTTGCCATCGTCGGTATACAGCGCTTGAACCGTAATTGGTGAACCAATTTGTTCGTCTGTTAAGGTAAGGGTTGATGTGTTTTCATTTTCAATGGCTTGGCCGTCAGCATACCAATAATAGGTAATAGCACCTGAGATCCCATCAGGATCATTCACTGCTGCACTGAGTGTTTCGCCAGAGGTTGGGGTCCCAGACAGTGCAATAGAGCCCAATGTATTTGGGTTATTATCTGAGTCTGTGCCACAGCCTGTTATGGCTGCCGCAATCGCACAAAGTGCAAATGTTTTAAACTTCATAATAGCTCTATTCTCCGTATTATTGGTTTCGTTTAACGTGCTTTTCCGTAGGGTTGTTGTTACCAAATGAGTTGTTCATTGTTACCAAAAGTGTTGTTTTTGATGTTATTTTGTTAACCTGTTTGGCTATATAACCACAATAATGTTGCATAATCTAGCCGATAGTTATCATTTTATTAACATTTTGCAGGTTTATGGCCCTAAATTTTGGATTGTTCTTATCTGTTTTGGTATTACCAATATTCTTGTGTGGTTTGTTAACGCGTTAAGGGTGCCGCAGGATTATTTACAGATGAGACAGGGCATAATTTGAATGCTATGAAAGCAAATTGAGAGTCACGGCACGAGTTGTGCCGTAATAGAAGTGAGGGTTAATAACGGTATCCGGGATGTTGATTATCTAAATGGTAAAAAGTGGCTTGTACATAGTCTTTTGGCTCGCCACCATTATTTTGATTGTAGACCCCAGCCTTAAAATACATATATTGATTACTTTTATCGTAGCCACTGTTACTCATGTCATAGGCTTTCGTTATATTCGGTTTACCTAGGCGGATTAGCGTCACGAACAACACATTGTTATTCACACTGATCTTATAGCTAAACTTTTCGTTTAGCCTAATGCCGTCTTGTGGATCTTGTAACGTGTGAGAGCGTGAACCAATCAGGTTTACCCATGTATCATCACCGCCATTTTCTTCATGGGCGAAGTAGATAGAACCATGCTCATTGTTAGGCAGCTTGCGATAGTAAAGCCGAATAGGCTCATCTTTAGTCGCGTGAATTTGACCTATAATCACACGGCCGACCATCTTTTCATCACCTGTGGTTGATACGCGATTAACTGCTAGGGTTGCTTCTAGACTGCCTTCAACGGCGCCTGCTTTTCGTTTAACAGAGCCGTGTGCACCAGAGAAAACCCAGTTATTCCCCGTTATGCCTTGGGTTTTCATGCGGTTATTACCCCGGCGAAGCATTTCTCGAAGTTCAGTGCGCACATACTTAGTGTTTTTTGAGGTTTTAGCGCCAACATTGGGGCTGGCGAACACCATGCCACCGTCTTGTGCTGTATAAAACAGAGGCTTTAATTCGAAGCCTTTGCTAAGTGGCTTTTCATAAATCATATCGGCCTTGAGATCTTTATTTAGATCTGTTGGCAAGGTTAAACTCCAGTCCAATAAATCAAAGTTTTCACTGGGAGGCTTATCGCTTACTAATTCTCTCTTAGCACCTAATAACACACCTTGAGGGAGAGTTTGATGAGAATCAGGTATAAGGCCCGATAAGCTTGCTGCATCCACTGACTCGCTATTGGCTGCGGTTGAATAAAAAGCGCTGCACGCAATCAAGTTCAACGCGATTGCTTTATGGATTAACTTCATTTTATTTCCTTTATTTTTCAGCTTAGAACAAGCCTACAAGTAAATTACCTCAAGCAGAATTAGACAGCTTCATCGCCAAGTGAATGACGGTGATATGTTAACTATAGGTATTAATGATGCTTTTAAAATGTAACCAATTTTGAGTTGATGTGTCAAATTGGTCTTGCCAATTATCTTTGTTTTCTCATGGTTTTGGTCAAGCCTGAATTGCTGATAAGTAAAGTCAGAAAACTTGTCGAGGTGCTGTACTTTTAATTGATGAGAAAATAGTCAAATACCTAATTTATTGAGGTAATCATCCACTGCTTGCATAACGACAGTTCTCGTTGATAAAACTACTCTGGGCAACATGAGGTTAGGTGATTGGTTATCCGTATTCATGGGTTAAAACACGACATGTCTATTTTAAAAATTGGATGTAGCTTATTGAATATATGCCGTGAAATTAAGTGAATTTCTAATGGGGAAAACTAACTTCATTCCAGTGCGCGGTAGAATTTGCTTATCGTATTTTTGGCGCTTATTATACCCGTAAACAAGTAGTACAATAATGCCTGAATTTACTTACGCATTGGTATGTTCGATCTTTCCTAACCTTATGTATCTGAATTGATTTCTAGACATAAACAAAACGTTAGGTGAGATCCTTTATTATAATAATAAGATTGATAAATTTATGTTCAAAAACGGAATGATTTGGGTCGTACTATCCGTCTTTTTCAGTATTAGCATTAGCGCAAGTGAAAGGACTTTCTTTAGTTTTACGCCAGCCAACTTTAGTAAACAACTCTCGCAAAAAACGGTCCGCCAAGTATATCAAGATAGCACTGGGTATTTGTGGTTTGTTACCCAAGAAGGGCTTAGCCGATATGATGGATATCAACTGCTTAAATTTGTGCACGATCCCCGAGATCCCGATTCAATCAGCTCAGATAATGTCCTGTCAATATTAGAGGATAACCAAAAGCGTTTATGGATAGCTACTGACGGTGGAGGATTAAATTTATTCAATCCTACTAAACATACGTTTTCGAATATAACTTTTCAAAAAGATTCGTTACTAACACCTAGTTCAGATAGGTTACAGGCACTTTATCTCGATTCTGAAGGTAATATTTGGATAGGTTATAGGGAGGGAAACTTTAGCCGTTTTAATCCTAAAACGTTGGAGTTCCAGCACTTTTACACTGATGTGTTACTTAGTGACGTAAGGCGGCAAGCAAGGGTTACATCGATAACAGAAGACACTGATTCGATTTACTTCGCTACTGATGGCAATGGTTTACTAAAACTAGATAAAAGTAATTACACACTCAGCCGATTTTTTACCGAGAGTAAGAATCCTCTATTTAGTGACAGACTAACCCAAGTCTTTATAGATGCTCAAGAACGACTTTGGTTAACGAGTTTTGATGCTGGCATTAGTGTCTCCGAAAACGGAGGTCAGACGCATCATACTTGGCAATACCAAGAGTCTCAAACACACGGAATTGCTTCTAATTTTGTGCACTCTATTTACCAAGATAAAAAACAAAGAATTTGGCTAGGGACCGAGATGGGTGTCAGTTTATTGAATTCAAGCGGCGATTTTACAACCTTTACTGAAACAGACGGTATTGGTAGTCGGAAAATACTTTCGATACTGCAAGATCCCTCAGGAATAATGTGGTTTGGCACCTACAGTGGTATTACCAAAGGTATAGAAATTCCCTTTGAACAAATTGATAGGGGTCTAGCGAGCGAGATTGTATTAGGCTTCGCTGAAACTGCATCAAGTAAAGACGAGCGAACAATTTGGGTCGCTGGGTATGACGGGTTAACTCAGTTAGACAGTGAAGGTCAGGTTCAAAACGTGTTAAATGCTCATAGTGTACCAGCCTTGAATGACACGAGAGTCATGACGGTAAGTGGTGATAATAACATCTTGTGGTTTGGTACCAGAGACGGCGGCCTTGGCCGGCTAAACGTAGATAGCAAAGTTTTGAAGTATTTTGTTCACGCACCAGATAACGATGAAAGTATAAGCTTTAATGGTATATCAAGTATTTTGCCAGACGAGCACGGCAACCTTTGGGTAGGAACTTTTGGGGGAGGGTTAAATTATCTTCCATATGGAAGTGATAAGTTTGTCAGCTATCGACACGATCCCAGAGATACTAGAAGTATCAATAGTGATCGAGTTTTATCTGTTTATCGTCTAGAGGATAACAGGTTAGTAGTGGGTACCGTTTCGGGAATAAATATCTTCAATCCTACTTCGTCTGATTTCGACCGCATCGAACATGAACCAGATAATTTTGATAGTCTATCAGCACCGATGGCATGGGCATTTTATCAAGATGATGCTGAGCAACTATGGGTTGGTACGCAAGGCGGCGGTCTGAATCAGTGGCGTAAGAAAGATCTTAACGCGCTAAATAATCATTTTAGTCGCTACAACAGTGCGAACGGATTACCTAGTAGTCACATCTATTCCATTCAAGCAG
>OJDZ01000803.1_pt1 | contig 15607 bp, 12 predicted proteins | sample 1592981 | NCBI WGS metagenome assembly OJDZ01 (sample SAMN05416851, study PRJEB24817) | seawater metagenome | isolation source: Sea water | place: Canada:Atlantic | collected 2013-07
GAGATAGGAGTCCGTCTCGTGGGCTCGGAGATGTGTATAAGAGACAGTTCTTGAACCTTGCCGGTTTCTTTAAGCGTGCGTGGCAGCTTAGTTTTGGCGTATAGCGTGTCGCGAAGGGCGCGCAGGTGTTCAATCGTTGCCTCAGCACGGGCGCCAGGAGCGGTAGCGGCATAAACCTCAGCACCCGCCATCGGAAGCAACAGTTCACCAATAAACTCACGGCGCGCGTCTAGGTTGTACTCAAGCACGTAGGGCAGGAACAAACTCATGCACAGACCGTGGGGTAGATGTGCGACTGCTCCTAAGGAGTGACCGAGCGAGTGAACCAAGCCAACCATCGAGTTTGAAAACGCGATGCCCGCCATGGTTGAGGCCTGAGCCAGCTCGAGGCGCGCTGCACTGTCACTGGGGTTCTCAATCACTTTGAGCAGGTTCTCGTTGATCTTTTTGATCGCAGCAGTCGCGTACGCGTCTGAGATCGGGTTTTTTGCCAAGCAGGTAAATGCCTCGGTGGCATGCGTCATCGCGTCCATCGCGGTCATCGCGGTGATGTGCGGGGGCAAAGTCAGAGTCATGCGTGGATCGATAACCGCTGCGTTTGGCAGCAAGAAGTAGCTGGTAAACGGGATCTTGACGCCTTTTTCAGTGTCTGAGATCACCGCAACCGAGGTCACTTCTGCGCCAGTACCAGCTGTGGTTGGGATCATGATAAAGGGTTTAAGCGGACGCTTTAAGTTGTGCGCACCTGAGAACACTTTGAGATCGTCTCCACCTTCTGAGGCCAAGATGTTTAAAGCTTTAGAGGTATCGATGACGGATCCGCCACCAATCGCGATCACCGAATCACAGCCGTTGTCGCGATAAAACTGCACGGCAGCACGCACGGTTTGCAGGCTTGAGTCTGGCGGTACGTCGTCAAAGATCAAGTCGCAGGGCACATCTGATTGCTTGAGTGCTTTGGTTAAGTGATCCAGCAAACCGACGCCGCGCACGCCTTTGTCGGTGATGATCATGGGTTTTTTAGCACCCAGCATGTCGAGCTCAAAGGGGATGTGCTCAAGCGCGCTTTCACCAGCAATCACTTTCACCGGGCAGAAAAATTCATAAAATGACGACGACATAGGGGTATTCCTTTAATTTGATAAATGTTTCATGTTCTTGGGTAAGGTCCGGGCTAAGTTCGCCAACGGGTTTGGGGCTCTGGGTCAGCCGCAAAATCTGAGTCAGCTAGCTTGGGCGACGATCTAGCCAGTCCTGAGCGATCCTGCGAGCAGTTTCGCTCCGCCCACCAGTTTTTCCTTCAGGGTCATCTTGGGAACTTGCTTAACCGCCAGATTGGCCAGCGACTCAGGCAGTATCATTGCTTGAACTTGGTTCAAACAGCGCACAAAGCGTATCGCATCAGACACGTCGCCATCAGCTACGATACGATCATTTGCAAAGGCAACCGCTGTTGCTTCCTGCAGGCTCAAAACCTTAAAGCCAAGCGCAAGCTGTTTGAACTTGATTGACAGATTGGGGCGTTGATCAGCTTTGAGCTGATACAGGCGAAAAGTTTTTTGCTCGGTGACTTCCAGGCAAAAACTTGCGACGTTGGGCAGCACGATCATCTGGATCGTCATGCCCACTGGAAATCCTTTTACCTCCCCGCTCACTACTGGGTTGGAGTGACTCGCCGCGATGGTTGCGCGCGACAACACTAGCATCAGCAACTTGACGTAACCGCGCTGTGCTGAGGGCGGCAGCTCGTTTAGGTAGGGGGAGAGTTTGGCGTGTGCGAGTTCTAACATAGACAAAAATTAATCAAAAAAAACACTCTAATGTAATTCCAATCTTAGAGATAGATCATGCGCGCCAATTAGGACGAAGGTCACTAAAAATGAGTTAAAAACAAAACTCTGAGCAAAAACCCTTGTTGAGTAGACCTGTTAGCTTTTCTGGTTGATGTGAAATGTCTAACTTGAATAGAAATCACTGGCGATGAGTGCCAGCCGCTGTTGCAGATTATCCATGCTGACATTTGAATCAAACTGACACAGGTTGGCCATGGACAGTCCGGCATAGCCGCAGGGATTGATGTGATCAAAAGCACTTAAGTCAGCGTCGATGTTAAGACTCATGCCGTGGTAGCTGATGCCGCGGCGGATCTTAAAGCCTAGGGAGCCAAGCTTAACCCGCTCCCCAAACTCAGTTGATGAGGCATAAACACCAGGCGCTTTGGCGTCAACAAAGCTTGGGGCGTCGGTAGGCAGGTGCGGATTAATCAGTGCTTGAAGGAGTTTTTCAGAGCGCTGCACCAAGGATTTGGGGCCGTAGCCCAGACGATCCAGATCCAAGATGGGGTAAATCACTAACTGTCCCGGCCCATGCCAAGTGATCTGACCGCCGCGATCAGTTTGGAAGGTGGGTGTGCATGAGGGGCTGAGCAGGTGCTCAGGCTTAGTTGCTATGCCGAGGGTGTAGATGCTGGGGTGCTCAGTGATGATGAGCAGATCGCTTAGAGGCTCGTCTGTCGCTTTGGCCTTGATGCGCGCATCAACCAGCGACTGCATGCGTGCATAACTGGTCTGGTAGTCCAGTAAACCCCAATCCTGATGCTCAAGATCCAAGGTGGTTCAGAGCACGGTCTTGATCAGGGGGCTTGCCGCTAGGGCAGCGTAAAGTTCGTTGACCTCTTGCACGCTTTTAAGTTCCAGCACGGTGTGCAAGGACAAGTACTTACCGGTGCGCGAAGGGCGCTCAGCGATCCGCTCGACGTTAAAATCAGCAAATTGAGACGTCAAGATCTGCTCGACTTCACGGCGCAGTGCATCGCTCGACTCACCGATGATCCTAAGCGGGTACTCCATGGGGAAGTGCCACAGCTCAGGGTTACTGATGTCGGTTGGACGCGCCTCAGCCGGATTGGCTGGGGGCTGCGCAGTTTCAAGAGGTGCCTTATCGCTCATGAAGCCTCCATCGCTGGCATTTAGTCGTTCTCGAGGAACGAGCGCAAGTGATCAGAGCGCGACGGGTGACGTAGCTTACGCAGTGCCTTGGCTTCGATCTGACGGATGCGCTCACGGGTAACGTCGAACTGGCGGCCGACTTCCTCAAGCGTGTGGTCGGTTGCCATGTCGATACCAAAACGCATCTTAAGCACCTTAGCCTCGCGCTCAGTCAGGTTGTCGAGCACTTCTTTAGTAGCTTCTTTTAAGCCCTCAGAAGTCGCCGACTCAAGCGGAGAGGTGATGTTGCCGTCCTCGATAAAGTCGCCCAAGTGCGAATCTTCATCATCGCCAATTGGAGTTTCCATCGAGATTGGCTCTTTAGCGATCTTAAGCACCTTACGGACTTTAGCTTCGTCCATCTCCAGGCGTTCGCCCAACTCTTCAGGTGTTGGCTCACGGCCCATCTCTTGCAGCAGCTGACGAGAGACACGGTTGATCTTGTTGATGGTCTCGATCATGTGCACCGGGATACGGATGGTGCGCGCCTGATCCGCGATCGAGCGCGTGATTGCCTGACGAATCCACCAAGTGGCGTAAGTTGAGAACTTAAAGCCACGGCGGTATTCAAACTTATCAACCGCTTTCATGAGGCCGATGTTGCCTTCTTGAATCAAATCAAGGAACTGCAGGCCGCGGTTAGTGTATTTTTTAGCGATCGAGATCACCAAACGCAAGTTGGCTTCCACCATCTCTTTTTTGGCGCGGCGGGCTTTGGCTTCACCGATTGACATGCTGCGCGCTATCTCTTTCATGCGCGTGACTTCAAGGCCAGTTTCTTCAGTGTGAGCGATCAGTTTTTCCTGCTCGCTAATCAGCTCGTCATAAACACTAACCAGTCGGTCTTGATAATCAGGTTTGCCTGCCAAGTGATCTTGCAGCCAACCCAAGTTGGTTTCGTTTGATGGGAACTCTTTACGGAAGGTGACGCGCGGCATACGACCGCGGCGAGTGGCCAGACGCATGATCGAGCGCTCACGGCTACGAATATCTTCGTTGACCGTGCGCGGTATGGCGACGATTTGCTCATAAACTTTAGGGATGAACTTAAAGATCATGAACAGCTCAGCAGTGTGCGCCTGCGCTTTGAGCGTTTTCTCATCCATGGGACCGTGCTTTTCAAGCAACTTTTGAGCTTTGGCGTGGCGTTTTTTCAGATCGTCGAAACGCTCGGCAGCAAGCTCTGGATCAGGACCTTTTTGAACTTCTTCCTCGTCCTCGTCGTCTTCGTCGTCATCGTCTTTGGCATTTTTCTTTGGCGGCGGCGGAGCGGCTGCAGCAGCCGCGGCTGCTGCTTTTGCTGCCGGCGCGCTATCGCCATCGTCGTTGGGATCGAGGTAGCCTGAGATCAGATCGGTGAGTTTGATGTCTTCAGTTTTGACCTGCTCATACATGTTCAGAGCAAACTCAACCGTCAGCGGCCAGTGGGCGGTAGCAAACAGCACATCACGGATTCCTTCTTCGATGCGCTTAGCAATCGATATCTCGCCGCTTTGGGTGAGCAGATCAACGGTGCCCATCTCACGCATGTACATACGCACGGGATCAGTGGTGCGACCTGGCTCACTTTCAACCGCTGCTAAGACCGCAGCGGCCTCGTCGGTTGCCATTTCGTCATCGTCGTCTTCACCCATGAGGATCTCATCGGCGTCAGGTGCTGATTCAAAAATCTTGATGCCTACATCGGTCAGCATCTGCACGATGTCTTCAATCTGCTCGCTTTCAGTGATCGAGTCGGGCAGTTGGTCGTTCAGTTCGGCATAGGTCAGGTAGCCCTGAGCCTTGCCCATCTGGATGAGTTTTCCCAATTGGGATGCTGGGGCTTTTTCGTTGTCACTCATCAAAGGTGCCTTATGTTGGGTGCAAGATCCAAGCGTTCCGGACTGCAAATTAGTTGGGCGCGGCTGCCTGATTATGCTTTGGGTCAAACGCGCTAGCATAACCAGAGGTGGGGGCGCTGAGCAAGTTTTTCAAGTGGTGAGGGTGATTTTGACTTAACTTTTTGCGCTTTTATGGGTTGAGTAAAATGCCAACGGTGGCTACTCCTCAGCGAATTCAGGTTTTAAGCAGATCGAGGCTGTGTTTCAGCGCGGTATCACAAAGCTAGATAATGGACGTCACGCAAGGTAAGTCGCTGCCATGAGCGCCAAGCTTCAAGGCGTGTCTTGAGCGCGGTAGTGCAGCTGTTTTTCAATCACCGCCAGACGCTCGCTTAAGCTTCTGATTTGCTCCAGATCACTGGCTTGTCGTCTGAGCTCACGCAGCCGCTTGGCTGAAAGCGTAAGCACCAGCTCATTCATGAGTGGATCAAAGTCGCCGCTGATCAGCTCTCCGTGCGTGAGCGCTGGAGCGCTTCCGGCAAAGTAGGTTTTATAAAAGCGCTCAAGCTCACGCGCAAGAGGAGCGGCTTGTTTGGGTTTGGGCCAACAACCCAGTAAAAACAGGCACTGCTCAGCGGGGCTGACTTGCCTGAGCTGATCGGCGTGTTGTCCCACCAGCTCCATGAGGGTGGCCAGTGGGTCGTCTTGTTTGAGTAGCCCCATCAGATCGCCAGAACCCATCGCTAGAGTTGGCTGAAGCAGAAACAGGAAAAAAAGTGTCTGATTGGTGTCAAATCCGCCGCCGAAGTTGAGCAGGGCGTCTTTGGCGGCCTCTTTTTGTTTTTTGGAAACAAACCCCAAGCCTAGCCGTTCTTTTAAGTCTTTAATCAGCAAGTAACCGTAGTTCGAGCTTTTAGGGATCGACTGTGTGATGCGCTGCGCACGCGCTATGACCTGATTTTTTCCCTCTGGCGTATCGGTTGGCGTGCCTTGAGTGAGCACGGCGTACAAAAAGTCGGACAGATTGGCCGATTGCTTGATGGCGTTAACGAGGTTCTCGGCGCCTTGCTCACGCACATAAGAGTCGGGATCTTGGTTGCCTGGCAGGGTCAAAAACTTAAGCTGGTGCTCCCCGCCCAGCTTGGGAAGCGCAGTTTGCAGCGCGCGCATGGCGGCTGTTTGTCCGGCAGAGTCCCCGTCAAAAGCCATGGTGACCAGCGGTTTAGAGCGAAACAGACGCTCAATCTGGTTGTCACTGATCGCGGTTCCCATGCTGGCAACCGCCCCAAAGATCCCGGCTTGATGCAAACTGATTACGTCTAAGTAGCCTTCAACCACTAGCCACTGATCGAAACTTTGTGAGCGTGCCTCAAAAAGTCCGTAGAGGTGCTGACCCTTATGAAAAACCACCGACTCAGGGGAGTTGATGTACTTGGCTTTATCGTCTGGGCTCAGCGCACGGCCACCAAAACCGATCACGCGTCCGCGCGTGTCTCGAATCGGGAAGATCACCCGATCACGCAGCAGGTTGTACTGGCCGCGATCACTCAGGCGCACTAAGCCGAGTTTTTTGAGCCCCTCTAGGTGTCCCTCAAACGCTGACTCTAAGTGGTCCCAGCCGGCAGGCGCATAGCCCAAGCGAAACTCATCGATACTGCGCTCGCTCAGTCCACGCTGGTTCAGATAAACCAGTGCTTTGGGCTGAGTTTTGAGCTTTGACTGGTAAAAGACGCAGATCTGCTCAAGCAGCTCATAAAGATCCCCGTCGATGATCGGCTCAAAAATCGGTTTGTTGGCCGAGTTCGCCCGTGCCGAAGCGTCTGAACCAGTGCTGGTTTGAGGGGTTGAGTGGCTAACAGCGTTAGCCTCTTGCCCTTCAGATGGCGGGCTGCCAGCGTTGGCATTTGACCCTGAGGGCTTTGCGCTCTTCGCTTTAGCATCGCGGCCACGTGCTGCACTTAGGGTTTTATGATCCAGTGGATAGCGCGCCGCGTTAGAGGCTTCAAACTTGGGCAGCTGTACGCCGGTCTGAGCGGCCAGCTGCTCAGCGGCCTCAAGAAAACTCAAGTGCTCATAGTTCATCAAAAAACTGATCGCGTTACCACTTTCTTTGCAGCCGAAGCAGTAGTAGTAGCCCTCGTGCGGGTGGACGTAGAAAGAGGGCGACTTTTCTTTATGAAACGGGCAGCAACCCTTAAAGCTTTTGCCGCTGGGTTTTAAGGTGGTGTGCTTACTTATGATTCCGACCAGATCGGCCAGATCGTTGATTTGCTCGAGGGTTTGTTCCGGTATGCTCAAAACGCACCCCGATCGGAGTGCGTTGGCAGGGCGCTAGTCAAATCAGCGAGCAATCGCTGGATTGGGATTGATCGGAGCAGTAACGGGGAACTCACTGCTCGGATCACTGACGTTGTCGGTTGGGTTGTTGTTCGGCAGCCCCAGACCAAAGTTCACCGGAGGAGCAACCACGACACCTGGCGTCGGCGCATCGGTGATGGCGTCAGCCGGCGGCAAAGCGCCTGGAGGTGAGCGAAGGGCTGAGGCAGACATGATTGACTGAGTTTTACCGGCCGCTTTAGGTGATGGGAAGAGGCGTGGACGCTCAGGTTCACCTGCAATTCCAAGCGTAGCTCGGTTTAGTAGTGAGCCTTTGACTCGGGCATTTTGTGGATCGATCTTGCCGTCCTGAATCAAAGCAGGGTAGTTGGCAGCGATCAGGTCCCGGTATTGCTGGGCAGTCTGAGTGTTGCCGAGTTTTTCATGACTGATCTGCATGATCGCCATCGCCTCAGGCACGCTCATGCTTTGTGGGTAGTACTGAAACACCCAGCGGCCACGCTCAAGTGAGGCAAGGTAAGCTTCACGGCGCAAGTACCAACGCGCTGCGTTCATCTCGTGTTCGGCCATGGCGTTGTAGATATAGTACATGCGGTCAATCGCGTCAGGCGCGTAAGGCGACTGCGGAAACTGGTTAACCAGCGCGCCCAAGTCTTGATAGGCAGCCCGTAGGTAACCGACGTCGCGGTGAGCCAAGTTGAGCTCTGTGTAGCGCATCAGTGAGCCGACTCCGCTGGTCATGCTGGAGACGCCCTTGATGTAGAGCGCGTAATCGATCTCAGGACTAGTGGGGTAGAGGCTGACAAAGCGTTCGGTGTTTTTGATCACCTCGGGGTAGTCGCCCTGACGGTAATCAACATAGATCAGCGCCAGCAAGGCTTCTTCGGCATGAACCCCGATCGGGTAAAATGTCCTGAGGTCGCGCAGATTTTGCTCGGCAGTCTCTAAACGATCTTTTTTGAGTGCGGTAACCGCCTCAGCGTAGTAACCCGCTTCAGACTCTGTTGGCGTGCTTTGCTCAGCGATCTGCTTGTCTTTGGTGAGGCCCAGCGTCTGACAGCCGCTAAGTACCAGTACAGATACGCTAAGCAGACTCAGGGTCAAGGGTTTCAGTGAGCGAAAAAGCATGGTTTTCCTATTGATTCTGGTCGCGGCAAGCCCGCATGATTGCTGGGTATTTAAGCACTAAACCCCGCTGATTGGCAAACTGGATCTCACCCGATTGTTGACCCTGGCGCCGCCGATGTGGGTCGCCTGTTGGCAGTCAAATGTCACCGCTTGAGCGCTCATCCAAAGTTAAGGCTACGCGCCTAGGCCAGTTAATCAGCAGTGATGTTGATTGGTTTGAGTGCCAGCAAACACTATAGAGGCAGGTTTGAGGGCGATGCGGGCTAAGGTGGGCATTTGGGTGACTTAAGTTGTCATGGTTTAACTGAAAAACTTTGAATTAAAAGCATAGGAGAGCGGCCCCGCCTTAGGTAAACTGCCGTCATGACAAATACCAACTCGATTCAACTCACCTACAACATCGCCCCTTTTGAAGCGGGCGTGCGCTTTGATCAACTTGCCGCTCAAGTGTTTGGCGACTTCTCCCGCTCGCAGATCAAGCAGTGGATTTTAAGCGGGGAGCTGACGCTAGATGGGGCGCAGGCCGCCCCCAAAACTCGCGTCAAAAGCGGGCAGTGTATGGCGCTGAGCACCCAGATCGAGGACCACTCAACCGATCTGCCTGAGGCGATGGCGCTCGATATAGTCTATGAGGATGAGCACCTGTTAGTGGTCAACAAACCGGTAGGACTGGTGGTGCACCCTGGCGCTGGCAATCGCACCGGCACTTTGGTTAACGGACTACTGCACCATGAGCCGGCGCTTGCCAAACTGCCCAGAGCGGGACTGGTTCACCGGATAGACAAGGACACCAGCGGGCTGATCGTGGTGGGAAAAACTGCGCCGGTGAAGCTAGCACTGCAGGAGCAACTCAAGGACAAAACCGTCTACCGGCGCTACCTAGCGCTTGCGGTAGGAGAAGTTCGCGCGCAAAAGATCAACGCGCCGATCGGTCGCCACCCCAGTCAGCGCACTCGCATGGCGGTGGTTGAGTCGGGTAAAACTGCCGTGACTCATGTTGAAGTACTGTTCAAAAATGACCTGTTTAGCTGGTGCTCAATCAAGCTTGAAACGGGTCGAACCCATCAGATCCGTGTGCACATGCAGCACATTGATCACCCGCTGTGGTGTGATCCGGTGTATTTGCCTGCGCGCTACAATCAGCTACTGACTTACCGTGATTTGCCAAAGATTGACCGGCAGGTGCTGCATGCAGCTGAGCTTGGTTTTGTGCATCCGGTCAGCGGTGAGGCGCTCAGAGTTCACGCGGATCTCCCAGTAGATATCGCCGAGTTGCTCGAAAAATTGGGCATCGCGTTTTAAGCGCCCAGCGTAAACTTCAGTTTAACCTTACCTACCGGTTGGGTTATGGTAAGTTGATTATTTAACTTCGTGAGGCATGCTTTGTCCGACAATCAAGTGCTGACCCTATATACCATCAACATGTCTCACTACAGCGAGAAGATCCGCTGGTTGCTCGACTATGAGCAGATCAATTACGTCGAGCAGGCGCTGACACCTGCCATCCACACACTACCGATGCTAGTCAAGGGTGGACGCGGAAAAAGCACGGTTCCTCTGGTGGAAAAGGGCAGTAGCCGAGTGCAGGATAGCCCGCGTATTGTGGATTGGCTGCAGCGAGAGTATGGACCACTCAAAAGCCTGCCTCAGGATCACTTGGCTGAGATCCTGGAGATTCAGACTCGCTTTGATTCGATCGGTAAGGCAGTGGCTCGCTATCTTTACAGTCCTGGATTTGCACACAAAGCACTGATCTTGGATATCTGGACGCAGTTTGCTAAGCCTTGGGAGGCGAGCCTAGTTCGTGGCGGTTATCCGCTGATCAAGTCGGTTTTTAAAAGCAAACTCAAGATTAACCCTCGAGATGTCGCGATTGCCGAGACAAAGATCGATGCGCAGATCAAGTGGCTGGAGTCGCGTATCAAGCTTGGTTTTTATCTGGTGGGTGATTCACTAACGGTCGCCGATATCACTGCGGCGGCTATGCTTGCGCCGCTAGCTTGTCCAGTAGAACACCCCATCTACGGAACCCATGATTTCCGCACCAAGATGGCGAGCGCGGCTAAGATCTGGGCGGACAGTCCAGCGCTTGATTGGGTGCGAGAGGTGTACGCCAAGCACCGAGGTCAGGTATGGCAAGTGATGCCAAACGCTAGCTGATGATGATCTCTTTACTAAAGCGGGTTGATTGAGCACTAATTCTAAAATCAAATAAACCAGCCGATACGGCTGGTTTTAGGTTTTGGTTGGGAGTTCTAACGGCCTCTCTAACAGCCCCTCTTATCATGCTGCTGAACTTGCGATCAGGGTTTCAAAAAGCCAAAAGCAGCTAAGCTAAGTTTTATTTGTGATTGACTGAAACGCAGCTAGAGATCGTTAAACTTGCCGCCCTCAGAGTCACTCATGTAAGTTCTGGCTGACTGGGGTGCTTTATCTTGCTACAACCGCGATCTTCAAACGGCTCGGCGCTCATTCAAATTGTTGCTTTATCAGCAGTGCCCAGATCTGTGCTTTGGTGTCCGCTGCAACGACGAAACTGACGTTAGCCACAAACATGGGTTTCTACTTTATCCATGGAGACTTTTACGTATTGATGAGAGCTGGTTTTGTATCCTCATGGGTTGATTTACTGAGTACGCAGTATCCAGCTAATCATTTCCTGTTCTTCTTGTTGCGTATGTTCGTGGGAGAGAAGACCTTCAACCACGAAGGTTAGTGCACTGGCGAAAGATGGAACTTTATCTTTTTCAAGGCCATTTAAAGTTAATTGTGCAGTTAGCAACATCTCAATCATTCGATGAAAATTATCATGCCAGGTAGCAATGCTAGGCGAATGCTCGATACGGGCATGTACGGTTGAAATTAGGCCTTTGGTTTGTTTTAGCTGATGCAGCAACCACAGTGTTTGTTCGGTTAACGGCTTAGTCATCATGCTTGGGTAAAGCGCCATACTGGCACTCACGAGTCGGTTTAACACCGCGATGAGCAAGTCATCTTTGTTTTTAAAATACCAATATAGGGTATTTGGGGCGACGTTCGCCGACTTGGCAATCATCGACATGGAGCTGGAGTCAAAACCCACCTCAATGAACAGCTGCATCGCGGCCAGCTCGATCTCGTCGGCTTTCTGCTCTTTATCAACATGTCGTTTGTTTTTGGCCATAAGAGAGGAGTTTCTCGTTTGAAGATTGCTTGACTAGTTTACAAGGATAACGCTAATATCAATTCTTGAATGGCATTCAAGATAAGTGGTCGCGTTTATCGGACCTTGAATACTTGTCTGGGTGTTTCCAGAGTTTAACGAGGAAATTGGCGATGACGAGTCCCAAAGCAGTGGTTTCAAAAACAGATTGCCAGCCGGTAAGGGTGAAATCAGTCTTTTACTCTGACGGAGTGCAGTGCGCTGCGTCACTTTTTCTTCCGGAAGCGCTTAATAAGGTGCCGGGTGGCTTACCTGCGATCTTGATGGTGCATGGTTGGGGCGGGGTTCAAGGTTCACTTACTGGGCCATTTATTGCGGCATTTATTGACGCTGGATTCGCAGTCATGACATTTGATTACCCCGGTTGGGGGAGTAGTGAGGGTCTACCGCGAAACTGTATTAACCCGGCAAAGCGTGTCGGTAACGTTGAATCCGCATTGACTCATTTGAAGAAACAGATAGTCGTCAACGAAAAGAAAATTGTGCTTTGGGGCACATCGTTTGGGGGTGGTCATGTGGTGGATATCGCGGCTCAGCACCCAGAACTACTGGGTGCCATCGCTCAAGTTCCCATGCTTGACGGGCGAGATGCGGTGAAAGCGATTCCGCTACTAAGTTTGCTGCGCTTTGGTGCTTATGGCATGACTGATTTACTCAAGGTCGGTCGTCCAATTTACATACCGGTCGTCTCAGCACCAGGTAAATTTGGTTCGATGGATCGTGATGGGGCTGAAGAGGCGATGCGCCGCGGTATTGAAGCATCCGGTATGAAGTACGACAACCGAATTGCCGCGCGTTCAGTGTTGTCGATTGGCACGTATCGGCCGGTTAAGCGTTTATCCAAGATTAAAATACCCACCTTGTTGATTGGTGCTTCAGGCGATACGGTGGCTCCTTTTAATCGAGCGAATATTGAGGGCCAAAATAAAAAATATGTGCAAACCAAAATAATTGATGCCAATCATTTTGACCCGTATTTTGAACCCGTACTTTCTAAAAACTTGCAGTATCAGTTGGATTTCTTAAAGTCTTTAATTAGCCCAAAAATAATTTGACACGTTATCTTAGGGCAACTTTTGGGGAGACGCTCGCATTTGATTTAGAACCAAAGGGCTGCGTTATCTCGATTTTGTGATTTAGCGGTTGAGTTGATAGTGCAAGGGCACGGCTTTCTTAATGCATTCGAGCGTTGCCCGATTTGGGCAGGGTGTCATTGAAACTCAAGCCTAGCGCTTGGGTTTATAGTCGCGCTCTTGATTGGGTGAGCCTGGTTTATATAAAGCACCGTGGTCAGGTTTGGCGGGCCCCGCCGATAAAGGAATTTTAGGCCAGCGCCTGATTCATATCGCCTAGCCACCAAGCGCTAACCATGACACTTACCAAAATTGAGTCAGATTTAGATGTAAAAAAGCACCGCAAGCGGTGCCTTAGTTTATGTGTGTGACAGCGAGGGCATTTTGCAACTAGAGCAGAGCAGCCAACACGACAAAGATGATGATCCCAGCCGCGCTCACCGCCACGGTCGGAGTTTTGAGTAGCGGCGACCTGACTCCGATGATCAATCCACTGATGAGGATCAACACTAAGCCCAGCGCCATGACGATCTCAACTAGGCGATAAAGTTTGGGTCCATGACCCATGTGCAGCTCCATCATCGCGGCGACGAGGCTGGGGGACACAGGAGTGATGCTCACGCCAGTTGCGCTGGGCGTGATCTCGTAGTGGTCACGGCTGCTGGGGCGAGTCTGGTACTTGTCACCTCGATCTTTGACTGATTCAAAACGCGAGCTCAAACCAGCCTCATCTAGCAGGGTTTTAATTTGTGCTTTGGTGTCGCCCTCAGCATCGATACTGGCGCCGCTCACTACGATGGGCGCGGCTTTATCCATCGATCCTTTAACACCAACTAAGTAGAGTCCACCTGACACCGCCATGAGCAGCAGGATAGGCGCAAAAAAAGCCGCTAAGTAAAGGTGGATGGTGATCATGAGTTTGCGTGACATGTTTGGGCTCCGAGGTGGTGTCTGGTTGTTGTGTCAGTAGGTCTGATTCAAAGTGGTGGATGCTGTAAAGATGGAGAACATTGCAGTGAGTTTAAATTAAGTTTTACTAACATTTAAGTTATAAAATGCTAATTAAGCAAAGCTTTAACTAAAGGGGTGCCCTTGGTTTTCATGACTGATTGGGAAAATGTCAGCCATAGATGCACGCGAACCTCGCAAATGAATTTGCAGTATCTATTTAAAAATTTAGAAACCTGACTGATCTTTGGGCTCTTAAATGCTTGGGCTCTTAAATCAGTGTCAGAACAGGAGCGTCGGGTAATAGCGTGACTCTGATAAAACTCGACGAATCATACCTGATGGCTTAAGTTGCGTAAACCTTAATGATAACGATTTGCGTTCGTACTTAATATCGTGTTTAATCGCGCCTGACCTTACTGAACAGATACGAATTAGCTATGAAGACTGCACCAAACTCGATGATCAAAAAACCGCTCGCTCTCATGATCTTGGCAGCCTCAGTATCCATCGGCTCAACCGCGATGGCGGCTGAAGCCAGCCAAAGCAATCAGAGTCAAGCTGAACAAATCGCTCAATTAAAGCAAGCTCTAGCTGCTCAGCAAGAGCAGCTAAACGCTTTGACCGCTGCGCTTGAGTCACAGATGAGCGCTCAACCAAGCGCGGTTTCTTCCAGTGCTAGCGGCGCAACTATGAGCGGGGCTCAACAAACCGGCGCTCCGCAGACTGCCACTACAGCGGCCAGCCCCAGCCCGTTCAGTGGCCTGCAAACCGGCCAGACCAGCTTGGGCGGCTATGCGGAAGTTCACTACAACAACCTAAACGGCGATACCGCCGCTCAAGACAAAACAGAGATCGACCTGCACCGCTTCGTGCTGTTTTTAGGTCACCAGTTCAGTGAAGACGTCCGCTTTTATTCGGAGCTAGAAGTGGAACATGCCGTGGCGGGTGAGGGCGCTGATGGTGAAGTGGAGCTTGAGCAGGCGTTTATCGAGTGGGACTACATGCGCGGTCACGCTGCCCGCGCCGGTGTGTTCTTGATGCCGGTTGGCCTGCTCAACGAAACCCACGAACCCGATACCTTTTATGGGGTTGAGCGCAACAACGTCGAGCGAAACATCATCCCGACGACTTGGTGGGAAGCCGGTTTAGGCGCAAGCGGTGAAGTGCTGCCAGGGCTTAGCTACAACGCTTCAGTTACTTCTGGTTTGAAACTGGCAGATGGAGACTTCAAGGTGCGCGACGGTCGCCAAAAAGCCTCTGAAGCTGACGCAAACGATCTGGCTTACACCGCAGCGCTAAGCTATGTTGCCGCGCCCGGCGTCACGATTGGCGGGACTGTGCAGTATCAGTCTGATCTGACTCAAAGTGATCCGGCTAGCACCGTTGGCCGCATCGATGGGGTGTTGACCGAGGCGCATATCGACGTGCAACGCGGTAACTTAGGACTGCGTGCTCTGGTGGCAAACTGGTCATTTGACGATGAAATTAACCAGTTGGCCGACGGCGCGGATCAGCAGTTTGGTTGGTACTTAGAGCCTAGCTACTTGCTCAGCGACAACTTAGGCGTGTTTGCGCGCTACAGCGAGTGGGACAATCAGGCAGGCGCGAACCTTGCCACCAAAACCGACCAGATCGATCTTGGCTTTAACTACTGGTTAGTTGACAACGTGGTGCTCAAAGCTGACTACCAGATTCAGGACTCAGAAGCGAACAAAGGTCAGGACGGCTTTAACCTGGGCGTAGGCTGGAGCTTTTGATGACCAAAGCTTGCAGGTTTACAGTCTACAAGCTGAGCAAAATGCCTACGATGGTGGGCATTTTGCTACTTCTAGTCAGTCTGTTTGCCGTGCTCCCGGCTCAGGCCGCCTCGGTCTATATGACTCAAGATCAGTTTTTAACCAAGGCTTTTGGGGAGGTGCCAGCGGCGAAAACCTACTGGATACAGGCGGCTGATAAAGCGCGGGGACTCAAGCTGCTGGGTCACCCAGTAGCTGGGCTTCGGACGCGGTACTGGCAAGTGGGCAACAAGACGGCGTGGGTGATTAACGAGATCGGCAAAGAGCAGCCGATCACGATCGGGGTGGTGGTAGAGGGCGGTAAGGTGGATTT
>OJDZ01000810.1_pt1 | contig 15415 bp, 11 predicted proteins | sample 1592981 | NCBI WGS metagenome assembly OJDZ01 (sample SAMN05416851, study PRJEB24817) | seawater metagenome | isolation source: Sea water | place: Canada:Atlantic | collected 2013-07
GGCTGAGACTCTTCTGTCATGACCTCAGTCTGAGCATCTGTTTCAAAGGGCTCTTCAGGGTTTTTGATTGAAGCAGCGGGAAGCTCAATTGGTGGATAAACACGCTCAATCCAAACACCCAAAAGCGAGCCTGCGCCCCAAATTGAAAACAACAGCAAGGCAACATAAAACCCGCCAGGTATGCTCTGCAATGGATTTTTGCGTCTTTTTTTCTGTTTGGTCGAGATAGCGTTTTCGGGAATTCTCATGTGACACTGACTGCCCTGTATCACTTAAGCTTAACGCGCTTACCCAGCTTAAGCCACCCACAATGTTCTGGTGACTTTCATCGTCAATCAGCCTGCATTAACTGCCACTTATCATTTGGTGGCAACTGGCCTCATCTCATCTTCACATGGCGTGCGGGATGCGATAGTATCTAATAAACAAGTGTTCACTGATCTCGACTGCAAGTGGCTGAACCCTACGCCCCGCAGTGCTATCATCGAGATCATTTTGCTCAATACCCTGCTCAGACTTGGGAGTCTTATGTCAAAACACAGCTATATCGTTGATCCAGTTCTTGAAGCCGAATACAAAAAAGCGCCGATCGACTGGACTCCGACCCTGATGCTGATACTGACGCCGATTGCTGCGTTGATACTGGTGCCTTGGTTCGGCTTAACCTACGGCTTTAGTGTTGGCGCTATCGTCACCATGGTGCTTTTCATCATCTGGAACGGACTTGGGATCACCGCGGGTTATCACCGTCTTTGGTCGCACAAGACCTATGAAGCCCACCCTGTGGTGCGCTTTTTCTTACTGGCTGGTGGCACCATGGCGATCCAAAACACCGTGTTTGAGTGGTGCGCCGGTCACCGAATTCACCATCAGCACGTTGATCACCCTTACAAAGACCCCTACTCAGCGAAGCGCGGCTTTTTGTTCAGCCATATCGGCTGGATGATGAGAAGCTACCCCACTAGCCGCTACGACTTTAAAAACATCAAGGATCTCAAACAAGATCCCATGCTGGTGGCTCAGGATAAGTACTATGGTTTTTGGATTCTGCTGACCAACATAGGTTTGCCAGCGGTGGTCGGTCTGGCGATCGGAGATTTGTGGGGAACCTTAATTTTGGCCGGTCTGCTTAGGCTCGTGATCTCGCACCATGTGACATTTTTCATCAACTCTTTGGCGCACACGATCGGCAAACAGCCCTACACCGACACCAACACAGCACGCGACAACTGGTGGCTGGCACTGATCACATGGGGTGAGGGTTATCACAACTATCACCACTACTTCCAGATGGACTTCCGTAACGGCATCAAGTGGTGGCAATACGACCCAACCAAGTGGCTGATCGCAGGATTGAATAAAGTCGGTCTCACCTCAAACCTCAAGGTTGTCTCCAACTTGCAGATCAAACAGGCCGAACTGTCCATGCGCTTTAAAACAGCACAGCAGCGCATCCAGTTGTTTGGTTACAGCATTGAAGATGACATGCACGATATCAAGATGAACGTGCAGCATGAATTTGAGGCTTTTTCTGAGACGCTTGAGCGCTGGAAGCAGCTAAAAGAAGAGTCAATCGCGATGAAAAAACAAGCGCTGGTTCAAAAGAAAGAAGACTTGCAAGGTTCGGTTAAAAACACGCTGCATGAGATCGACCTAAAGCTTAAGTCTGACTTCAATCAGCTAGAGACGACTTTAGGTGATCACTCTCAGCGCTTAGAGGTTATCTTGCGCGACTTCAAACGCAAGGTTCGCGCTGCTGCTTAATCCCTTTATGCTTAAGCACACTTACCAACAACTGGACTCCAAGCTGTGGAGTTCGGTTACGCCGGACCCGCTTAACAGCCCGCGCTTAGTTCACTGGAACCAAGCGCTTTTTTTGCGCCTTGGATTGCCAAGTGAGTGGAAAACAAAAGCTGCTGAGATCCTCAGTGGCAACCACGTGCCAAGCGATGCTAAGCCGATCGCGATGGCCTATGCCGGTCACCAGTTTGGTCACTTTGCCGGTCAGCTCGGCGATGGGCGCGGCATGTTGCTTGGCGAGGTGCAGACGGATAAAGACTCAACCCTTTATGACCTCCACTTAAAAGGCGCGGGCAAAACCCCCTACTCCCGCGGAGGAGACGGCCGCGCGGTGCTCAGATCAAGCATACGCGAGCACTTAGCTGGACAGTTTTTAAGCGCTTGCGGCGTGGCCTCCTCAGAAAGCCTGGGGTTGGTTAGCTCGTCAACGTCGGTTCAGCGCGAGCGCATGGAAAGTGCGGCAGCGCTGCTCAGAGTCTCGGACACCCACATACGTCTGGGTCACTTTGAGTGGATAAATGCCTACGGTGCCAGCACGCTCACGGACTTCACTGACTACGTGATTGATCGCCACTTCCCAGAGCTGCGTGAGCTCACGGACGGTAGTGATGTGATCCTTGCGCTGGCTCAAACCGTGATTAAACGATCAGCCCGCATGATCGCGGATTGGCAGCTGGTGGGTTTTTGCCACGGGGTCATGAACACCGACAACTTATCGATTACCGGCACCACGCTGGACTTTGGCCCCTATGAGTTTATGGAGAGCTTTGATCCGACGCGGATTTTCAATCACACCGATGCCCGCGGCCGCTACACCTACCAGAACCAGCCACACATAGCGCACTGGAACTTATCGATCTGGGCGGGTCAGCTACTGCCGCTTGGTGAGCACCGAAAAGCGGATTTACAGAGTGCACTGGATCAGTTTGCGCCTGAGTTCTTGAGTGCGTACCACAGCGGTCTAGCCGCTAAGTTTTCTCTAAACGACACAGATGAGACGCGCGATTTTACCAACGCTTGGCTTAACTGCCTGCAAACCCACCGACTTGACTACACCAACGCTTTTGTCTGGCTCACCGGCGACAAACCGCCGCTCTCCTCCAGTGATCTGAGCGCAGAGGCTGAAAATAACTTTACTGAACTGCTGGATCGACATGCCAAGCTTTTAAAAACCGAGTCAAATGGCCACCCGATTCGCCCCATCCGCATGATCCCGCGTCGTCACCTGTTAGACAGCGTGATTGCCGCTAGTGAGGCCGGTGAGTATGAGTTGATCGAACAGGTGTTTGACGCGCTCGCCAAACCTTTTGAGGCGCCCACCAACCAGGGTTGGCTCAGACCCAGCCCAGACGGAATGGGGTCGCTTAGTTGTTCTTCATAATATGGTAATTACATTAAGTGAAAATCTAAATACTCTGGAAAATTATACTCATCATGGCTCTTCGTTCTTTTGAGTTTTAATATATTTTTTGATTCCGTAAGACCTGTATTTTCATAAAAATTTGCAAGGACAATGTTATTGTAAGGATAGTCCAGTAATCTGATTAACTGATTGATATCTTCTTTATAGTTTTCACTTTTTACCTCAGGTAAAAAATTAATACTTTCGGTTATTTTTGAAAGATTTTGAATCAGTAAGTTAATTGAAACAATTAATTCTGCACTTAAACAAAAATCTGGATTTTCTATTATTAATCTATTAATAAATTTTTTATAAAAAGTATTTGGTAACTTCTCATTAGGAAATTTATTTAAAATGAAGTCACAAAATGCTTCACTTGAGTCTGATGAAATTGAAATTGTGATAGCCAACTCATCCGGAATACAGGAAATAACCTTTGGATCGCTTGAAAATTTTGATTTTCTAGAAATGTGAATTGCAGTTAAGAATTCCTGAATAGATTTGTGACAAAACTCGTACTTTCCAATGCCGCATTTTATGAATATTCCAGTATGCCCTTCTAATTCATTAATAACACTTAGACAATCATTTGATTCAAGTCTAAATTTTTTCTTAAACTCATCGAAAGCGTCTTGTAAATTTACTTCCGAAAACCTAGTTGAATTAAATTTAGTCGTTAAAACATAAGCCAAGTTTGCCAAAAACTTCTTCTTTTGCTCAAAATCATTCAAGTTAAAAACAGACTCTCTAGAGATTGATCTTTGAAAATCCCAATTCTTAATCATCAAGTCCAGTATGAGGTTGTATATCTCTTCGGATTTTTTTGGGATAGTTTTAGTACGCTGATAAATAACACATAGGTGAGCTAAATTAATAGGTTTTATTGTTGAATCCCTAAATGGACTGGCTTTTATTTTATCTAAAAAAACCTGAGACTCTTTTCTTGTTCCAAGCCATTTTTCTGCAAAATTAGAAATTTGATTATCATCTAAGGCTGCTATTTCGTTTTTAGAACAATTAGTTATATCAAATTGAAAATCAGCGCTTCTTGAAGTAAGAACTAATTTACTTTTATGTAGCGATGTGCATAGGTCTCTAAATTCCCTTAATACTGCATTTTTTAGATACTGATTTGGTATTTCGTCAAAACCATCTAAAATGATTAGTGCATTAATTTCTTCTAAAAATAGTGAAAAGTTATCCTTTAGAACTAATTCAACTAAAGCTCCATCAAAATCTTTTACATAAAGTTGAAAATTAAAGAAACTCAGAATTTTTTCTCTAATCGGAAACTCTATATTTTCATGTTTTGAATCAAAATCTCTCAAACGAATTAAAATTGGTAATTTTGACTGATTTACGAATTTATCCTTACCTTCAACTAAAGATTTGAAGATTTTTTTCATTGAAGTTGTTTTACCAGCTCCAGGCTGACCTAAGACAACTATGTGTTGATTTGACTCGTATATCTTATCTAATAATCTTCCCTTAGGTGTTTTATCTTTACTACCCAAATTATTTCTTACTGGATTAATATAAACATCTAGATCGATGTATACATCATCCAAGCTCCTATCATTATTAAGTAAGTCAAAGCTTATATTTTTAGACCAAGTAATATTTTGATTAATGTGATCGAAGTATTGTTTCTCAAGCTCACTTGTCACTTTGAATAATTCTAATTTTTTTCCAGCAGAGCTTGCGTCGGAAAATACAACCAATGGATCAAAGATTACAGTCTTATTTTTGAGAGAAATTCTACTTTTAGATTTTCCATGTGCCTCAATTAACCTCCGAAGTAAAACTTTATTTGCTGCTGAAGTTAATTTATCGAGCATGAGTGCAACTAAAAAACTTACATCCACTTTTCTTCCCCTTTTTTTGACCCACCAGTCATTTTAGCCTCCAGCCTCTTAAAACCAGCCAACCCCTACCCTATACTATACGCCACAGTAACCCCATATCAGGACCCGCTCATGGCTACCTATAAAGCTCCTCAACGCGACATCCGCTTTGTTGCCCACGAAGTGTGTGATTTTGAAAACCACTATAAAAACTTGGGCGCAGAAGACGTCGACGCTGCCACCATCGACTCCTTCATCGAAGCCGGTGCACAGTTCTCAGAAAACGAGCTGGCGCCGCTCAACCGCTCAGGTGACGAAGAAGGTTGCCATTTTGCTGACGGAGTGGTGACCACTCCCAAAGGTTTTAAAGAGGCTTATCAAAAGTTTTGCGAGCTAGGCTTTCCTGCCCTATCGGCTGACGTGAACTACGGCGGCTCAGGTATGCCCGGTTCACTCTCAACCGTGGTCAACGAGATGACCGGCACCGCGAACTGGTCTTGGGCCATGTATCCGGGTCTCTCCCACGGCGCCATGGAAACTCTCAAGCACCACGGCACGGAAGAGCAAAAGCAGGACTACTTAACCAAGCTGATCAGCGGCGAGTGGACTGGCACCATGTGCTTGACCGAGTCGCACGCCGGTTCGGATCTTGGGATCATCAAAACCAAGGCCGTGCCAAACGACGACGGAAGTTATGCGATCTCAGGCACCAAGATCTTTATCTCGGCGGGTGAACATGACATGGCTGAGAACATCGTGCATATCGTGCTGGCACGTCTTCCTGGTGCACCCGGCGGCACCAAAGGGATCTCTTTGTTTGTTGTGCCTAAGTTTTTGGTTGAGGACGGAGGAGTGGGCGCACGTAACTCGGTTACTTGCGGGTCGATCGAACACAAGATGGGGATCAAAGCCTCAGCAACTTGTGTGATCAACTTTGACTCAGCGACCGGCTACCTGATCGGTCCTGAAAACAAAGGCCTGAACTGCATGTTCACCTTCATGAACGTGGCGCGTATTGGCACCGCGGTTCAAGGTCTGGCAGCAGCTGAGCTGGCCTTTCAAGGATCGCTTGAGTACGCCCGCGACCGTCTCGCCATGCGCTCGATGAGTGGCCCTAAAGCCCCAGACAAACCAGCTGATCCGATCATCGTGCACCCAGCGGTTCGCAACATGCTGATGACTCAAAAAGCGTTTGCCGAGGGTGGCCGTGCGCTTATCTACACGCTGGCACAGTACGCAGACGAAGTTGAAGTCATGAAAGGTGACAGCAAAGCCCACGCCGATGAGATGCTGTCTTTCTTAACGCCTATCGCCAAAGCCTTCTTGACCGAAACCGGTTTTGAGGCCGCCAAGCACGGTGTGCAAGTATACGGCGGTCACGGATTTATCCGCGAGTGGGGCATGGAGCAAAATGTCCGCGACACCACCATCGCCTGTCTTTATGAAGGTACCACCGAGATCCAGTCACTCGATCTGCTGGGTCGAAAAGTGCTGGGTTCAAAAGGTAAACTGCTCAAAAACTTCACTGATATGATCGGCGCGTTTGCCCGTGCACATGGCGAAGATCCCAAGATGGCCGAGTTCATCGCACCACTTGCCAAGGCGACTCATACTTGGGGCGAGCTCACTCAACTGATTGGTCAGCGCGGCATGGAAAACCCAGACGAAGTAGGCGCAGCAGCGGTGGATTATATGTACTACTCTGGCTATGTCACCCTCGCTTTTTTCTGGGCGCGCATGGCACAGATCGCTCAAAAAGCGCTTGCCGATGGCACGAGCGAAACTGAGTTTTACGAAGCCAAGCTTAAAACCGCTCGCTTCTACTTTGCTAAACTGATGCCACGTACCGCGACTCATGCAGCCAGCATCAAAGCCGGCGGCGCAACCCTGATGGAGATGGGTGAAGAACAGTTCGCTTTTTAAAGTAAACACTGGCCTTGGGGCGGCCTGTCCACCCCAAGGCATCTACCAAGCTCCCAAACTTAAGGAAGCTGCGCGGGTGGATTAATCCGCTAGCCACTCCATTTTATATGAGGAAACACCATGCCGATTTACAACGCTCCGCTAGAAGACATGCGCTTTATCTTAAACGACGTGTTTAAAGTTGAAGACTTTTGGAAATCAACTGAAGACCTGAGCTTCTTAGATATCGCCACTGCTGACGCGATCCTTGAGGAGATGGCTAAATTCTCCAAAAACGTACTACTGCCGATCAACCGCTCAGGCGATGAAGAAGGCGCGCGGATCGAAGACGGACAGGTTTACACGCCCAAAGGCTTTAAAGAAGCATTCAAACAGTACGCTGAGGGCGGCTGGATGAGCTTGGCCGGTGATCCAGAGTACGGCGGACAGGGTATGCCCAAGATGCTGACCATGATGAGCGAGGAGATGCTCATGGCCACCAACCAGTCCTTCACTCTTTACCCCAACCTCACCAACGGCGCCTGCCTTGCGATCAACGCCTACGGTTCGGACGAGCAAAAAGCCATGTACCTACCGCGCTTCTACTCTGGCGAGTGGGCAGGAACCATGTGTCTGACCGAACCACATGCCGGTACTGACCTTGGGATCATTCGCACCAAAGCCGTGCCAAATGACGACGGTAGCTACGCGATCTCAGGCACCAAGATCTTCATCACCGGTGGCGATCATGACCTAACCGACAACATCGTCCACTTGGTTTTGGCAAAAACTCCTGATGCACCGGCTGGTACGCGCGGTATCTCCATGTTTATCGTGCCTAAATTCATGCACGATGATGAAGGCAACGTCGGCGAGCGCAACGGTGCTGGTCCAGGCTCGATCGAACACAAGATGGGCATCAAAGCTTCAGCGACCTGTGTCATGAACTTTGACAACGCCAAAGGTTGGTTGATTGGACCTGAAAACAAGGGTCTTAACGCCATGTTCGTGATGATGAACTACGAGCGTCTGACCATGGGCCTGCAAGGTTTGGGCGGATCGGAAACTGCTTACCAAAATGCAGCCGCTTATGCACTGGATCGCCTGCAAGGCCGCGCCAGCTCAGGTGTCACCTCGCCTGAAAAAGAAGCTGACCCGATCTTGCATCACCCAGATGTGCGCCGCATGCTCTTGAACGCCAAATCACACAACGAGGCGGCGCGCTGCTTCGCAGTTTATGTGGCTAAGTTCTTAGACACTGCTAAATTCTCAAGTGACGAAGCAGCTGTCAAAGAAGCACATGATCGCGTGGCGCTACTGACGCCCGTTGCCAAAGGCTTCTTAACCGATATGGCGCTCGACGCTTGTATCGACTCCCAGCAAGTCTTTGGTGGGCATGGCTACGTGCGCGAATGGGGTATGGAGCAGTTAGTTCGTGATACGCGTATCGCGCAGATCTATGAAGGCACCAACGGTATCCAAGCGCTCGATTTAGTTGGCCGTAAGATCGTCAAAAATGGCGGCGCCTTTTTGACTCCCTACCTGGAGGAGATCAAAACCTTTGCTGGCGGTATGAGCGCGGAAAATGCCTTCATGAAAGACGCTCTGCTAGACGCAGTAAGTACGATTGAAGACACCACCAATCAGTTGATGGCATTGGTCAAAGACAACATCGATGAGATCAATGCTTCATGTGTTGATTACATGCATGCCTTTGGCTTGATGAGCTACGCCTACATGTTCGCCATGATGGTTGAAGCCGCTCAAGAGCAAAGCGGCGACTTCTACTCCGCTAAGCCAAAGCTGGCTGAGTTCTTTGTTAAGCGCCGCCTGCCTGAGCTTAAAGCTCGTGCAGCCATGGCCTTGGCTGGTGCTGACACGCTCATGGACATGAGTGATGAGTACTTTGCTCAGGCATTGTAACGCCTAGTCAGTTTCTTTGAAAAAAGCCCCACATGGGGCTTTTTTCAAACCTTGGTGTTAACATCGCTTGCGTGACACTTCAAAGCTTTTACAATAAAAATCTAATAAATTATTTATTGATACTATAATTTTGATTTATACAATCAATTATGTGACTGGTTGATCAACAACAAAAGCTACAAATCCATTGAGAGAACCCATGTTCAGCAAAACCTTTAGCATTTTAGATGTCAGCTATTTTTACAAAGCAAAGCTACTGAGTAAGCTGTGCCTGATCGGCGAAAGTTTTATTTTCATAAGCTATAACCTGATTTACGTGATGAGCGATTATTTTAATTGGTCAGATGCTGATCGCCTGAGTCCCGATTACTTCCAGACATTTAACTTCATCTACGTCACATTGATTCTGCTCAATTTACTCCACTTGACCTATTCGGGCTGGGTAAAAACACGCCCTACCCTTCACAACACCTATATGTATGCCAGTTTGACTATCTACGTGGTGACGCACAGTCTGTTGTGCCACCTGCTGGGGGAGTTGTCGATCAATACCGGCATCATGATGACGGCATCACCCTTGATTGGACTGATTTTATTTAACGTGCGGGGGGTTATCTGGGGCGCACTTGTCGGCTCGACGATGGTCATCGGTGGTCTCGTTGCCACACTAACCGGGTACCTAGACTACGCGCCACTGATCGATGGCGCCTATCCCATATATCAAAACACTGCCTTTATCTTATTTACCCTAGCCGCTGTGTCGCCGCATGTTTTGATCGTTTTGCTGCTGGGTTATCACACCATCCAAAACTGGAAAGCACGCGAGGCGCTGAGCGTGCAAAATGCCGAAACAGACACCCTGACCAACATCCCCAACCGGCGCAAGTTCGGCGAGTTGATGGGTTTAGCAATCTCGCAGTGCAAACATAAAAATTCCAACCTTGGACTGATCATGCTTGATATCGATCACTTCAAGCAAATAAACGATGATTATGGCCACCTAGTAGGCGACCGGGTTTTGAACGGTGCAATCGCACAGATCAGCTCAAGCCTGCGTCACTCAGACGTAATAGCCCGTTACGGCGGGGATGAGTTTGTGGTGATCATGCCTGGCGCCAGTCTCAAAACAGTGGCTGAAGCCGCCGAACGCTGTATAAAAGCGATCCGAGATACCTCAATTGAAGTCGAGGGCGAGCAGATCAAATTGACTGCCAGCTTGGGCGTCACCTCAAGTCAGATCAGCAGCAAACTCAGCCATGCAGAGTTTTCGCGTCAACTGATCAAGGTGGCAGATGACGCCCTACTGGTTGCCAAAAAACGAGGCAGAAACCGCATCCAGATTGGCATGCTACTGGATGATGACGAGCGAGCAGAATTCACTGAAGAGAACCCTGTCATCACGGATTAAACCAACTTAAAGTATAAGGCTTAGTTAAACCAGCCACTCAAGACCTCTCGTTAATCTCGCCAAAAGGAACATGAACCGAGGGAACCACTTCCCTGGCTGAGTTAACGTGGCCTACTTGGTCATCAAAAAAGATATGTGGCTTTAGTACACTCAAGACTGACGCCTTGTCGATACCACCAAGAAAAAAAGCATCGTTGACCATAACTCCCCAGCTCTTAAGAGTATAAAGCGCGCGCTCATGCGCTGGTGCATTTCGGGCGGTCACTATCGATACCCGTATGCGATTGAGGTAATCGGGATGGGTCTTCTTGTGACTTTCTTCAAAAGACTGAATCTTTGACACACCCACCAAAAAGTTTTTAAGTGGGCCCGGACTGTGAGGCAGTACTGCGTTTTTAACTTCGTGGTTTACAAAACCGCTGAGTCCATCTTTTTGATAAACAGCCTCCGACTCGCCGCTGGCAAGCACTCCGTCAAAGTCAAAAGCGATACGCAGCGCGATATCGGATTCGTCGTCATTGAACACTGAATCCAAAACATGCCCCGCCGGATAACCTGCCTTTATAGCGCTCTGAACATCCAACTGATTGGCTGATAAAAAAAGCGATATGTTCAGCGCAGGTATGTACTGATAGGGGGAGAGCCCTTGGGTAAATATCGCCCGACTGATTGCGATTTTATGGTGCTCGATTGACTTCATGACCCTAAGACCCGTATCGGGATCATTTCGAGAGAGCAAGATCACCTCAACCAGCGGACTGTCCGGACCAGTTAAGTCATTTAGTGACAAGAGTCGACTCACAAAAGGAAAGGCGATACCGGGCTTGAGTGGGTCGTTTAGGTGCTTTTCTTGAAAGCGACGATAAGCCTCCTCACCCTGCTGCTTGAAAACCTGATCGGAGTCACTCAGATCAAAAACCGCGCTCGACGCCACACCGATGACCAGCTTGTTACTTAAATCATAAGTCAAATGTCACCTCAAACAGGTTGTGCGCCCTATCGATTACCTTTGCTCGCCCCCATAAACCCTTAAAGAAACCTTAAGGCTTGTAGCTGTCTCTAAGCTCAATCACGCGATTGAACACTGGCTTATCGGTTCGGTGATCGTGCTGATCCGATACAAAAAATGCTTCACGCTCAAACTGATAGTGAGTTTCAGGCGCTGCGTCTTTGATCGAAGGCTCACCCACGGCCTCAAGTACGCTCAGCGAATCAGGGTTTAACACCAACTCACCCTCGCTGTCAGGCTCACTCAAAAACAGTGACTCATATACCCGCACTTCAACTGGCACGCCTAAATCTGCCGAAACCCAGTGGATCACTCCTTTTACCTTACGGCCTTCAGGGTTTTTGCCAAGCGTGTCAGTGTCGATCGAGCAGATCAGCTCAACCACTTCTCCGTTAGGATCCAAGATGTGCTCATCACAGCGGATCACGTGGGCGTTACGCAGACGCACTTCGCTGCCTGGGGTCAAGCGGCGGTACTTGGGCGGAGGTACCAACTCAAAATCTGCCTGATCAATATAGATCGTCTTGGTGAGTGGGATCTCACGCTCTCCAAGCTCAGGGCGATTGGGGTGGTTAGGCTGCGTGAGCGTGAGCACCTCACCCTCATCCAGCGCCTCAAAGTTCGACAGCGTGACCTTAAGCGGTTTTAAGACCACCATGGCCCGTAGCGCCTTGTCCTCTAAAGACTGGCGGACACAGTAGTCCAGCAGCTTGGGATCAACCGTACCGCCCGCTTTGTTGAGGCCAACCCGTTCACAAAAGTCGCGCAAGCCCTCTGGCGTATAGCCGCGGCGGCGCATCCCTGAGATCGTCGGCATGCGCGGATCATCCCAGCCCTCAACAGCCGAGCTATCGACTAAGGTTTTCAACTGACGCTTCGAGGTGATCAATCCTTCGACATTTAGTCTGGCAAATTCATACTGATAGGGACGCGGAGCAATACTGAGTTTATCTAACAGCCAGTCATAAAGCGGGCGGTGCTCCTCAAACTCAAGCGTACACAGTGAGTGAGTGACCCCTTCGATCGCGTCAGACAGTGGATGCGCCAGATCGTACATGGGATAGATACACCAAGTGTCGCCAGTTTGGTGGTGGCTCTGCTTCATGATGCGGTATAGCGCCGGGTCACGCATGACCATGTTGGGGCTGGTCATGTCGATCTTGGCGCGCAGCACTGCTGAGCCCTCGGCCAGCTCACCGTTTTTCATCTGTTCAAACCAAGCCAGATTTGCCTCCACACTGCTGTCACGAAAGGGCGAATCTGTGCCGGTCTCGGTAAAGCTGCCACGACCAAGCTTCATCTGCTCTGGAGTCTGACGATCCACGTAAGCATCGCCTTGTTTGATGAGCTGCAGCGCGTAGGCGTAGAGCTTATCGAAGTAGTTTGAGGCATAGCGCGGATCACCGCTCCACTCAAAACCCAGCCAGTGGATGTCGCTTTTGATCGAGTCGATGTACTCTTGATCTTCTTTGAGCGGGTTGGTGTCATCGAAGCGCAGGTTACACTCGCCGCCAAACTCTTTGGCAATACTGAAGTTGGTGCAGATGGCCTTCACGTGACCTAAGTGCAGATACCCGTTTGGCTCAGGAGGAAACCGAGTCACGATGTTGCTAACTTTTTCCTGAGCCAGATCCTCGCGGATGATCTGGCGAATGAAGTCATTTTTAACCGGCTCGTTAACTGCGCTCATGAAACTCTGGTCTGAATTTATAAAGGCGTATTTTGCCGTAAAAGCTGGTATAAAACCATGAAGGTTTCTAGTCAGGAAGACACATCGATGCAACGCCGACGCTTTATCGCAACTCTGAGCACAGTTTTCGCTATAATCTGCTTTTTTACACCAACAGGCTACGCCATGAGCAACCCCATCGTTGAGATGAAAACCAACTACGGCACCGTGACCATGGAGCTTTTTGCTGACAAAGCCCCAAAAACCGTAGAAAACTTTTTGAGCTATGTCGATGAGCAGTTTTATGACGAGACCATCTTTCACCGCGTCATCGACGGTTTCATGATCCAAGGCGGCGGATTTGACGCGACTTTCAATCAAAAAAGCACACACGCGCCAATCCAAAACGAAGCGGACAACGGTGTTGCCAACGCTGAGGGCACCATCGCCATGGCTCGTACCGGCGACCCCCACAGCGCAACCGGTCAGTTTTTCATCAATCTGAAAAACAACACTTTTTTAAACCACACTGGTAAAAACCCACACGGCTGGGGCTATGCCGTGTTCGGGAAAGTAACCGAAGGCATGGACGTGGTTAACACCATCAAGGGCGTTGATACCGGCGTGCGCAGCATGCATGCAGACGTACCTAAGCAAGACGTGCTGATCGAGCAGATCCGCCGCGTAAACTAAAATGCCCACCCTACTCAAACCCTGCTCAGGCTTCAGACCATGAACACTGATACGGGGTTTGAGTGGACCGGCGCCGCCGGCGATCCGATCAAGATTGATCACTTAGCGCTGAGTTCCCTTGAGCTTTTGCACGAGCATATCGAACCGCTCAGCGATGTTTTTATAGCCGACTTACACCTAAGCGTAGACACCCCCAAACTCAATCAGGCGTTTGAAAGCTTACTGGATCAATTGATTCAAACTCAGCCTCAGCACTTATACATCATGGGCGACTGGTTCAACGCCTGGCTGGGACATGATATCGAGATGCCGTGGTTTGACTCAATCGCCGCTAGTGTTCGCACGCTCAGTAAAAAAACCCACATCTATGTGCTGCCGGGCAACCGAGACTTTGCGATTAATCAGAAGTTTTTATCGCCTCTAGGCGCTGAGCTGATGAGTGATCCGATGCTGCTGCGTGAACTCAATCAAAACACCATCCTCTCCCATGGTGATCGCTACTGCACCGGCGACGTGGGTTATCAGCGCATGAAAAAAGTGCTAACCAATCCATGGGTCTTGGGCTTGCTTAGAGCGAGCCCCAAGCGCTTTCGACTTAAGCTATCTGAGTGGTTGCGCGGGCAAAGTAAAGCTCGAACCCGCATCAAAGCTCAGTCGATCATGGATGTGGAGCAAAGCGCGATAGAGCGGCAGTTTAAGCTTGATCAAGAAAACCGCCCCTCAGTGCTGATCCATGGCCACACTCACCGTCCGGGGCTCCACCAATGCGGCTCAAACGCGCGTATCGTGCTTGGCGATTGGTATGTAGATCGCCAGCAAGTTCACACGCAGATCGCGATTAAAACTGGCAGTCACTTCACGCTACTTAAGCTTGAACTTTAGCCCCGTTTACTAAAGCTCATTAAGGCCGCTTTGAAACCCTAGACTTGCTAGCCAACACACGGAATTTGACTAAAACCAGCAATTAAGCTGAGCTGATCGCTTCAGACAGGCAGTTTGATGAAGTGCTCACGGTAGTGACGCAGCTCGCTGATTGAATCACGTATGTCATCTAGCGCTAAGTGGGCGCCTTTTTTGACCACACCACGAAGCACCTCAGGGTTCCAGCGAAAGCACAGTTCTTTCACTGTAGACACATCTAGATTGCGGTAGTGGAAAAACTCCTCAAGTGCAGGCATCTGGCGGGCCATAAACCGGCGGTCTTGGCAGATTGAATTACCACACATCGGAGATGCGCCTTTAGGCACCCATTTTGCAAGAAACTCGATGGTTTTGGCCTCAGCCTCCTGCATGTCCACTTTGGAGCGTCTGACGCGGTCTACAAGCCCAGATCCGCCGTGGTGACGAGTGTTCCAGTCATCCATCCCGTTTAGGACGCTATCGGGCGTGTGAATCGCAAAAACCGGCCCTTCAGCCAGCAGGTTGAGCTGGGAGTCGGTTACGATGGTCGCAATCTCAAGGATATGATCGGCTTGGGTATCCAAACCCGTCATCTCAAGATCGATCCAGATTAGGTTTTTCTTGTTCGGCTGCGCATCACTCATAACTAACTCAATTTAGCGGTCAGCACACAGTATAGCCCAGCAAAACCTATCGCCCGCTGAAAGCTTTGCATGCACTCAAAAAACAGGCAAAAAAAACCCAGACGTTAAGTCTGGGTTTGATTGGTAAATGTCTGATCAGATCAGAATTTACCTCAGATGGTGGGCCGTCCGCGACTCGAACGCGGGACCAATTGATTAAAAGTCAACTGCTCTACCAACTG
>OJDZ01000824.1_pt1 | contig 15250 bp, 11 predicted proteins | sample 1592981 | NCBI WGS metagenome assembly OJDZ01 (sample SAMN05416851, study PRJEB24817) | seawater metagenome | isolation source: Sea water | place: Canada:Atlantic | collected 2013-07
CCGATGGTAGTGTGGGAGTTCCCATGTGAGAGTAGGACATTGCTAGGCTTCTATTAAGAGAAACCCGTTACTGATGTAACGGGTTTTTTGCTTTCTGGCGTTTGAAAATTAAATACATGTTTGTTTAACGACAACAGCGACATGGCCTGAGCCCTCGACAACTGCTCCTGCGTTGCTCTAGTGACCTACATCCTTGTAGGAAATTTGCTATATAAGATAAGCAGGAGTGACCGTTCTTGTGCATCCATGCACCCACGGCATTAGTAAGCCCCATTACGTCAAACATGTTAGTGTCGGTTGTAAAGAGCGTGTGGGGGGCTTCTTTTTATGTGATACAGCTCCTGATGTAACGGTTTTTTGTTTTTTGGCGTTTAAGCAGCAAAGACTAAATTCAAACTCTACAGGTTACACAATTCGGTAATATAAGTTGCGTTGATTACACTATTTATCTCAATAAACCTCAATCTATATGTAATGGTGTTCACTCTATATTCTATTTTTGAATAAAAAAGCCCTTTCTATTCTTTTTCTTTCGGCATAAATAAGTCTATCCTTGTCTCATTAATTAGAAATGGGCGTATAGTCGACATGTTGCCGGAACAGAAAAATTTAAATCAAACCATGCTAGATACCAATCAATTGGCATCTTTTAAGCAAAGTACTCATGATCTTTCTCCACTACAATTAGCTTGGGCTAGTGGCTATTTGGCTGCTAAAGCTGAAGGTGGAACTATTGTGCAGGCACCGGCTGCCACGTTAAGTGTAGCTTCAACAACATTGACCATTTTATATGGCTCACAAACAGGCAACGCCAAAGGCGTTGCTAAAAGCCTTGCTGCACAGGCGAGTGCAGAGGGTTTAAATGTTGAATTAAAAAGCATGGGCGAGCTTAAACCTAAAGCGATTAAAAACATTACACATTTATTGATTGTTGCAAGTACAAATGGCGAAGGTGAAGCACCAGATGACGCTATTGCACTGCACGAGTTTCTAGCATCAAAAAAAGCTCCCAAGCTTGAGCATTTGCATTACAGTGTTTTAGCACTAGGTGATACAAGTTATGAGTTTTTCTGTCAAACAGGTAAAGACTTTGACCTTTATTTAGAAAAGCTAGGTGCAAAAAGAATTGCGCCACGCGTTGATTGCGATGTTGACTATGAAGTTGACGCTAATACGTGGTCAGCTAATGTTATTAAGCAGTCTAAAACATTGCTTGGCAGTGTAAATGCAAACACCAGCAACACTTTACCTTTGAATGATATAAGTACTTCAGAAGAGCTTTACTCTAAGCAGCAACCTTATACTGCTGAATTATTAGTTAGTCAGAAAATTACCGGTAGAGATTCAGCTAAGGATGTAAGGCATATTGAAATAGACTTAGGTGAGTCAGGACTGACATATCAAGCAGGTGATGCATTAGGTGTTTGGTTTGAAAACTCTCCTGCGCTTGTTACTGAACTTATTGCTGCGTTAGGTCTTAATGAAGAAGACAAGGTAGCGGTAGTCGAGGAAAGTTTAACACTGGCTGAGGCATTGAAAAGTAAATTTGAAATAACACAAACTTCAATTAACTTTATTGAATTTTGGGCTAATAAGTCTCAAGCGAGCAGTTTACTTGCGATATTAGATGATAAAGCCGCATTACGAGAGTATGCCGCTAATCATCAAGTTGTCGATGTAGTTAAATCTTCGCCACTAGCGACTGATGTTAAATTAGAAGCTCAAGAGCTGGTCGACGCATTACGAAAAATAACACCTAGACTATATTCTATCGCCTCTTCTCAAAGCGAAGTTGAAGAAGAGGTTCACTTAACTGTAGGGCTTGTACAATATCAAGCTGAAGAGGCTACCCGTCAAGGTGGCGCATCGGGGTTTTTAGCCAACGGTGTTGAAGAAGGCGGCGAAGTTAAAGTGTTCATTGAGCATAACGATAACTTTCGTTTGCCTACGGATAGCAATACCCCTGTCATCATGATTGGCCCCGGTACTGGAGTAGCACCATTTCGTGCCTTTATGCAGGAACGCGAAGCGAGCGAAGCTGAAGGCGATAATTGGTTATTTTTTGGTGATCAAACTTTTACTCAAGATTTCTTATATCAAGTTGAATGGCAAAGTTACCTAAAATCAGGCTTGCTAACTAAAATCGACCTCGCTTTTTCTCGTGATCAGGCAGAAAAAATATATGTACAAGATAGATTAAAAGAAAATGCCAGCGAGGTTTTTTCGTGGTTAGAGCGTGGTGCACATATCTATGTTTGTGGTGACATGAGTCGCATGGCAAAAGATGTTGAGACTGCTTTGTTAGATATTATAGCGACACAAGGTCAATTATCTCAAGAACAAGCAAACGCTTACTTAAAAGATTTACGTAACGCTAAGCGTTATCAGAAGGATGTATACTAATGACTGACTTGACTCAAAAAGATCAAGCAAAAGGCCCTTTAATTGTTGAAGGTAAACATGCTGATAATGAAAGATTAAAAGCCGAAAGTAATTATTTGCGTGGCACCATTGTCGACGATTTAAAAGATAATGTTACTGGTGGTTTTACCGCCGATAATTTTCAGTTGATCAGAACCCATGGTATGTACCAACAAGATGATCGTGATATTCGTAATGAACGTGCTAAGCAAAAGCTGGAGCCATTACATAACGTCATGTTACGAGCTCGTATGCCTGGAGGTATTATTACGCCAATCCAATGGTTAGCAATTGATAAATTTTCTCGTGAAAAAACTAGTTATGGCAGCATCCGTATAACAACTCGTCAAACCTTTCAATTTCATGGCGTGTTAAAGCCAAATATTAAATTAATGCACCAAACTTTGAATGAGTATGGTATTGATTCTATTGCGACGGCGGGTGATGTTAATCGTAATGTACTCTGTACAACAAACCCGGTTGAGTCTGAGCTACATCAAGAAGCCTATGAGTGGGCTAAAAAGATTAGTGAACACTTATTACCAAAAACTCGTGCTTATGCAGAAATTTGGTTAGATGGTGAAAAAATTGAAGGCGGCACTGAAACTGGTGAAGTAGAACCTATTCTTGGGCCAAACTATTTACCACGTAAATTTAAAACTACGGTTGTTATTCCACCGCAAAATGATGTTGACGTGCATGCCAATGACTTAAATTTTATTGCTATTGCTGATAATGGTAAGTTGATTGGCTTTAATGTTTTAGTGGGCGGTGGCTTAGCCATGACACATGGAGATAAATCAACTTATCCACGTAAAGCTGATGATTTTGGTTTTGTGCCGTTAGATAAAACGTTAGACATTGCCGCAGCGGTTGTGACTACGCAACGAGATTGGGGAAATCGTGTTAATCGTAAAAATGCGAAAACAAAATATACCTTAGACCGTGTTGGTGTTGATACTTTTAAGGCTGAAGTTGAGCAACGAGCAGGTATCGCTTTTGCACAAAGTCGTCCTTATGAGTTTACTGGCCGTGGTGATCGTATTGGTTGGACGGAAGGTTTTGATGGTAAACATCATCTAGCTTTATTTATCGAAAATGGTCGCTTGCTAGACAAACCCAATTTTCCGTTGAAAACCGGTGTAGCTGAAATTGCGAAAATTCATAAAGGCGATTTTCGTATGACCGCGAACCAGAATTTAATTATTGCAGGGGTTGCAACTGAAGATAAAGTTGAGATTGAACGATTAGCACGCGCACATGGCTTAATGGCAGATAATGTTTCTGTTCAACGTAAAAATTCTATGGCATGTGTAGCATTTCCTACTTGTCCGCTTGCGATGGCTGAAGCTGAGCGCTACTTACCTGGCTTAGTAACAGACGTTGAAGCAATATTGGCAAAACACAATGTCGCAGATGAAAGCATTATTTTGCGTGTAACCGGTTGTCCTAATGGCTGTGGTCGTGCCATGTTGGCTGAAATAGGTTTAGTTGGGAAAGGTCCTAGCAAGTACAACATGCATTTAGGTGGCAATATAGCCGGCACTCGTATACCTAAAATGTATAAAGAAAACCTTAACGAAGCAGATATTTTGCAAGAAATTGACACTTTGGTTGCTCGCTGGGTCACTGAAAGAAATACTTCTGAAGCCTTCGGCGATTTTGTTATTCGTGCTGGAATTATCAAAGAAGTAAAAGTCAGCAAGCGAGATTTTCATGACTAATATTATTCAAGCGAGGATCCAACCGGTGATCAATAGTCGATTTCCTGCTTCGTTGCCTGAGCCATGGCTAAAGCAATGGAATGAATTGCTCGAGCAACAGTCGGCAACGCAACGTGTAGAATGGGCGATGGAGAACTTGCCATCGCAATTTGTTTTGTCCTCTAGCTTTGGTATTCAGTCAGCTGTTATGTTGCATATGTTGACTCAGATTGAGCCTAATATACCAGTACTCATAACAGATACTGGTCACTTGTTTCCTGAAACTTATCAGTTTATTGAGCAAATGACTGATCGCTTAAAGCTAAATTTACAAGTGTTTAGTGCTAAAGAAAGTGCTGCTTGGCAACAAGCCAAGTATGGACAAGAATGGGCCACCGATGAAGCCGCTTTAAAAGCTTATAACCGACGTAATAAAGTAGAACCGTTAGAGCGTGGATTAAGTGAACTGCAGGCTGGAACTTGGTTTTCCGGCGTTCGACGTCAACAGTCGAGCCATCGTGAAGGTTTATCTGTTGTTAGTGTTTTACGTGGACGCTTTAAAGTACACCCTATTATAGATTGGACAAATAAAGACGTTCATCAATATTTAACTGAGAATAATCTTCCTTATCACCCACTTTGGGAAGAAGGCTATGTTTCGGTTGGTGATGTACATAGCACAAGGCCATTAACGGCAGGGATGGATGAAAGTGATACACGCTTCTCGGGTATGCAACGAGAGTGTGGCTTGCATACTGACGGTGACGGTATTTAGTTGCGCTAATAAAAAGAATGTACTTGTTGCATTCTTTTACGCTTTTCTAGCTCTCCACGGCAAAGTTTTCCGCTAACTGGTTTTTAAGTGCAGTTAAATAATCATTATCGACATTATCAGCCACTAGGTGTGCTAGTTCGGTACCAATAGGTGTAAACTTGTAAAAAGTGAGTATGCAATCAACCTTGCTTGCTACAAAGCTCAGCTGCTTGCCATTATAATTGAATTGAATTTTCTCACCTTTTGCCAGCGAGTGACTTTCTGTTTCTTGCTCAAACAATAAATGGTTGTCGGCTAAGGTTAAAATGTCAGCGTAACTTAATCCTGCTCGATTAAGGTCGATACGTTGCTGTCGCTGACGATTAAAGAAGTTAAATAATTTGGGGATTTGATAAGCGCCGCTGATCACCCTGATATTTTTCTTTCTTGCATCAGTAACGGCTAAACTGCAGGCTTTTGCTAGTAGTTTAGCTTCAGTAATACTCATGGACCGAAATGTTTGTAGTGTTTTTAGTGAAAAAGATCCCGGCTGAGATATTTCACCCGCTAAAATTTTTGCCCATAAATCCTGCATGATTTTATTACTAATACCCTCAGCAAGTGTGACAAAGTGACTAAACCAGTCTTGATCTGCTCGATCGGTAATCGTGCCATCAGAACAATACTGAGCTGCCCGTAACATAATGGCTTCCATATTTTGTTGTTGGCGTAATTCGTTTAGCTTTTTGCGTCGATAAGATCTATCTTCTAATGGTGCCTGTTTATTTTCGGGTAGAAATGCGGCATCAAGAGAGAATTTTTTTGCTAATCCTAATAATTGTTTTTGCGATGAGCCATTAGCAGTAGAATTAGTACTCGCTTTTGATGTTGATTTTTCTGAATCATGCTTGACGATTTTGTGTGTATTTGATTCCACAGGATGTTCGATTACTTTCTCGTTTTCTATCGAATTTGACGTCACTTGTTATCCCTTAAAACTGTAAAGTGCTGAAAATATCAACATATCATCGCCGTAAAATTTATTATAGCGTAAATATAGAATTTACTCATTCTCTTATATATTTATGATTATTTTTTTGTACTTAATTATTGTTATTATTTTATAATTACTTAGCTATATTTCTATTGATTTATTTTGTACAAATAAACAATTTATTGTCAAATGTAGTCAATGATGTAAATATTATTACAACGAAATGTTGAATAATACCAATCCGACTTTTATTATGTACTATATAATATGACAATTTTTAATGAAATTGGTGTTCATAAATTCTACTAGTTGTTGTCTACTAGTGCATTGAGGATGATATGCAAGCTTCTGAAAATACGAACGATGATTTCTTGTTTATCGATGATAGCGATGAAGATGAAATATTTGACTCTGCTATAAGGGATACTTGGAAAGTTTTAATTGTCGACGATGATCCTGAAATTCATTCAGTAACTCAGCTTGCCTTGTCTGATTTGATTGTTTTAGGTCGACATTTAGAATATCTACACGCCTATTCCGGCCAGGATGCTTGTAAACTCATTGAAGAGCATGACGATATTGTTTTAGTCTTGCTTGATGTGGTGATGGAAAGCGATGATGCTGGTCTTACCGTGGTAAAATATATTCGCGAAGAATTAAAACGTGATGATATCCGTATTGTTTTAAGAACAGGCCAACCAGGCTACGCACCTGAAGAAAGTGTCATTAAAGATTACGATATTAATGATTATAAAACCAAAACTGAATTAACTCGCCGAAAGTTGGTAACCACGGTTTATGCTGCAATTCGTTCTTATCAACAAATAGACTCGGTGACACAAAACCGAAAGGGTTTAGAGAAAATAATCGGTGCTGCTGCCAACTTATTAGAACTACGAACCGTTCATGATTACGCACAAGGTGTGTTGGCCGAGTTTAAAAAGCTTGTGGTTAGTACTAACAGTACCTTTTGTGCAAGAGGTCAAGGTATTGTTGAAGGTGCTGACGATCTAAGTTTATATATCCTTGGGCAAGAAGGCTTGCCTGATAAGAAAATTAATCAAAAACTCACCGCACTGGATAATCGAAATATTGCACGACAAATCACCAGTTGTTTCCAACAAAAACAGCATTTTTTCGATGTAAACTCGAACTCATTTTATTTTGCTAGTGGAAGCTTTCGAGCAGTGATCCATTTAGAACTGGAACAAGCGTTAACCAGCATTGAAATGCAGCTTATTGAAGTATTTCTAACTAATATTGCCACAGGGTATGAAAATGTTCATTTATTCCAAAAACTGCGTAATGCCGCTTATAAAGATTGGTTAACTGAATTACCAAATCGTTTAGATTTTGTTAATTTATTAGATGATTTTTGTCAAAGTAACGATGACGATTTAGTCACTGCACTGGTTGATATTAATCATTTTAGCGATATAAATGATGGCTTAGGTCAAGATGTTGGTAATCAATTATTAATGGCGGTTTCTGTGCGTATTCGAGCGTTAAGTGAAAAAAATCATTTAGCTCGAATTGGTGCTGATGTTTTCGGTATTATTGGACCGAAAGAGTTTGTTAACCCTGAAACATTAATGGCATTATTTAGTCGTCCATTTGCCGCAGGCGAACAGAACTTACCTGTCAGTGCTTGTTTTGGTTTTTGCACTAAAAAATCGGCGGGTTCTCGTGGTGTGAAAGTATTAAATCAAATTAATATAGCGCTGAACCTTGCCAAAAAATCTCTTCAAGAGCCTTACGTGTATTATCACCAAGAAATGGAAGATAAAACACTTTGGCGTTTAGGCATGATCAGACAATTACGCACTGATTTTGCCGACAATCGCCTACAGCTTTGGTATCAGCCGCAATTAAGCTTAGCAACAGGCAAAATAATAGGTGCTGAAGCGCTGCTGCGTTGGAAAACAGCAGAAGGCAAGTTTATCTCGCCTGCGGTATTTATCCCACTGGCAGAATATTCGGGGTTAATTATTGAGATTGGCAATTGGGTTGTCGATCAAGCCTGTCGGCAACTATATCGACTAGCCGAAAGTAAATTTGAGGATGTTAGTATCTCAGTGAATGTTTCGATTCCGCAATTTAAGCGTGATAACTTTGTCGATACTATCATTGAAATAATACAATCAAATAACGTAGATTCTAGCAAGTTGGAACTAGAAATTACTGAAAATGTGTTAATGGATGAACCGCAAGTTATTATTGATGCTTTAGTAAAATTAAAAGCACAGGGCATTAGTATCGCCCTTGATGACTTTGGTACGGGCTTTTCCTCATTGAGCTATTTACAGAAATTACCGCTCGATCGATTAAAAGTCGATCGTTCGTTTGTTAATGATCTTGCCGAGCCAGGTGGTTCGATTATTGCGGATACTATTATCAATCTAGGTAAGCAAATGAACTTAAAGGTTATTGCTGAGGGCATCGAAACTAACGAACAAGAAGTCCAATTAAAGGCTTTAGGTTGTGATGAAGTGCAAGGCTTTTATTATGCTAAGCCGATGCCGGCAGATGAATTCTTTATGTGTTTAGAAGAAAGAAACCGATAGCTTAAACATAAAAGCCATCGGTTTGAGCGTATATTAAAGCACTTGCTCTACAAGTGCTTTTTCTTTTGTACGAAACTCTACGTTTAGGCTCGGCGCGTATGGCATAAACAGTGTTAGTAGTAATGAGCAACACGCAAAGCCAGCACCAATATAAAATACCCACGAATCATTAACTATCCAAACCATACCAAGTAAAGCTGGAATAAACACGGCTGCAATATGATTAATCGAAAAACTTACACCTGCGCTGGCGGCAATATCTTCCGGTAAAGCAATTTTTTGAAAATAGGTTTTTATCGCAATAGCCAGGGCAAAAAATAAGTGGTCAATCACATATAGTACGGCCGCAATATTAGCGTTCTCGACCAAACCATAAAGCACAAAAAGTATAGTTAAGCCAATGTATTCAAAACGTAAAACACTACGTTCACTGACTCGACCTATAAACTGGCCAATTTTGGCTGCGAATAACCAATTAAAGACGTAGTTAATGAGAAACAATGCACTTACATCGGCAACACTATAATGAAACTTTTCTACCATTAAAAAACCGGCAAAGACGACAAATATTTGTCTACGAGCGCCACTGAAAAATGTTAAGGCATAAAACAATATGTAGCGCTTGCGTAAAATAAGCTTTCTAGTTTGTTCTGCAGGTGGCACAAAGTGAGGAAACGATAGCGCTAAGGCAATAGTAAACACTAAAGCAATGCCACCAAATAATAAATAGGTTGCTTTATAACTCCAAGCAAAGTGCTCCATCAATAACCAAATGCTGCTAAATGCTAACAAAGATGCGATTGATTTTACTGATAAAGCTCGACCTAAAAAGTGTGCGGTTTTATCCTTATCAATCCATTGTAAGGTAAGTGATTGATTAACCGTTTCAAAATAATGAAAGCCAACCGACATAATAATTGTTGTGAGGTATAGGCCTATCACCGTAGGGAAAAAACCGGTCGCTGCCACCCCAAGACTCGTTAAGCCTAAAGCAACTAACGCTAATTTTTGCTCTTTAATAAATAACAACACGTAAATGACGGTAAAAGCGAGAAAACCCGGCACTTCTCTTAAGCTTTGTAGTATGCCAATTTCGACGCCAGTAAAATTAGCTCGCTCAACAACAAAATTATTGAGTAAGGCCATCCAAACTGAAAACACCAAAGGGAGAATAAATGCCATGGCGAGGAGTAAGTTTTCAGGTGAACGTAATTTTGTACGTAATGGCATGTTAAATCCAGCTATACAGTGTTGACAGTCGTGTCCTATTGTAAGTTAATTAGTAACCAAATACACGATGAATGCATTATGGCTTAATTTAAATATTTACTTTAATAATCGCTAATATTTTTCCTAAATTAAACCACAACCATGAGACTTTTTATGAATATCAATAAACTTGCTGAGCAAAATTATGACTGGGTTGAACGTATGGGTTGGCATAATAAAACCACGTTAGAAGCTCTAGCCTTAGTGGCTTCAGAGGTTGGAGAGGCAATTAATGAGTGTCGCGGTGAAAAACCGACAGATAACTTTGCCGAAGAGCTAGCTGATATTGTTCTACGAGTATTAGATATTGCGCATTGGCAGGGCATAGATATGGAGCAAGAATTGTTGAATAAAATGAAAAAGAATGAGCTACGGGGCACGCGTGGGCGCATCAAATAGCAATTTTTACCAATTGCATCAATATATTAAATAACCTCAACTCAGGTTAATGGGGTTTATAATCATTTGATTTATATGGCTATCAGTTTTGAGTACTTACAGTGTCACTTTAAGTAATAGATTAACAATGGCTCAATGATGAAATTTAAGTGTTTGGCAAGGAATTTTTACAAAGCAATAGCGAGCTATTTGGCGTGACAATAACACCGATAGGCGCTGAAATGGCTTATTGAGTAAAGTAGCTTAACCCTAGTTGGGTTAAATAGATTCCAGAATCTTAATTTATTGACTAATAGATTTATGGTCTATGTTATGTAGTGAATAACATATGAGCGCTAGGAACTAGGTATAAAGCACCAAAAACTAGCGTTGAAGTGAAATAATTTATCTATATCAACGAACGACACTTCGTTAAGAGCGTTTGGGTGTGCTTTGTGTTTTTATTGTGCGCAATAGGTGTTTATGGTTACAAATCAGAGTCGATGAAACTAGTAAAAAGCTGTACGGCGAAATTATATTGGGGACTACGGGGGAATAGTTATTTATAATAGAGTGGAATCGCATACTGCCGATTTTGGACTTTGGTCGTATGCTACTGCTGGCTTATTGAGGAAGTCTAATCAGGTAGTCTTTTATCCAGTGCTTTTAGAGAACGCAAGAATAGTCCTAAACCACCCATCGCCAAAACTAATATTACGATTAAATCAAAAGATGACATGGTTTTGAAGCTGAATCTGATTGATGATATGACGCCAAAAATCAATCCGGTAATAGAGCCTATTGATAAAATCCAGCCTAATATATTTCTACTATTATAGAAAATGATGCCGACACCAAAAATGAACGGGATCATAATCATGCCGCTAGTGATGTTATAGTTTCCACCCATTGCAGAAAAGCCATACATGCGCATTCCCATACCAAAACTAGATGTAACTGTTATAGCGTTGAGCAGCATGTAAAATCCACCACACATCATTATAAGGCCAATAAAAAAACTTCCTAAACCACCTGACGTACCGCCTGCGCCTTTCATATAAATTCCTTCTCGTTGTTTTTATTTTTCAGCTGAATATGGGTCTTCAGCTAAAATGTAGGCTCTTAAATCAGCTTTATTCGGTTGCTGATATAACCATTTTCTAAGCTCTTTAACTTTATCGTATGATTCATTACCAAACTTATCTTTATATATTTCAGAAAAGTTATCGTTGGTACTATTAATACGAATATTGCGTTGCCAATGAGCGGTTAATACTGCATTTAAGGAACCAGCTAACCCTTCTGCTTTTAGTAGCGCCCATTCACCTTTATCTAACCACACACCACCGACACTTGCGCTATAATCAATACGGTGCTCTGTTGTTGATGAAAGTCGAAGCTTTCTCATAATTGTACCTGTTACTGGGCATAACAATGCTTGTTTGGTTTCATCTACTTCGCAATGAGTATTTTCATCGAAAGAATACTGAGGATTACGCTCTTTCCAAGCAACATAATCTTCTACTAAAATCCAGTTTCCGCCACAGTTTGAGCAAGTATGCGCTCTAAATTGTCCATCTATGAAGCTTGGAGTTAATTCACCTTGTTTACAGCTTGTACATTTCATATACACTAAATCCTTTTTTAATTGCCAACACATTGAGATAATAACAACCATCATATAGTCATTAGTTAAAAAATGTCACTAGAAAAGTGTATAAAATCATGACAGTAGTTTTGTTTGATTTAGATGATTTCTAGCAGGGCTTATGATAGTGTTTGTGTTATAAAGTTGTTAAATACCATACGCTCTTGACATATTATGTCAAGAGCGTATGGTATTTAGTCTGAAAGAATAGAATGAAAAATAGGTATTGTTGGCTATTTGTTTTAAGGATGAACTATGGAACAACTATTTGAAGTCGCTTCACAATTCCCCACTGTAATATATTCCACTCTTCTTGGTATCGTGGTCGTTTATTGGGTTGTTGGTATGTTAGGGCTTATCGATTTAGACTTTTCTGGAGGTGCAGATCTTGATTTAGATGTAGACAGTGACGTAGATGTTTCTGCTGGCGGTATTACAGGTTTATTTCTAACATTCGGGATATCAGGCGTTCCTTTTACTTTAGTTATAAGTATCATTATTCTTATTTGCTGGTTAATCAGCTTTTATCTGCAATTTTATCTACTTAGCTGGTTACCTGATGGTTGGCTATATTATCTTCTAGGCGCAGCAAGTGATGTTCTGATTTTCTTCTTTTCACTTCCAATTACTGCCATTGTTATTCGTCCTCTAAAAGGAATGTTTAAGAGTGTAGAAGCGACATCAAGTAATAACTTAGTAGGTAAAGATGCCACAATCGCTACAGGCATGGTAAGCGAAACATTTGGTCAAGCGCGCTTATTTAATAATGGAGCGGAGATTCTTGTTGATGTTCGTTGTGATCCAGAACATACGTTCAAACTAGGCGATCAAGTCTTGGTTATAAAATATTTGCCAGAAAACCATACTTATATTGTCGCCCCGTATCCAATTTAAGTAATCTCTTAAACAATTTACATTAATTTACTATCAATAATTACAATTTATTTGGTCACTTTTGTGTGACTATGTTTTAAAAAAAGAGGAAAAAAACATGGTAATGGAACCACTTTATTTAGCTATTGGAATTGGCGTACTTTTCGTCTTTTCACTTTTAATTATGGTCGCAAAATTCTATAACAAAGTAGAGCAAGGCCAAGCATTGATCATCAATAAATTAAGAGCTGAACCTGAAATCAGTACAACTGGAGGCATGGTTATTCCCATAATCCATAAAAAAGAAATTATGGATATTTCAACAAAACGTATGATGCTTGAACGTAAAGGAAGATCAGGACTTATCTGTCAGGATAATATTCGAGCAGATATAATTATCACTTTCTATATTCGAGTAAATGAAACGAAAGAAGATATCCTACGAGTTGCTAAACAAGTAGGTTGTGAACGTTCTTCTTACCCAGAAACCTTGCAGGAGCTTTTTGAGGCTAAATTCTCTGAGGCACTTAAGACAGTAGGTAAGCAATTAAACTTTACTGAGCTGTTTACGCAACGAGATAGATTTAGAGATAAAATTAAAGAAGTAATTGGGCAAGATTTATCAGGCTATGTTTTAGAAGATGTTGCAATTGATTTTCTAGAGCAAACGTCAATTAATGACTTAGATCCTAATAACATTATGGATTCTGAAGGTATCAGACGCATCACCGAACTAACGGCTCTTCAAAGCGTTGAAACGAATGATTTGAAACGCCAAGAAGAAATTCGTATCAAACGTCAAGATATTGATGCGGAAGAGAAAGGGTTAGAACTTGACAGACAACTAGCGGATGCTCAAGCGAAACAAACACGTGAAATCGCTTCAGTACAAGCGCGTGAAGAAGCAGAAACGGCTAAAATCGTTGAAGAAGAGCGTTGTAAATCAGAACAAGCTCGCATTGCCACGGACCAAACTTTAGCTGTTGCAGAGCAAAACAAACAACGAGAAGCTGATATTGCAGAGCAAAATAGATTCCGTGCAGTTGCTATTGAGGAAGAGAAAGTAAAACGTGCCCGTCAAGTTGAAGAAATAGATCGTGAAAAAGAAGTTGAAACATTGCGTATCGATAAAGAAAAAGCGTTAGAAATTGAGCGTAAAAACATTGCCGAAGTACAGCGCGAACGCATAGCTGTTGAAAAAGGTGTTGCTGAAGAAGAAGAGCTTATTAAAGATTTACGTGTGGTATCTGAAGCTAATCGTCAAAAAGATGAACTGGTAATTAAAGCCAAAGGTGAAGCTGAAGAAGCATTAGTGAAAGATATTGAATCAGCTAAAGCCCAAGAGCAAGCTGCTGAACACACGGCCAGAAAAATGCAAACAATTGCCGAAGCAGAATTAAAAGCGGCGAGTAAACAAGCAGAATCTAAGAAAATAATGGCTGAAGGTGACCAAGCCGAAGCCGCTTCTCAAGGCTTAGCAGAAGCACAAATTACCTTGGCTCAAGCAGATGCACATGAAAGGCAAGGTGAAGCTGAGGCCAAAGCACTTGAGCTTAAACTAACTGCTGAAGCAAAAGGTATCGAACAAAAAGCATTAGCTGAAGCGACAGGTTTACGAGAAAAACAAGACGTACTTAATGCAATGTCAGAACAAGCTAGAGAGTTTGAAACTTTCGGTTTACGTTTAAACCAAGAGCGAGAATTAACCTTAGCGAAATTGGACAACAGCGTTGACTTAGCAGAGAAACAAGCTGAAGTACTAGCTACGGCGCTAAGTGAAGCAAACATTAATATTATGGGTGGCGACGGTGAGTTTTTACGTCAATTTATGAACTCTATTACAGTAGGTAAATCGATTGATGGCCTCGTAAATGAAAGTGAAACCGTGCAAAAGCTGTTTAAAGATCATTTAAATGGTGATCGTAATATTATGGATGATTTAGGTGGTGTACTTGCTGGCGCTTCACAGACCAGTGAAACAATGAAAAACTTTAGCATGGCGAAGCTGCTCTCGACATTAAATAATGCTGATGACACACAAAAAGGTGCTCTAGCAAGCTTATTAAATTTAGGCGGAAAGTCTTCAAGTGAAAAATAGTTCATTCATCAATGTTTAAATAAGTAATACGCCACCAACCAAAATAGGTTGGTGGCGTAACAGCTTCATGGAGTCTTACATGCCAGATAAGGAAAGTGTCACCAATCAAGCCGTTGCTGAAGGTGGATCATACGAATTAATTCAGCGCCGATTATCGGCTTTAGGTAGTGACCTCAACTCACAAATTAAGCAGCTTAATGATGAACGTATTACTACGTTTGGCTCTACAGATATGGCTGTTGATGCTCGAGTAAGAGTTAGAACCGAGCATAATTGTGTTGCTCGTGATATAGCCGCTATTGGCGATACCTTACTTTTTGGCTACAACGTATTTTTAGGCTTAAAGAGAAACATCACCGTTGCTGATGTTTTTAGCTTGCATCAAATTAAAAATATTGATGGTGAAGTCGAGATTATTGATGTACCGATGAAAGAGAGTTTTTTAGAAAACCCTGACTTTGTACGTGATTTCGATGAGCTGTATACCTACTATCTGTCTCTTATACACATCTCCGAGCCCACGAGACGGACTCCTACCTCGTATGCCG
>OJDZ01000845.1_pt1 | contig 14892 bp, 13 predicted proteins | sample 1592981 | NCBI WGS metagenome assembly OJDZ01 (sample SAMN05416851, study PRJEB24817) | seawater metagenome | isolation source: Sea water | place: Canada:Atlantic | collected 2013-07
GATGCTTATCCATGTCAGATTACGCCTTATTTAGGATGAGTGTCCAGTTAAGTTCGATGCTCAGAAAACTCTGCAAATAGACAACATCCCCCTCATTTACATACTGAATAGTCCTACTAAAGCAAAAATAATCTTCCCTTTCTATGTTCGATTATTTTATACAGTAGTATGGGTGGCTTAATAATATAGTAGAATTTCTCTTTTAGAAAAAACAGCCACAAAAATTATTAAAAATCAAACCCAAAAACGCGTTCCTACGCGAAATCTGAGGCTATATCCCACTAAAAAATGACTTTTAAAGGCTGTATGAACTTAAATTTCATCTGTCCTTTTCCACTTTGGAGAAATTCTACAGCCTCAACGCCCAAATAATAGGCAAATATCAGTTGGTTAAAATAAGCGACGCAGGAGCAAAAACCAACTGTTATTTGTCCTGATTAATTTGCTTGTTAGCTTTCTGGTTGCTGATCCATGCATAGACTCTCTCATTAACTTCACGCATTATTGGAGAGCTACATGAGTTGGCATAGCTCAATATAGAAGGTTCTTCTTTTTGAAACCTAAGCATATGATCCATACCCTCAACAACATAGGTTTCTGTTTGGTTTGGGGATACTTCTGAAATTAAAAGTGTATCATCTGGATGGCACTGGAAATCCTTGCTACCTCCAATAGCTAGTATTGGATGCCCTGAATTTTTCAAGAATGACTTAACGTCATAGTTAAATGTCTCTCGATAAAACTTAGTGCTCACCCTAGAAAAAGAAACCCACATTCTCTTGGCTTTTGTTTTTTCTACCTTACGCCTGAGCTTTATCATGGTCTCTAATGGGGTTTTAGAATATAGAAATAATCGGGCTAATTTTCCTTTTAAACCTGTCATTTTATTTAAGTCACGATTAAGTACTTCGGCGTTTTTTACGCCATCTTCTTCAAAACTTCTTAAACTGGCACATAACATTATTATACCAGCAAGGTCATGCTTTTTCGATGCAACTTCAGGAGCTAAGACAGCGCCTTCACTGTGTCCTAGCAAGTAAATTTGTTTAGAATCTACATCGTCTGCTTGCTTGCTAATGTAGTCAATTGCAGCACAAGCATCTTCAACCATTTCAGATAAACCAGCAATTTTAAAACACCCCTCACTTTTTCCAATGCCCCTTTTGTCATATCGAAAAGAAGCGATTCCTTTTTCGGCTAAAAATTCTGCAATGTATTTAAAGATTTGAGTGTTAAAACCTGACATATTCCCATCTCGATCTTGCGCGCCACTACCATGAACCATGATGACACAGGGTAAAGATGAATCACCTTTAGGAACTGTAAGCGTACCTGAGAGGAGAATTTTATCCGATGGAAAATTTACTTCTGAATGCAAACCAAACTCCATTTGAAAGCTAACAATTTAATAGGAGGTAACTTGCCTCTTTTACAGCAAAAAAGTTTCTACCTTATTTATTTTATATATTAATAACAAATCTTTGCAGCCAACACCACTACTTACCTACAGATAAAAACAAGAATTTCGCTAATAGACGAAATGAGGCAAGTTGCCTCATTTCATGACTTGGTGGAAGCAAGTTACAACTGCATTTAAATACTCAGTTATGAAACTAAATTACGAATAGGAAGATGTAGCATCAATGTCCGCTTTAGGCCCTTTAAGCCTTTAGCTTTTAAATCACCAACGGCAACTTTGAGCATAAAGCGGAAGTAGGGGGGATCAAATTGCTAACTTGCAGCTAAGCACTAGAGATCTTTAAAATGGCATGTTGAACCTCAGCCATTGCGGCTGAAAAACCATTTCTTAAAACAAGTGAATACTGCTAGATACGTGTTGAGCTAATAGGCATCGTCGCAAACCATAATGCTTTACGTTTGAAAGAAGAAGCGTAAACCACAAGATTGCATTTTTGTTGTTTTCTTTAATAACGTATAATATCGAAAAATTTAGTGTGTTGAGAATTAGACAAACAATATGACCATACTTTCTATGATAGTAGCGCATGCCAATGATCGTGTTATTGGTAAGAATAATGATATGCCTTGGCACTTGCCGGCAGATTTAGCCTACTTTAAAAAAACTACATTTGGTAAACCCATTATTATGGGGCGTAAAACCTTTCAGTCGATTGGTAGAGCATTACCAGGACGTAAAAATATTGTGATTTCACGAGACAGTAATTTTAACTTTGCTGGGGTTGAAGTTGTCAACTCTGTAGAAGCGGCGTTAGCGTTAGTTAATGACTTTGAAGAGGTGATGGTTATTGGTGGCGGTGCAATATATCAGCATTGCTTAGCAGCAGCACAGCGATTATATATTACGCATATTAATGCTAACGTTGATGGCGATACATACTTTCCTGAATATGACTTAGCTATTTGGAAAAAAGTAGCGAGTGAAATTCGACCTAGCGATGAAAAAAATCAATATCAGCTGGATTTTGCAGTTTATGAAAAAGTGTCGGCTAATACTAAATAAAAAATAAGTTAATTTTTTACTCATTTTGTTCATACATAAATAGAGCAGTTAATAAATTGATCTAACTATAATATCAATTGAAATAAATAATCGAGCATTTTAAGGCGGTTTAAATCGTCAATAACTGCGTTGTTTTCAATCACACACGCCCGCTACTATTCTATAATATGCTCCTGTAATGCGCTAATGACTTACCATTATCGATGTAAGAATCGATCAAGCGCCTTGCTACTGGAAATTTATCCTCGTTTAAAATTGATCGATTCATTAAATCAATTGGTATAACACGCGCTGCATGGGCTAATTTTTATCGTTATAAAAAAAGAGCGCTTAGCACTCTTTTTTTATTTAGTTATTTGAAAAATATAATTTAAATTTTAAATTCTTGCACTGAATGTTGTAACTCTTCAGCTAAACGCGCAACTTCACTGCTCGACTCAGCTGTTTGTTTTGAACCTGCTGTCGTTTGTTCTGCAATTGCTACAATAGACTCTAAGTTTTCACTAATTTCATGGGCAACAACACTTTGCTCCTCTGCCGCTGTAGCAATTTGAGAGCTGCGATCAAACGCCTCATGCACGGCATGGGTGATAGTATCAAGTGCTTGTTCGGCTTGAACACTTTGTTCTACACAGTTAGTCGCCTGCTTTTTACCTGTTTCCATTACAGACACTGCTTTCTCTGCACCGCCTTGTAATACTTCAATCATGTTTTGAATTTCTTGAGTAGATTCTTGTGTTCTACTTGCTAGTGTTCTTACTTCATCGGCAACAACCGCAAAACCACGGCCTTGCTCACCAGCACGAGCCGCTTCAATAGCCGCATTTAGTGCTAATAAATTAGTTTGCTCTGCAATACCCCTAATAACATCAAGAATACTCCCAATAGACGCGCTATCTTGCTGTAATTTATTAATAACTTGTGAAGCCGACTCAACTTCGTTAGCCAACAATTCAATGGTTTGTCGATTTCGACCAGAAATCACCTTAACACGCTCAGCTTCGTCATCAGCTTGCTTAATTTCACCAAGCGCATCATTTGCACTTGATAAAACACTTTGTGCGGTACTGCTCATTTCTGTTGTTGCTGATGCTGCTTGCTCTACTTGAATACGCTGCTCTTCTATTGCAGTTGTACTTTGCGCTGTTACGGCAGAAGTTTGTTCTGCTGCTGTTGCTAGCTGAGTTGAACGACTAACAATACTTTGAATTAGCATACGTAGGCTTTCAATCAATAAATTACAATTGTGAGAAAGTTGTGCGAATTCGTCATTGCCACTTTCATCTAATTTACGTGACAAATCACCCGATGCTACAACATGAAGCATTTCATTTACGCGTCTTAGCGGACGAGTAATGCTGGTTAACGTAACCCAGGCAATAATGATGGCTAAAGCAATCGAAATAAAAGTGATTATGGACGTATTGCGGGTACCAGCAGATACTGATTTTTCAATTAATGCACTTGCTGTTATTGTTGTTTTATTTGCTAATTCAACTTGCTTATCTAATATTTCGTTTGCACTATAAATACCATCTTCAGCTAATTTTAAACTTGTAGTGGCGGCTGAAATCGCAGAGAGTTGGTTATTTTTGTTTGTGAAAATTTTTTTACTACCACTAATGTAAGCTTGAAGTGTTGAAAAACTATCGGTTAGGTCATCTGCAATATTTGGAGTTCCTTGCAGTTTTAGTTCACTGACTACATCTATGACTGATTTTTCAATGTCACTGAAGGTGTTTTCTATCTCATGACTTACTAAGGTAGCAGACTGCTGATCTTTTATTTCACGATACTCAAAAGATGAGCTCACAATGCTATTTAACAGCATTTCTAAACGCTCAGCTAAACTAACTGCACGTTGTAACTTAGTAGAGGCTAGGTCGTGATCACCAAGATCTAATAAAATAGTTGCGGTATCATCAGCACTTTCTTCTATAGCATCTATTTTTTCAGTCAGTGTAATATACTGTTCAATCGAGAATTTTCTATTATTGAGGACACTTTTTATTTCTTTGTCTAACTTATTATAAATGGGATCAATTTTATGTAAATTGCTCAGAAGAGTAGGTTCGTTTTGTACTATGATTTTCAGTTTATCTAAATGCTCTCTAAAATCGACAGTTTCATTATTAAAAGCTTTTTGATTTACTGCAAGTGGTTCTAATGAGGTTTGATAATACGCACGTAATGTAAGATTACCAATGCTCGTAAGATCCTTAGCTAATATATTGCTTTCTTTTAAAGTGGGTATGGCTAGCTCGTCTTGTTGCTTTGTGGCATCACTAATAGTATTTAAACTATTCCAAGATATTACACTAGTTAGAATGAGTAAAACTGAAATAATGGTAAAACCACCAATTATTTTCATTGCTACGGTTAATTTCATAGAGCCCACCAAGATATATATTAAGTCATTATTTGCTCGCACTTTAATTCGAAAATGGAAATGTGTTTGAGCGTTAATTATTATTAGACTACAAAGGAATGTAGGTTAAGTATTCAGGTTAGTATAACAAGCTAAATTACATTTTAAACTAATGGTATGCTTTATATTTAACTTTTATGTGATTGCTCAGTAAATATTTTTTTATCATGCCATCTGATCATTGTCATGTGTTGCCCCCAAACACAGCCAGTATCAAGCGCATAGAGGTTTTTAGCACTGCATTGGCCCATTAACGCCGCCCAATGACCAAATACCCAATTTGTTTTGTCGCTAAGGTGTTTAAACTTAAACCAAGGTGTTAATTCTTTCGGCGCATCAGCAGGAGCTTCTTTGCATTTAAAGTCTAAGCTACCGTCGGCGTTACAATAACGCATACGTGTAAGAGAGTTAATGGTAAATCTAAATTGTTCTAGTTCATCTTCTGCGTGCAGCCAATTCGATGGTTGTTCACCATACATGTTATTTAGCCAAGTGGTACTTGCTGAAGAAGTTAAGTGTTGATGTGCTATTTTTGCTTGCTGGAGTGCAATGGTTGGGGTCCATTGTGGTGATATGCCAGCATGACTCATGTAAGTTTCTTCATGAGGAAGTTTTTGAATCAGTGGTTGTTGAATTAGCCACTGCATTAATGCTGGAGCATCTGAAGCGGATAGCAGGCTTGCTAATAAATCTTGTTTTTTTACTTTTTTAATCCCCTGGTAAACAGCAAGTAAATGTAAGTCGTGGTTACCTAAAACTACTTTCGCATTATTACCTAACGACTTAATAAAACGTAATGTTTCAAGAGAGTTTGGACCGCGGGCAACAAGATCACCCGCGATGTAGAGCTGGTCACTATTATTGGAGAACCCAACCTGAGTGAGTAATGCATTTAGTTCGCTAAAGCAGCCTTGAATGTCACCGACGAAATAAATAGCCATTGTAGCTCACTAGTTCAGTATATTGGGTTTTGCCAATCGAAATGGTGGTATGTCAACTTGGATGAGTTCAGCTGAATGGGTTTGCATTTGATAGTGTCCTTGCATATTGCCTAAAGGAGACTTCAGTACGCAGCCACTCGAGTAAGTAAAGCTTTCGCCAGACTTAATATAAGGTTGTTGACCAATTACACCTTCACCTGCAACTGTGTTAGTTTCACCATTTGCATCAGAAATTAGCCAATACCGGCTAAGCAACTGCACGGTTTCAGCGCTATTGTTTTTCACCGTGATGGTATAGCTAAAAACAAATTGTTGATCTGCTTCGATAGACTGCTGTGCAATAAAGTTGGTAACAACATCTACGTCAATATCAGTTGAGTAAGCTACTTTTGTATTACGCATTTTCTAAATCTACTGGGTTGTCAGTAACGAAGTTAGCAAGCATAACAAAATCAGCTAATGCTAGGTTTTCAGGGCGTAGTCCAGGGTCTATGCCTAATTCAGTTAACTGTTCAGCAGAAATTAATTTTTTGAAACTGTTACGAATAGTTTTTCTGCGTTGATTAAAGGCAGCCAAACAAACTTTGTTAAGTGAATTAATATCTTTAACTGGGTTTTTGATGGTTTTATGCGGTATTAAACGCACGATAGCTGAATCAACCTTTGGCGCAGGTTTAAATGCTTCAGGGCCTATCTCCATTACAGGGATCACTTGGCACTGATATTGAGTCATAATCGATAAACGCCCGAACGCTTTGCTGTTTTCACCTGACGCCATACGCTCTACCACTTCTTTTTGCAGCATAAAGTGCATGTCTTTTACTTTGTCTTTAAAAGTAAGCAAGTGAAAGATTAAAGGTGTAGAAATATTGTATGGCAAGTTACCAAAAATACGTAATGGCTTGTCACTACTCGCTAATTGAGAAAAATCGAACTTTAGCGCATCTTCTTCATGAATAGTTAGCTTTGAAGCTAAAAAAGGATGATGACGAAGTCTATGGGCGAGATCTCTATCTAATTCAACAACATTAAGGTGACCAGCTCGCTCAATAACAGGCTCGGTAAGTGCGCCTAAACCAGGACCTATTTCAACTAAGTTTTCACCCGGCTCAGGGTTTATAGCATCAACAATGTCGCTAATAATTGCATCATTATGTAAAAAGTTTTGTCCAAAGCGCTTTTTTGCTTGATGACCTAAATGGGAGTTTTTGCTCATAGTGTATTTTGCTCTAATGCATCTTTTTCGTGATTATTCGCCAAGGTAATTGCAGTATTTAACGCTTCGTAAAAACTACCTGCATCTGCTTGGTCGGTGCCGGCTAAATCGAAAGCTGTACCATGATCTACTGATGTTCTAATAAATGGTAGGCCAAGGGTAATGTTTACCGAAGCGCCAAAACCTTTGTATTTAAGTACCGGTAAACCTTGATCATGAAACATGGTTAAAATTGCATCGGCGTTATTTAAATATTTTTCTTGGAATATAGTGTCAGCAGGTAAAGGCCCAATAAGATTCATGCCTTCTGCACGTAACTCTTCTAAAGCTGGGATCATTACATCTATTTCTTCACGTCCAAGGTGGCCGTCTTCACCCGCATGTGGATTAATACCACAAACATAAATTTTAGGATCGGCTATGCCAAACTTTTTGATTAAATCTTTATGTAATATTCGGGCTACTTTCTGCAGTCGTTCGTGGGTAATTGCTTTAGATACATAAGCTAAAGGAATATGTGTAGTCACCAACGCGACTCTTAAACCTTCTGTTGCCAGCATCATAACAACGTCAGAACAATTAGCTTCATGGGCAAAATATTCTGTATGGCCACTAAAGGCAATGCCCGCTTGATTAATTAAGCCTTTATGAACGGGGCCAGTAACGACAGCGTCGAATTCACCGGAAATATTTTTTTCACTTGCAATACGTAAAGTTTCTACAACATAGCGGCCATTATTAGGGTTTGCTACACCAGCTTCGCAAACATCTTCTAATGGCACGGGTAACACAACCAGTGTTCCAGCTTTATGCGGGGTTACTTCGTCATTGACGTTGTATTGCTTAATAGTAAGGGGCAAATTTAACAGCTTTGCCCTTGCAATTAATAGTTCAGGTGATGCAACCGCAACCATTTGAATTGGCCAATCTTGCTGTGCCACTTTTATCATCAGGTCTGGGCCAATGCCTGCAGGTTCACCTGGCGTTATTGCAATTCTTTTTAACACTACTTTTTACCTGTTTCTATAATTTCTATATAGGCTTCATCGCGTAGTTCTTTAATCCAACGCGCACCTTCCATACCAAACTTGCGATTATAAAGCAGTTGGTAAACACGGTTTTCATTCATTTGCTCTGTTGCATCTAACGTTCTACGACCCGTTAATTTAGCAATATGCCAACCAAATGATGAACGAAACGGCTTATGTACTTCATCAATATCTAAACTGGCCAGTGCCTCAGAAAATGCGGGGTCATATTTGCTTGGTTCTGACCAACCTAAATCACCACCACGAACAGAAGTAGGGCCTTCAGAATGTTCTTTAGCAAGTTCAGCAAAATCAGCTTCGCCAGCGTTTAATTGATCAACAAAGCTTTGTAATAAAGCTTCAGCTTTAGCTTCGCTAAGTATAATTGAAGGCTTAATTAATATATGGCTAGCTTTAACTTCTTCAATTTCGACAACTTGACGACCACGAACATCGACTAATTTAACAATACTAAACCCTAAGCCGGTTCGTATTGGACCAAATACACTGCCTTTTTCTTGACCTGCAACGATTTCAGAAAACAGTGTTGGCATTTCATTAATCGTTTTCCAACCTAAATCACCACCTTCAAGCGCGTTCGAACCACCTGACGATGTCATGGCTATATTGGTAAAGTCGCTACCGTTTTCTAATAACTCTAATACAGTCTCTGCACGTACTTTCGCAGCACTAATATCTGCTTGTTTAGGGTTGTTAGGAAATTCAATTAAAATATGCCCTAGGCGATATTCAACATCAGCGCTCGTTTGCTCTTTCATTACATCCATTAAATTGGTAATTTCTTGCGGAGAGATATAAATGCGACGACGTAAACTTGCGCGTCTTACTTCTCCTGAAATTAGCTCATTTCGAACACTTTCACGATATTTTTCGTAAACTAAGCCATCTGCTACAAGTGCTTGGCGGAATGATTCAAGCGATTGATTATTTTCTCTTGCTAAATTAGCTAAGGTTTCATCAAGTTGGGCATCACTTACTTGAACACCCATGCGTTCGCCCAGTTGAGCGATAATTGCATCGTTGATCAACTTATCCATGACTTGAATTCGTAATGCGCGATCAGACGGTAAGGTTTGGTTATTTTTCTTCGCTTGCAAAGTAATGGAGTTAATAAGATCTTTAACTTCAGATTCTAGCACTACACCACTGTTAACCACTGCAGCTACTCGGTCTAGCTCAACTTCTGCAGCTAAACTTTGCTTAGGCGCGCTTAAAATAAACATTGAGCTAAGAAGTATTAATTTAAATGAATTTTTCATGTAACGTAAATTTCTTTTTAATTAGTTATTGAGGAAGTAAGGGCGTTTATAGCCGAATATACTTGAATTAAACATATCTCCAACACTGTCGGAAGATTTAGTGCTATTTATGCCATTATATACAAATTGAATATTAAAACTGCTATCAAATGCATCGCGGTTTTCATTTATGTTAAGGCCATCGTCAATTTTAGAGTTTATGTTGCGATGATAGGTAAAACGAATTCCCCAACAACAACTACTATACTCAAGACCTGCATAGCTTTCTATACTGCGCTTGCCTTGTAAATCTTGTGTAAACCGACCAACAAGTTGCCAGCGCTGGGCTATTTTTACATTCGTTGCCAACGACATTTGTTCTAACGACTCTCCTGAGACATCACGAGCGTAGCGATGGTTCAATTGAATTGTTTGATTATTATCAAATAAATAATCTAATGTGGTTTGACTTTTATTGGTAACGCCTAAATCGGTGTTGTATTGAATGTCAGAACTAAATTGCCAATTGCGACTTAAATTTATAAAAACATCGGCGGCTAATGCTGATTTATCAACTAAAGAGTCTTGCTCAGATTGGTCAAAGTTACTTTCATTGAAATAAACAATACGCCCTAAGCTAAAGCGCAATACTTCATTGTTTTCAGCAGTGAGTAGTCGACTTGTTATACCCCAAGAAACCTGATTGGCTTGAGCTATTCGGTCGATTCCGCTGAAGCGTCGGTCACGGAATAAGCCGTTGTAGTCATCTTGTAACGTAGTGGTATCGTATATGCCAATGTTGCTTTGATCTTTTTCTGGTATGTATAGATATTGCAACTGTGGTTCAAGTGTTTGGTTATACTCACTATTAAATAAAGCTATTTTACGGTCGAAGTTAACACCACCGTGTAGCCTAACTTTCGGTAACGTTCGGCTAACATTTTTGTCTAATAAGCTATTGGTAGCCATATTTTTTTGGTTGTAATTTGTTTGTAGTACTTTGAGTTCTGAATTTAGAAACCATGCCGGTGTAACAATAGGGTAAAGTAAACCCGCTTCAGCATGGTATCTCTGCGCGGTAGGTTTGGTTGGATCTGAACTGTCAAAACTTGAAAACTCACCATAAAGATCAAAAATACCACCAAAGTCATCAAATGTTTGTTGGCGACTGGCTTCTATTTGGGGCAATGTTTTATAACTCAGTTGATGGTTACCTAATAACTCGAAATCTTGCATTTTTATGGTTGTTTGCCAGTTATCAGCAAAATAAGCCAATTCACCTATTTGATATAGGTATGCATCATTAGCGTTAAATTGGCTACTGCCTAAATCAACCAGGTAGTTATCATCACTTATGGTGGTGTAATCAACATGGGCTCTAAACCTTTCTGAAAAAGTGCCAATGTGTTGAATTCGGGCTAGGTAACGTGAATCATCGTTATTGTTTAGTTTGCTATCTTTATTAAGATATTCAATATCAATTTGGCCTGATTGTAAGCCTTCTAAATATCTGAACTCAGTAATTAATTGCGTTCCTCTCTCTGACATGTAACGCGGTGTAATGGTGGCGTCCATGTTTTCTGCGATGTTGACATAATAAGGAATTTCAACTTCTAAACCTGAGCTGTTCGAAGTACTGATTTTAGGGTAGAGCAAACCTGATTGGCGATCTTCACCAATAGGCATAGTTAAGTAAGGTAAATAAAAAACAGGCACATCAAAAAGACTAAAGCGAGCGTTGTATGCTTCTAATGATTTTTTATCGGAAGAAATAGTAATTTCACTGGCACGCATTTGCCAATCAGGCACGGGGTCATAACAAGTAGTAAAACTTGAGTCGACAAAACTCATTGTTTTACCCTTACCATCAATAGTTATCTCTTTAGCATGTCCGTGACCAGGAGAGCCATTTAACTGATAAGAAGTTGAGGTTAACGCGGTAGATTTTTTTAATTGGTTTATGTTCAATGTTTCGGCAAAAATATCTATGCCTTTGTTTTGAAAATGTATATCACCATTTGCGTTAACACTTGATGTACTTCTATTTACCGATAATTCATCTGCAACTATTGATCTATCTTGGTTAAGTAAAGTAACGCCACCAGTAAATGTGGCATATGCACCTTTTTTAATATTTGATGTTGAAGATAAAATAGTAAAAGTGTCGTTTGGCTGCTTACCTGTAGAATCAGCAATGTTCGCGTAAAATGGAATTGGGCACTGACTAGCAATGTTTGTATTTATTTCCGAATCTTGCGCCTTACTATCGAAGGAAAACGAGATAAGACAAAAAAAAGGGATTTTATTTAAGGAAAAACGCATTTATTATCCGGATAATTTACTTGAAAAATACAAAGCTTAGTTTCAATTCAGCATTTTAACGCTAAAGGCAATAATAATATAGCAATTTTCATTAGCCTGCGAATTAGTTATATTGGCACAATCATTTTTTAGAGATTTTTCTATTGAGTAATTTAAGAACTACAGCGTTGATGCATTGGCTTGAAAGTAAATTTTCAACGCAAAAAATAGACTTGTTGCCATTGACAGGTGATGCCGGCTTTCGACGTTATTTTCGCTTCAAATACCAAAACGAAACTTATATTGGAGTTGATGCACCCGTAGCATTGTCAAATAACCAAGCGTTTTTAACTGTTCAGCAAATATTGCAAAGTGTTGGTGTTAATGTGCCTAAAATTATTTATGCAGATCTTAAGCTAGGCTTTCTGTGTTTGAGTGATTTTGGTGACCTAGTATTAGCAGATAAATTATCTGAGGCTAATATGGAACAATATTATGCTAAAGCGATAGTTGAGCTGAATAAAATGCTAACGTGTGCAACAACACCGGTTGAAAATTTACCACTATATGATGAAAAGTTTATCCTTACAGAATTAGATATATTTAATGAATGGCTTCTCGAAATGCATTTAGGTATATATTTAACTGCCGATGAAAAAGTAGCGTTGAAGTGTTGTTTCGATGAATTAATTTCAGCCATTGTAGAACAACCCAAAACATTTATGCATCGTGATTATCATAGTCGCAATATTATGCAACTTAAGAATGGTGATCTGGGCATTATTGATTTTCAAGACGCGGTTAATGGGCCGGTTATCTATGATTTAGTGTCATTATTAAGAGATTGTTATGTACGGTGGCCTAATAACCTAATCACCCCTTTGATTGAAAACTATCGCTTACAAGTACAAGATTACTTCCCCAGTGAGACAATTACGAAAGAAAAATGGCAATACTGGTTTGATTTAACCGGATTGCAACGCCATATCAAAGCCAGTGGTATTTTTGCGCGCTTGTACCACCGAGATAATAAAGCAGGGTACTTGGGGGATATTCCACTTACTTTGAGCTACATACAAGATGTGAGCGCGCAATATGATAAACTCAGCTTTTTGCATGAGTTGGTGAGCAAACGGGTAATACCGGCACTAACAAAATAACGGCATCTTGCTATTTTTTAATAAAATTTTGGACTTCTATTCATGAGAGCTATGATATTAGCAGCAGGGCGTGGCGAACGAATGCGCCCACTAACCGATAGCTGCCCTAAACCGTTATTAACAGTTAAAGGTATGCCATTAATAGAACATCATGTTAAAAATTTGGTCGCGGCGGGTATTAAAGATATTGTAATTAACCATGCTTGGCTTGGTCATCAAATTGTCGACTACCTTGGTAGTGGCGAGCAGTTCTCGGCCAATATAAGTTATAGCGAAGAGCCTGTTGCACTTGAAACGGCGGGTGGCATTATAAAAGCACTACCTATGCTAACTGAACATGAAAAAGATGTTTTTTTGGTGATTAATGGCGATATTTATTGTGACTTTAACCTCAAACAGCTACCAACTTTAGCTGAAGAGTTTAACGGGCATTTGTTTTTGGTTAACAATCCAGAGCATAATCCTAATGGTGATTTTATAATGACCGATGGTATATTGGCTAATCCGAAAAATAGTAGTCAAGAAGCATACACTTTTAGTGGTATTGCCCTTTACAGAAAGCAATTTTTTCAGCAAGAACAACAAGGTGTTCAGCCTTTAGCGCCGATGTTAAGAGGGGCTGCTGAGCGAGGTAAAATATCAGCAAGCCTAATAACAGATGCCTGGACAGATGTTGGAACACCCGAGCGTTTAGCTAAGCTAAACACTATTTAACCATTTTATATTAAATTAATTACTGAGTTTTACGATGCGAATTTGGGGTAAAGTTTTAGGTTTTATATTTGGCTTAATGCTGAGTAAAAATATTTTTGGTGCACTATTAGGTGCATGGCTTGGACATAGGTTTGATAAAGGCGTTGGTTTAAATTTCAACTCTTTAGGTGGTGCTAAAAGTGATGCTGATCGTCAAGCAATCTTCTTTTACAGCAGCTTTTCAGTTATGGGATATATTGCCAAAGCAAATGGGCAAGTAACACAGCATGAAATTGCCTTTGCTACTGCTTATATGGATAAGTTAGGGCTAAAGGGAACAATGCGACAGCAAGCTCAAGATGCCTTTAGAGACGGAAAAACTACAGGGTTTCCTCTTACTGAGCGTTTGAACGAGCTAAGATCTGCCGTGGGGAATCGTCAAGATTTGTTATTACTTTTTCTCGAAATCCAAATTCAAGTTGCATTTGCAGATGGTGACTTAGACCAAGATGAACGAAAAGCCCTACATCAAATTGCTCATGGCTTAGGGTATTCAGTACACGAATTAGATAAATTATTAGAGATGATTATCGCGGGTGCTAATTTTCATCAACAAGGACAGCATGGAACAAACCAAGGTTTTGTACAATCTGGCAAACAGCTTGAAAATGCTTATAAAGTGCTTGGTGTTTCAGAACAAGACAGCGAGGCTGACATTAAAAAAGCTTATCGTAAACTCATGTCGCAGCACCATCCTGACAAATTGGTAGCAAAAGGCTTACCACCTGAAATGATGGAAACAGCGAAACAAAAAGCACAAGATATTCAAGCCGCTTATGAGTTAATTAATGCGAAAAATAAGTAAAACTCTTTGAGCTCATCAGCATTTATTGCAGTATTTTCTGCTTATGAAAAAACACCATAAATACGGTGTAATTACTTTTTTATGTGCTAAACAGCATATCAGCGGCTTGCATGCTTAGTAACAAGTCGCGTAAACTAATGCCGATTTTGATTTATATCTTGGATAGCACAAATGTTCATTTCAGTAACTAATAGGCGATTTATCGCAATATGGCTTAGCGCTATATTGTTAGCATTGTCTGTGGCGGCTGCTGCACATAGTGTTGAACATATAGATGATGGTGTTAAAAAACACTGTACGCTGTGTTTTCATCAGCATCAATTCGATCAAGTACTACCGCAGCAAGATGCCAATCTCGACTTTAATAGTCAACAAGTAGAAACAAGCGAAACTTCTCAACCAGTATTAACTCTAGTTCATCAGGTTAATTACTTAAGCCGCGCACCACCAAAAAACCTTTAAACCTAATTATTTAACAACTTTTTTAACATAGCCAACTTGCCAATTGAGTAAGTGGGT
>OJDZ01000849.1_pt1 | contig 14797 bp, 21 predicted proteins | sample 1592981 | NCBI WGS metagenome assembly OJDZ01 (sample SAMN05416851, study PRJEB24817) | seawater metagenome | isolation source: Sea water | place: Canada:Atlantic | collected 2013-07
AATTTGTTTGCCTCACTACCTAAGTAGCTTGGCTGTTAGAACTCAATCTGTACGAGTGCCCACACAGATGATTGCTTTATATTGTTAAAGAACGTTTGAGTTGCCTTAGCGACTCAAGGGAAGCGAATCTTACGCTTTCCTGTGTTTTTGTCAACACTTAATTTTAAATTTTATAAAAATCTAAACTCAAGTTTTACTCGACTCACTAAGTGGTTTGCTTGCCTCGCTAAGCGTTGCCTGCTCTGCCGTCTCAGTGGGGTCGCATTATAGGGAGATCCGAAAACAGATCAACCCTTTTTTGAAGAAAACTTGAAAAAACATGCTGTTCGATGAGTATTTGAGCTAAACGCTCAAAAACACAACTAATAGTAAGCTTTATTTATCTAATAGCGCCATTTTACTAAGTGTATGATGATAAATATCTTTCTAGTGCTTATTTGAAAGGTAATTATGGTAACAACCTTATTAGGTTATGATTTTTTCTTGGTATAACGTTACCGTTATTATAGTAATGCTACTCACTTAGCTAAATCATTAATGAAATAGAGCCGTGTTGTAGATGACTAGAGATTAGTGGTAATAGGTAATAGGTAATAGGTAAATATAGTAATGCAGAAATTTTATTTATAATTTTCAGGCATTAAAAAGCCGAGCATAAGCTCGGCTTTTAGGTTTCTTTAAGACTTACTCTGCAGACTGTGCGTCTTCTTGAACTTCTTCGCTAGTCGCTGGGCGACCAACTAGTTCAATATAAGCCATTGGTGCATTATCACCAGTACGGAAGCCACACTTAAGAATACGAGTGTAACCACCTGGACGATCCGCGTTACGTGGACCGATTTCACTGAATAATTTACCAACAACTTCATTGTCGCGTGTGCGAGCAAACGCTAAACGGCGGTTTGCTACACTGTCAGTCTTAGCCAGTGTGATTAAAGGTTCAATTACACGACGTAACTCTTTCGCTTTTGGCAAAGTAGTTTTGATGATTTCATGTTTCACCAAAGAACCTGCCATATTGCTGAACATCGCTTTACGATGGCTACTGTTACGGTTTAATTGACGACCACTCTTACGATGGCGCATGACCCTATCCTTCTAACTAAACTAATATAGTGATTTAGATTATTCAGCTAAACTTGCAGGTGGCCAGTTTTCTAGGCGCATACCTAGAGAAAGACCACGTGAAGCTAGCACGTCTTTAATTTCAGTTAGAGACTTCTTACCTAAATTAGGCGTTTTAAGAAGCTCAACTTCAGTGCGCTGAACTAAATCACCGATATATTGAATTTGCTCGGCTTTCAAACAATTTGCTGAGCGTACTGTTAGTTCAAGATCATCGACTGGACGAAGCAGAATAGGATCGAATTCTGGTTTCTCTTCTTTCTCTTCTGGCTCAGTTACATCGCGTAAATCTACGAATGCATCTAATTGCTCAGCTAAGATAGTAGACGCACGGCGGATCGCTTCTTCAGGATCTAATGTACCGTTTGTTTCCATATCAATGATTAATTTGTCTAAATCTGTACGTTGCTCAACTCGAGCTGATTCAACCGAGTACGCAATACGTTCAACTGGGCTGAATGATGCATCAAGCAACAATCTACCAATTGGACGCTCATCGTCATCAGAGGATAAACGACTAGATGCCGGCACATAACCACGACCGCGCTCAACACGAATACGCATGCTGATCTCGCTGTTACCTGTAGTTAAATTACAGATAACGTGATCTGGATTAGCAATTGTTACATCGCCATCGTGCTGAATATCAGCCGCAGTAACAGGGCCTACACCAGATTTAGTCAGGGTCAGAAAAACTTCATCTTTGCCTTCTAACGTTACTGCTAAACCTTTAAGGTTTAATAGTATTTCAATGATGTCTTCTTGAACGCCTTCTTTCGCGCTGTACTCATGTAATACACCGTCGATTTCTACTTCAGTTACTGCACATCCAGGCATAGATGAAAGTAATATACGGCGTAAAGCATTACCCAGAGTGTGACCAAAGCCACGCTCTAATGGTTCTAAAACTATTTTAGAACGCGTTGGGTTTATAGCGTCGATGTCGACTAACCTTGGTTTTAGAAATTCTGTAACAGAACCCTGCATTTTATCCTCTCTTAACTCTTAACTTTACTTAGAGTAAAGTTCGACGATTAGTTGTTCATTAATGTCCGCAGACAGATCTGAACGCTCAGGTAGGCGCTTAAAGCTACCTTCCAATTTCTTACCGTCAACTTCAACCCAAGTCGGCTTTTCACGTTGCTCAGCCAACTCTAGAGCAGCGATGATACGTGCTTGTGTCTTAGACTTCTCACGGATTACTACAGTATCTTCTGGAGTAATTACGTATGAAGGAATGTTCACAACACGACCATTAACTAGAATCGCTTTATGGCTTACTAACTGACGTGCTTCAGCGCGTGTGCTAGCAAAACCCATGCGATATACAACATTGTCTAAACGTTGCTCTAAAAGCTGTAACAAGTTTTCACCTGTATTACCTTTAAGGCGAGCAGCTTCTTTATAGTAGTTACGGAATTGCTTTTCTAATACACCGTAGATACGACGTACTTTTTGCTTTTCACGTAATTGTAAACCGTAATCAGATAGACGACCTTTACGAGCGCCGTGCTGACCAGGTGCAGTCTCAAGTTTACACTTAGAGTCGATAGCTCTTACGCCGCTCTTAAGGAACAGGTCAGTACCTTCACGACGACTCAGCTTGAGCTTAGGGCCCAAATATCTTGCCATGTTATTTCTCCTAACCTATTGTTAAACGCGACGTTTCTTCGGTGGACGACAACCATTATGTGGTATTGGCGTCACGTCAGTAATGTTTGTAATACGGTAACCAGCAGCATTCAAAGCACGTACAGCAGATTCACGACCTGGACCTGGACCTTTGATGAAAACTTCTAGATTTTTTAAACCGTATTCTTGAGCAGCAGTACCTGCACGCTCTGCAGCAACCTGAGCAGCAAATGGTGTAGATTTACGTGAACCACGGAAACCTGAACCACCGGCAGTAGCCCATGATAGTGCATTACCTTGACGGTCGGTAATCGTTACAATAGTGTTGTTGAAAGAAGCATGAACATGAGCCATACCATCAGCAACTTGTTTTTTAACCTTTTTACGACGAATTGGTGTCTTAGCCATAATACTATCCCCTTATCGCTTAATAGGCTTACGAGGACCCTTACGGGTACGCGCGTTAGTCTTAGTTCTTTGACCACGTAGTGGTAAAGAGCGACGGTGACGTAGGCCACGGTAACAACCAAGGTCCATAAGGCGCTTGATATTTAATGTAACTTCACGACGAAGGTCACCTTCAACAGTGTACTTGCCAACTGCATCACGCAGTACGTCAAGTGTTTCGTCAGAAAGTTCACCGATTTTTGTGGTCTCGGCGATACCAGTCGCTGCTAAGATAGCCTTAGAGCGAGTCTTACCTATGCCATAAATAGCTGTTAAACCAATAACTGCATGTTTATGATCAGGGACGTTAATGCCAGCAATACGGGCCACTAACACATCTCCTATATTCGAATTTGGTAATCAAAAGTTTGAAAAGCCCGTAAGGATACTCAAACGAAGACCAAATCACTACTAAAAACACAGGCCGAGAAATCTCAGCCTGCACGACTGTTTACTTAGCCTTGCCTTTGCTTATGCTTAGGCTCACTGCAAATTACGCGTACTACACCAGCACGTTTAATAACTTTACAGTTACGGCATATTTTCTTAACGGAAGCACGTACTTTCATTGCTCAACTCCGTAAACTGACCTTATCGACCGTAGCCTTTAAGGTTCGCTTTTTTCAGCACAGAATCATACTGATGAGACATCAGGTGAGTCTGTACTTGTGCCATAAAGTCCATGATTACAACAACGATAATCAAAATTGATGTACCGCCGAAATAGAATGGCGTTTGCCATGCCATAGTCATGAATTCGGGCACCAGACAGATAAAGGTTATATACAAAGCACCTGCCAATGTCAGGCGTGTCATCACTTTATCAATGTATTTAGATGTCTGCTCACCTGGACGAATACCTGGGATAAATGCGCCAGATTTCTTAAGGTTATCTGCAGTTTCACGAGGGTTAAACACCAACGCTGTATAGAAAAAGCAGAAGAAGATAATTGCCGCAGCTAATACAAGTGAGTACAAAGGTTGACCTGGAGTCAACGTTGTAGCAACAGCTTGTAATGCATCAGCGACAGGACCTTCACCTTGGCCGAACCAGCTAGCAATTGTACCAGGGAACAGAATTATACTACTAGCAAAGATTGGTGGAATAACACCCGCCATGTTTACTTTTAGTGGTAAATGCGTGCTTTGAGCAGCAAATACTTGACGACCTTGTTGGCGTTTAGCGTAGTTAACAACAATACGACGTTGTCCACGTTCGAAAAACACTACAAGATAAGTAACAGCGAATACTATAACCGCAACCATAAGTAGTACAAAAACATTCAAATCACCTTGGCGCGCCATTTCGACTGTCGAACCAATAGCAGACGGCAAGTTAGCTACAATACCAACAAATATTAGAACTGAAATACCGTTACCGATACCACGTTCTGTTATTTGTTCACCCAACCACATAAGGAACATAGTACCAGTTACTAAGCTCACCACAGCGGTGAAATAGAAACCCATACCCGGATTAACAACTAATCCGTTCATCATGCCCGGTAAGCTAGTAGCAATACCGATAGATTGAATAGTAGCTAGCACAAGCGTGCCGTAGCGTGTGTACTGGCTAATTTTTTTACGCCCTTGCTCACCTTCTTTCTTAAGCTCTATAAACGGAGGATACATATGCGTTAATAGTTGCGTAATAATCGAAGCCGAGATATACGGCATAATACCCAGCGCTAACACTGAAGCTCGCTCAAGTGCACCACCACTGAACATGTTGAACATTTCAACAATGGTGCCCTTTTGTTGCTCGAAGAAATCGGCAAGTACAGCGGCGTCAATCCCAGGGATCGGCACAAATGAACCTAGACGGTAAATTATGATAGCGCCCAATACGAAGAGTAATCGACGCTTCAATTCCGAAAGCCCACCTTGTGCACTTTGTGTATCTTGACCTGGTTTAGCCATTTGTACTTCCTTAGTCTTCTACCTTGCCTCCGGCAGCTTCAATAGCTTCGCGTGCACCCTTAGAGGCTTTAAGGCCTTTAAGTGTAACAGCGCGTGAAACTTCACCAGATTTAACAACTTTAACGAAAAGAACGTTCTTTTTAACTAGACCAGCTGCTTGTAACGCGCTTAGGTCTACCACATCGCCTTCAACTTTAGCGATTTCAAAAAGGTTAACTTCTGCAGATACTAACGATTTGCGTGAAGTGAAACCAAATTTAGGTAGACGACGTTGCATAGGCATTTGACCGCCTTCAAAACCAACGCGTACTTTACCGCCAGAACGTGATTTTTGACCTTTGTGACCACGGCCACCAGTCTTACCAAGACCAGAACCGATACCACGACCAACACGTTTAGGGGCAGTTTTTGAACCTGCAGCAGGTGAAAGTGTATTCAAATGCATGAAATTAACCCTCTACCTTAACCATGTAAGAAACCTTGTTTATCATACCACGTACACATGCTGTGTCTTCTAACTCAACAGTGTGATTGATACGACGTAAACCAAGACCGCGTAATGTAGCTTTATGCTTCGGTAAACGACCGATAGAGCTTTTTACTTGTGTTACTTTTACAGTTTGATTAGCCATGGTTACCCCAGTATTTCTTCTACGCGAAGGCCACGTTTTGCAGCGATAGACTGTGGAGAATTCATATTCTCAAGAGCCGAAATCGTTGCACGTACTACGTTGATTGGGTTAGTAGAACCGTAACATTTAGATAGTACGTTCTGAACACCAGTCACTTCTAGTACTGCACGCATAGCACCACCTGCGATGATACCAGTACCTTCAGAGGCTGGTTTCATGAACACTAGTGAGCCAGCATGACGTCCCTTAACAGGATGCTGTAATGTATTGCCATTTAGGTCTACATTGATCATGTTGCGACGTGCTTTTTCCATTGCTTTTTGAATAGCAGCTGGAACTTCACGTGCTTTACCATAACCAAAACCTACTTTACCTGCGCCATCACCAACTACAGTTAGTGCAGTAAAGCTAAAGATACGACCACCTTTAACTACTTTAGACACACGGTTTACCGCGATTAGCTTTTCAGCTAGATCAGGCTGTTGTTGCTTTGCTTCTACGTTAGCCATTGTCTACTCCTAGAATTGCAAACCGGCTTCACGCGCAGCATCAGCTAGCGCCTTCACACGGCCGTGATATTTAAAGCCACTGCGATCAAAAGCAATCTTTTCGATGCCTTTGTCAGCCGCACGTTCAGCAACCGCTTTGCCAACTGCTTGCGCAGCTTCAACGTTACCGGTGCCTTTAACTGTTTCGCTAATAGCCTTCTCAACAGTAGAAGCAGCAGCCAGTACATTACCCTCAGCATTAATTACTTGAGCGTAAATGTGACGTGGCGTGCGGTGGATAACAAGACGCGTTGTGCCTTGTTCAATATAATTTCTACGAGTGCGTTTAGCACGACGTAGACGAGCTGTTTTTTTATCCATCGTCTTACCTTACTTCTTCTTAGCCTCTTTACGGCGTACATTCTCATCTGAATAACGAACACCTTTACCTTTATAAGGCTCAGGTTTACGGTATGCACGAATGTTAGCAGCTGTTTGACCAACTAACTGCTTATCTACGCCCTTAACTAGAACTTCTGTTTGGCTTGGAGTTTCAATCGTAATTCCTTCAGGAACTGCGAAATTAACTGGGTGTGAGAAACCAAGTGTTAAGTCTAAAACTTTACCCTTAGCTGCAGCACGGTAACCAACGCCTACTAACTGAAGTTTCTTCTCGTAACCTTCATGCGTACCAACAACCATGTTGTTGATTAGAGCGCGAGCAGTACCTGCTTGTGCCCATGCATTTGCTACGCCTTCACGAGGTAAAGTTGTAATAACGTTGTCGTTAACTTGTACTTCAACTGCGTCGTTGATAGTACGAGTAAGTTCACCGTTTTTGCCTTTAACTGTGATTTCCTGGCCTTTCAATGTAACTTCTACACCGGCAGGAACATTAATTGGTGCCTTTGCTATGCGAGACATAGTTCCCCTCCGATTAAGCTACAAAGCCAATGATTTCACCACCAACACCAGCACTACGTGCTGCGCGGTCTGTCATTAGGCCTTTAGAAGTTGATACGATAGCGATACCAAGACCACCCATTACCTTCGGTAATTCGTCACGTTTCTTGTAGATACGTAAACCAGGGCGACTTACACGCTGGATATTTTCAATTACAGCTTTGCCTTCGAAGTACTTCAACTCGATAGAAAGCTCAGGTTTAACTTCACCGTTAACTGCGTAGTCTACGATGTAACCTTCGTCTTTTAGTACTTTAGCTAATGCTACTTTCAGCTTTGAAGTTGGCATCGTTACAGATACTTTCTTCGCTGATTGACCGTTACGGATACGTGTGAACAAATCCGCGATAGGATCTTGCAAGCTCATAGTCTTACTCCCATGATTCTATTACCAGCTAGCCTTTTTAAGGCCAGGAATTTCACCGCGCATAGCTGCTTCGCGAACTTTAATACGGCTCATGCCGAATTTGCGAAGGAAACCATGTGGGCGGCCCGTAATGTTACAACGATTACGTTGACGTGCAGGGCTAGAATCACGAGGTAAAGCTTGTAGCTTAAGTACCGCGTCCCAACGATCATCTTCAGATGTATTAACATCACTGATGATAGCTTTTAGTGCAGCACGCTTTTCAGCATACTGAGCAACTAGTTTTGTGCGCTTTGCTTCGCGCGCTTTCATAGAATTCTTTGCCATAACCCTACCCTTATTTCTTAAATGGGAAGTTAAACGCTTCTAACAACGCACGGCCTTCCTCATCAGATTTCGCAGAAGTAGTGATAGTGATATCCATACCGCGTACACGGTCTACTTTATCGTAATCGATTTCTGGGAAGATGATTTGTTCACGTACGCCCATGCTGTAGTTACCACGTCCATCAAAAGACTTAGCACTTACGCCACGGAAGTCACGAATACGTGGGATAGCGATTGATACCAAACGCTCAAAAAAGTCCCACATACGCTCGCCGCGTAGGGTTACTTTACAACCAATTGGGTAGCCTTCACGCACTTTAAAGCCAGCAACAGATTTGCGTGCTTTAGTGATTAAAGGTTTCTGACCAGAGATTGCAGTTAAATCAGCTACAGCGTGATCTAAAATTTTCTTGTCAGCTAGGGCTTCGCCCACGCCCATATTTAATGTGATCTTTTCGATCTGAGGGACTTGCATGACAGAGCTGAAACCAAACTTCTCTTGAAGTTCAGCAACTACTTTGTCTTTATATACTTCATGCAGTTTCGCCATCATTCTACTCCAACTATTAGATAGTTTTACCAGTAGATTTAAAGATACGTAATTTCTTACCATCTTCAATCTTGAAACCTACACGATCTGCTTTACTCGTTTCCGAGTTGAAGATCGCAACGTTTGATGCGTCCATAGACGCTTCTTTCTCAACAATGCCGCCAGCTTGGTTCAATTGTGGAACCGGCTTTTGGTGTTTCTTGATCAAGTTTATGCCTTCGACAAAGATTCGACCAGATTCAGTAACAACTGAAAGCACTTTACCGCGCTTACCTTTGTCTTTACCTGCTAGTACGATTACTTCGTCACCACGACGGATTTTTGCTGCCATGATTGGCTCCTTACAGTACTTCTGGGGCTAGTGAAACGATTTTCATGAACTTGTCATTACGAAGTTCGCGAGTCACAGGGCCGAAAATACGTGTACCAATTGGCTGCAAGTTATCATTTAAGATAACAGCCGCGTTGCTGTCGAAACGGATCAGAGAACCATCTGGACGGCGAACACCTTTTCTGGTACGCACAACTACCGCGTTTTTAACATCACCTTTCTTCACTTTACCGCGAGGAATAGCTTCTTTTACAGAAACTTTAATGATGTCGCCAATCGCTGCGTAGCGACGGTGTGAACCACCAAGGACTTTTATACACTGCACTTTGCGAGCGCCGCTGTTATCAGCAACTTCCAGCTGAGTTTGCATTTGGATCATGTTAATGACCTCCGGTGTAGTAATTACAACGTGTCTTAAAATTGTTTAAAATCAAGACATTTCGATTAAATCCCACTCAAAAACAAACGAGTTGTCTCTTAAGGGCGGGCAATTGTACCAGCATTGAGCATGTAGCGATAGGTTATTTTTTAATTAATTTAAGGACTGAGGGGATTTTATTAACGTTGGTAAAGCTATGTGACTATTTTTTCAATGGTTATAAAATAAACAAGGCACTTAAAAAGTGCCTTGTTTATTTTACTAGTGGTTACTTAGCCAAATAGTCCCTTTAATTTGTCTTTTACTTTATCTTTGGCTTTCTCTTTCGCTTTTTCTTTTGCGTCATCGAGTTTCTTTTTTGCTTCATCTTTTAAGGCATTACTTACATCAAGTTTAATTCCCACATCGTGAAATGGTCCTTTTATGCGTAACGGTATTTTAAAGCCTGTACTGTCATCGGTAGTGCCTTGACCTTCTATTGAATCTACAATCCCTGTTACCAAACGGTAATCAACTTTAGTGAGAGGTAAATCCACATCTCCTTCACCGGAAATACGAATCAGAGGGCTAATTAGTGAAAGGTCAGTATTGCGTCCAACACCTTTAATAAAATTAAAGCTACCTGTAAGCGCAGAAAAATCTGTTTGTTCTGCCTCTTCAAAGCCAGTATCTAACCCTTCAGAAGCGGCGCCAAAATTACCAGATATAATCTCTTTACCTTTACGAACCATTTCAGCAATATTCGCCCCTTTTACAGCACCATCTGCAAACTCAAATGCCAACTTACCATTTAGCGCATCGATAAACGATTTTTGACTTTGCCCAGCTGTAGATAAATTCCAATTTAAAGAACCTCTACCGAGTACCTTGTCAAAACCGGTTGCATCAGTTAATAACGGCTGGGCATTTATATCTGTTAAATTAAAGTTTGTAGCTATTTTATAAGGCGCATTTTGAGCATCAATAGTAATTACACCTTTACCAGCGCCTTCATAGGCTGAAAAGCTATCTAAACTTAATTTAGCTACACCTTTATTTAGCGCCACTGTAAACTGGTTCGCACCCAGTTTTATATCATTTGCTATTAATCCACTAGAACGAATTACTACATTAGCATCTTGTGCTTTAAGGGCGCTTAAATCAATTTGAGTGTCATCCCAAACAATTGGCTCTGCCGGTTTGCTATCGTCTTCAGTCGGCTGTTCTTTTTTAGCAACGGCATCTGGCAAATAGGGATTAAGATCGAGCATCCCCAAATCTACATTTGCATTAATGGCTAAACGATTACCTAAACTAATTTCGCTTTTACCCTTAATTTGAAGTTCATCAAGCGTTGCAGTTAACTCTTCAAGATTGAATTTTTCACCCAGTAAATGCATTTTACCATTTACACTAAATGCATTAAACGCATTATCTTTCGCATTTAGGTCAACCCCCTGCCATTTAGCAATATTTTTTACCGACTCGCCATTGAGTGCTAATTGACCTTTTATGTCTTGCCCTTGTTTTGCGATTGAGCCATTAAATGTCAATTCAACCAAGCGCGAATCTAAATTTTGCGATACATTAAAAGCCTGACCTTCAATCGCTTTGGCAGGAGTGTCGAGTTTTACATCTAGTTCAAATCGCTCCTGCATATAGGTAATCCCCCCTTTAACTTCAAGGGTTTTACGTAATGAAGGAAGTAAAATAGCCAGCTCTAAATCGCTAATTTGCTGCTTGGCGCCCGTTTGACCATCTAGATATGTAAATGTACCGCCATAAATAGCGACCTCACCCAGCTCAATATCAAAGCTAGCAGGCAGCTTAATTGCCTCACCAGGCTCAGCTTGCTCTGTTGGTTGTTCTGCTACCGCATCAAATAACTGCCAGTTAGCTTTACCATTTTTATCTGTCTCTAATAAAATATCTGGTTCGTTAATAACAAACTTATCAAGCTTAAACTCACCGCCAAATAACGAGAACCAAGGTATATGTACTGCCAGCTGCTGCATACTTGCCATATCAGCTCGCGAACCTGTTTGCATATTAGCAAAGTGGACATCATTCAACTCTAACTTTAGTGCAGGAAACACACTAAGCGTTTTGTCACCATTAATTGTTAGCGTTCTTCCCGTCGTTTTTTGAACTTCCTCTGATACTTTATTAAAAATGGTATCGGTAGGAATTAAAAAAGGCGCTGCCACAATTAAAGCAATACAGAGTAAGAGTATTACACCAAAAATTTTGAGTAAGGTTTTCATGTTCGTCCTTTAAGCGGTCAAATTATGTTTTTATCATAGCGAGTGTTAAGCCTAAAAGCATTGCTGTAGATAAAAAAAGCTCATAAAAGCAGTTTACTTATTTCATATGAATCGTTCCTGAAACATTTTGATACCTTTAGGTTACAAAAAATAATTGACTCATTGATACCCCAAGGTTACATTGATACCCAGAGGTTACAAGAAATCAAATACTATTACAGGATGAATACTATGAAACAGCAAAATATAAAAACAGAAGAACAATTCATGAGTCATGATATATGGATTAGTATAAGCGCTGGCGTAGTTTGTTTACTTCTCAGTGTTTACTCACTAACTAACCATAATATAGAAGAGATGATAGTTGTTGGAATGAGCGTTTTATTTTATATGGTTGTAACTGCTATTTTTATGATTAAAGCAAGCTTTCCGCTAAAAATGTATTTTAAATATGCTTATAAAGATGAGTTTCTAAACACTATTGACATTAATGCCTATAAACATACAAGTTGTGCATTTGGAGTTTGTCTTATTGGTGTTTTGTATAATAACGATTCAATACCTAGCGAGGTTTCGCATGCAAATATGGCAATATTTTACTTAGGTATTATGCTCTTAGTATATGGAGTATCAACCCTTTGGCAGAGCCGTGATTAGGAGTCAAAGTGCAAAATAACATAGCAAAATTTCGTAAAGAGGCAGGGCTTTCGCAGCAAGAACTTGCCGATGCTATTAGCGTATCGCGTAAAACAATAAGCACTGTAGAAACAAATCGATTTACGCCGTCGGTCATTATAGCGCTTAAAATTGCAGCTAACTTTAACATGCCCGTTGAGAGCCTCTTCATATTGGATGAGGCTGATTAATAACCGAGCAGGTTAGATTAACCCCAATTTTAAACACCATAATACTGCAGCGCGCAGGACAGCGCTGTTGTTATTAGCGTATTTGAGCTAAAATACACAATGCTAATACATATATATAAATCCGGAGTATCTACAAGGCATGAAAAAACTGCTAATTTCACCGTCAAAAATGACACTAGGCGAGCAAGAAAATCAAATCTATCAGAACATTCTGAAACAATCTTCAGAATTAAGCCTTAACCTTATGGCCGTGAAAGTAGAAAACCATCCTGATGATTTTTTACCTTGGTGTTACGAGCTATTAAACGCAAGCAGAGATCGTATTAACTACGATCTACTTGAGCCGCAACAGCTACCTGTTCTGAAAAAGCTGCATGATCAACTTATTTCAGCTATTAGCTTTTTACAAGTTAAAACGCTTCGTGTAGCTCCTTGGCCTGTGGTAAGTGTATTTATAGAGCAACATAAAGACGTTATTGCACTTGATGAACAACTTCGTTTAGCAAGTTACGTAAAAAGTATTCGTGAGCAATCATTAAAAGACATGATCCCTGAAGACCTTCTTGCTTTTACTGGCAAGCATATGGCTTCACTTGATCCAAGCACTTACGATTTTGATGTTGAGTGGTTTGCATCAACTAAGAGTGCTAAAGTTTTCCACCAACTCATTGGTGATTTACCGGGTGCGTTTGATGAAGCACTGGCTAATATTCCTCTTGAAGGTGATATTACCCATTACGAGTACCAACAGTTTGTAGCTGCTTATAGCAAAATATTTACTGATAGCAGTGAAAAGCCAACTCTTGCTCCGGCAACACGACTACTTGCAATGCGTCGCCCTGATATTTTTACGCCAATTACAAATAGCCGTTTAGACGCATTATGCTCAGCGCTTGCGGTTACTAAACTCAAAAATAGTGATTTTGAGCGTTACTGGCAAGATATTGTAAAAGGCATTCAAGCTATGTCATGGTACAAAATGGCAAATGCTTCAAATGAACTAGAAGAGCAACTAGTGTCAATTAAAGCGCTTATTCCGTGCTTTTTTTACTACGCGGATAACAAAACACCAGATAGCTCTAACTATATTAAATTACTTAATAAACCAAAGCGTAGCACCACTAAAACGGGTAAAACACAACGCAGAGGTAAAGAGTCTGCTGAAATTTTAGTTGACCGCGCTTTAGCTGCTGATGATATTCCTGAGCACATTCGTAGCAAACGTGATTCAATAATCAGCGAAGTTCAAAAAGGTCGCAGTGTAAACGAAACAATTAGTCTAATGCGCACCATATTTGGCTAAATAATTCTAAACAAGCTGTACTTTCATGGTGCAGCTTGATTATTTTATGCACCAGCGATGTGCGATAAAATATTTCTTCCTCATAATCTAAACCACCCACCCCAAACGCAAGTCATTGTTAATAAAATATAAAATTTAATTTTAAAACAAAATAAATCAAGCTGGCACACACAGTGCAATTCTATTCTCAGTTAAACAATAAAAACGCATAAATCAAAAGGCTACGGTACTTCATAATAAAAAGCCTTCCTATGCAAAAAATCATATAACGGGAAATGGAACATGTTAAAACTAAAAAAAACAATCGCTTTTAGCGCCGTGGCATTAATGGCTGCAACGTCACTTACATCAACAGCAGTAAATGCTGAAGTATCTGCGAATGTAGCAGCTACCTCAAATTACTTATGGCGTGGACAAGAACAAACTGGCGGCGACGCTGCTATTTCTGGTGGTATTGATTACGCTGACGAATCTGGGTTTTATGCTGGTACATGGGTATCTAATGCATCTTGGGCTGACGAAATGACCTACGAGCTAGATTTTTACGCAGGCTTTGGTGGCGATATTAGCGAAGGTGTTAGCTACGATGTAGGTTACATTTATTATGCTTACCCAGACGCGGCATCAAGCGCAGATGCTGATTTTTCAGAAGTTTACGGTAGCATTAGTGTGCAAGGTTTTACATTTGGTGCAGCCGTACTTGCAACATCTGCTGCCAGTGGTGATGGTACTGATTTTGGTGATTCACTGTATTTAAACGCCGATTACAGCTTCGCTGTTGGTAGCAATGGCACTGAAATGGCGCTACACATAGGGCATTACTCAGGCGATTTCATCGGTGATGACAATATCATTGATTATGGCGTATCAGTTTCTAAGGATGGTTTTACCTTTGGCCTATCTGATAACGACATGGACGGCTCAGATGTTAAAGCTTATGTAGCCTACGCTGTCGACTTTAGCCTATAAAAAGAATGTGTTACTTGCTGCAACACTAAGGGGCCGTAAGGCCCTTTTATCGTTTTAAATAACTTAACTAGATCTAATCACGCCACACCTTGTTAACAAACCGTTACAATTAATAAATCAACTTACCTCGCTTTTACCTTAGTATATGACTGATAACTATATAGTTCACTATTGAGAAAATCATAAAGGAATAATCATGAAGTCATCTAACGCGCTATCTGCTTGTATCGACATTTTTATCAGCCCAAGCAAGGC
>OJDZ01000859.1_pt1 | contig 14635 bp, 11 predicted proteins | sample 1592981 | NCBI WGS metagenome assembly OJDZ01 (sample SAMN05416851, study PRJEB24817) | seawater metagenome | isolation source: Sea water | place: Canada:Atlantic | collected 2013-07
GTGAAAAGGACGGTATCAGCAACACGATTAAACAAGCGCCCGTACCTCACAGCGTGATTCCAAAAGGCTACGCAACGCCAAGCTTGTTAAGTCAAATCATCACCAGCAAATATCAGTATGGGTTACCGCTTTATCGCCAAGAATCTATGTTCAAACAACATGGTATCGAATTAAGCCGTAAGACGATGGCGGACTGGATAATCCGCTGCGCTGAGCTGTTTAAACCGCTTTATGGGCAGCTTCATCAACACCTGTTAAAGCAACCTGTTATCGCGGCGGATGAAACCACGCTGAAAGTCATTGAATCTGAAAAAGCGACTAGCTATATGTGGCTGTACGCCAGTGGCGCTGATTCGCCTACCGGTAATATACCTGGTACAGAGGCACCTAATATCGTGCTGTACGACTATCACAATAGTCGCGCTGGGCAATGCGCGGTAAACTTCTTGAAAGGCTATAACGGCTATTTACAAGTGGATGGCTATCAAGGCTATGAGCAAACGCAAGCCACACTCATCGGTTTCCGAGTAGATGAGGACATTACTGCCCTCACCCCTCACAGACCCGGACGAGCGCAATTAACGCATCCGGTTCTTCATAACAGTTTATTCGCTGCGTAGCGCATTAAACATAACGATGATAGATCCTTGGAATCGCCAATGGGAAGCGTTTAAGCAATAGCGTGAATCGTACCCAAGGAATGTAACTTTTCCTAGAACGGCGACCTAGCCACTTATGCCACAGACGCTCCACTTTATGGTGGAGACGTTTAAGTGATTTTATGTTTCCAGTGATCCCAAAGTAGACAAAGTGTCCCACTAGCCTTCGATTTAACCATTCCCACTGCAAATCCAGCGGTTTATGGCGCATCTTTTGGCACAGCACATTAAATGCCTTTAGTGTTCGAGCGAGCCTACTCTTCGCTGTCTTTTGACAAACAACAAAGTGACCACGTCGAGACCGCCCCCAGTAATGGGTAAAGCCTAGAAAATCAAAATTAACGCACTTACCGCGTTGGATATTCGTTTTTCGATACCGAAATCGAAAATCTACGCGGCGAGTTTTGTCAGGGTGCAGTGTCAGCCCATAACGCATAAAGCGCTTGGTTAACACTTGTTGAACACGATAACAATCCTCGTAATGTTCAAACACCATAACAAAATCGTCCGCAAACCGAGTCAAACTTGAACGCCCAAGCATGCGAGGTTTAACCGAATTGGCAAACCATTCATCCAATACATAGTGCAAATATATATTTGCTAGCAAAGGAGAAATAACACCGCCTTGTGGCGTCCCGATTACAGACTTCTTTAGTTTACTCCCATCCATTACACCGGCTTTTAACCATTTGTCTATCATTTTACGAATAACGCCATCCGTCACTCGTTGGTCTAAAAAGTTTCTCAACTGAGTATGTTCAATAGTATCGAAATACTGCTGTATATCCACGTCTAGTACCCACTTACCCCCGTCATCCATGATGTGATTACGAAGACTTTGTAGCGCTTGGTGTGCAGAGTAGCCCGGTCGAAAACCAAATGAACAATCATAGAACGTCTGTTCGTATACTGGCTCCAGTAGCATTACAACGGCACGTTGAACAAGCTTGTCTTCAAATGTGGGGATCCCGAGAGGACGCAACTTACCATCGCCCTTGGGAATATACACGCGACGAATAGCAGGCGCTCGATAGCGTCCAGACTTGACTCTTTCAAGCAATGATTGCAGATTTGCATCCAAGTGCTGTTCATAGTCACGTGCTGTTTCACCATCTATGCCGACTGCGCCATCTTTACGCGTGAGCCTATACGCTTCATATAGCCACTCAATATTCAGTAGATGATTGAGTGATGTGAACACGAGTTTCGGTTTCTCTTTAGCCAATTTGGCTATCTGTTGTTGTTTCGTTGACACAATCATCGGTTTCTGTGCACCTCTATGTTTCCCATCAACAGTTAAAAAGTTATGGTGCGCCCTTTCCTCGTTAGGGTCCTCCTGAGCAGAGTTCCCCCAAGTCAACAGTAATATGGCGCACTAAGACTTCCAGCATCTACTACCTAATCACTTATGGATTCGCTTTTAAGCTCCTGAGCGTGCTTCCTGTTCGCTCTGTCTGATTGGAAGCCATTACCAGACAGCCCGGCTTTGTTGATAGCTAGAGCCAAACGCTAAATAATACTCAGGTCAATACTGGATCTCACAGGTTCCTGAGAATTCCATCCTGTACCTTTGCCCCGGCCATAGATCCCGGTCGGACAATACATCTCTTACCATTACGATATGTACTGTACTGACCCCATTCCCAACAAAATGAAGCCTCCAACGTGAACATGATATCGAGACTCAATCCCGCGGCTTTAGTACCTGCTGTCTACGCTTCACGAATAACGTTGCCGTCACCCATGCAAGACTCGCTTCCGGCTAGTGGTTAGCTTTTACCGGGAGGGAGTTGAACCCTCTGGAATTCAACGAATAATTTTGGTTACAACATAATTACCTCCTTTATTCTCAGGCTTAGCCTGTCGCAAGTTGGGCACATGCACGCCGTAAGTTCATGGAAGCGAAGAAAGGTGCGGGTAAGAAAGGCAGCGGCAAAGCGGATTGGGCACTCAATCATATCCAAAAGCTCTACCGAATAGAAACCCAGTTAAAAGATAAAACAAGGGAAGTGCGCTACCTCACCAGACAAGAGAAAAGTCTGCCGCTACTCAATCAGCTTCACGCATGGCTAGCTAAATCAGCATAACAAGTGTTACCGAAAACCAAGTTAGGCGAAGCGATACAATACAGCTTAAATCAATGGAAAAAGCTAGCGCGTTACACGCTAGACGGCCAACTAAATATCGATAATAATCGCGCTGAGCGCGCGATTAAGCCGTTCGTCATAGGCAGAAAAAACTGGCTATTTAGCCAAACCGCCACAGGTGCAAACGCCAGCGCAGTGCTCTACAGTATTATAGAAACCGCAAAGGCCAACGACCTCAATGTGTTCGAGTATGTGATGACGTGCCTTGATGAACTCAGCAAGCCAGAGTCGAACATCGAGCAACTACTACCATGGCAGTTTACTAAGCGCTAGGTGGGATTGCCGGACGCTTACAGCTCACTAGCTCACTAGCTCATTCGAAACTAGTTAAATCACCATTTACTGATCTTAAATTTTATATTTCATATTAGTTAAGTTAAGATTCCCCGTAAGAAAAGAGAGTAATAATTAATATATTTAGACTGAGTAAAAACCATAATGACGCTGCACAAGGACATGGAATGTTAAAAATAATAAAACATCTCACTATTTTCACACTACTTGCTTGTTTTGCCTCGACGCCCGCAGATGCAGCTAGACGCGGTTGGGAAGGTTGGATGTCTGACCAAAGCAATGAGTATGCGATCGTTAGAAATACAAAATTAAATAGCTCTTGTGGTAGCGAAGTCAAGGTAATAAATACGATTAATGATAAGACTTACTTTTCAGATTCAACTGATGCTATTTGTAATATTGCTATATCTGGCAATGGTAAATATTTTGGCTATGTTCATCATAAATATAGTGCGAATGAACAGTACAAAGTTTATGAGCGAATGACTGGTAAATTAATACTTACAATACCAACACAAGCAAAATTGTCGATGTTCTCTGCTGATGGGGATTATTTAGCCATAACTAACTATAAAAGTTGGCTAAAAATCTATGATGTAAAAACTGGTAAAAATGTTTATACACACAAAACCAAAACAAAGGTTGAGGATCTTGTATTTTCTAATGACGGCGAGCGACTATACTTCGTCGATTCAGACAATATTCTTATGTGGCAAAAACAAAGCAATACAGTTACGTCAGGTAATAATGGATACAAAAAGCTAAAGCTTTCTATCGCAAATCGCTTTTCTATTAATCAACCTGAAGGTTTAAACTTTTTAGCTACTAAAAACAAAATCATCAAGCTTTCGCACACGCTCAATGTCGAGAATGTATTCTCATTAAAAGACACTTACCGTGTAATTGGATATTCATTGATCAAAGGTGTTGATAATTTAGCAGTGGCAATGGTAACAATGACTCAAGATGACTGGCGGTATAATCGATATAAAGTAGCGCTATATGATTTAAGTTCTGGTCGAATGGTTAAAAACTGGCGAACGCCACACAAATGTAACCAAGTAGATACCCAGTATAGTTTCAACGATGGGTACTTTTATTGTAACAACGCATCAATATTTATTGAAGAGTTAACTGATTCATACACAAATAAACAAGAACAAATTTTTGAACAATTACAGATTGATGAAATTAACAAAATCAAAGGTTTTGTGAGTGAAATCGACAACCCGCTCAGCGCATATTACCCAGAAAGACAAGCAATTATTCCCAAGGCAGATAACCTTTACCTTGAATCCTCTATTATGACTTTACAGCATGCGAAAGATAGAGGTATAGAATCATTTGGCACTCTCATTTCTTACCTAGATAACTCCACGTTACATAAAGATTCGGAAAAAGAAGCTGTATCGTTAGTAGTGAGTTTTGTTGAGAAGACAAAACGTTTTGAGCACCTCAAGGCCGTTCTTGGACTACCGCAAATACCTAATGCAACAAAAAATCAACTGATAGAAGTTGTTTTTAATTACGTAAATAGTCAGACAAATATTCGTAACCATCTACTTTTTATTCAAGAGTTTCCTGAACAAAAAGAGTTTATTGCGAAATCGGTAGATGAAATTTTTGATATCATTTCCAAAGAAAATAATATTGCTGGTTATAAGTGGTTCATTGAAAAATTTGGAAGCTCAAGACATGCGGCAGCTGCACTTAGAGCAATGCATGCGGTAGCATATGAAATTGCTGATGATATAGATAGTTTAGAGGCATACAACGATTTTATTATTGCTTACCCAACAGCCATTCAAGTAAGAGAAGCAAATGACCGTGCTTACGAATTAGAGAGAAGCGAATACGTAGGCATGTTAAGCTATTTCAGTGAGGAAAAAGACGCCAGACGCTTACTAGTACAATCAAAAATGTTAGAGCAATCAGCTGAAGACTTATCAAGTGATGAAAAAGTCGGTTATATGATGGTTGTTAACCGTATGAATGATTTACTTAAACAAGAATTTAATAGCACTGATGCGGCACTTCGCCACTTAGAAAGCAATGAATTTAAGAGTTTTGTAAGAACGTTTAAGCGCTCAATGAAAGATTTAAAACGCCAAGTAAGCCGCATTGCTGACAACACTGAAGACCTTTCATCCATCATGAAAAACCAAAGTTCAATGATGAATAATCATTTTGAAAGTGCAGCACAAGACCGAGAAATGGCATCTGAGTTAACAAAACAACACAGACATTGGGAACGTTTTATTGGTGAAGTTGGCCTTTAAAATAATTTAACTAATCCCTGTTTATTTTATTTTTCAAACGCTCAGTTTTCACTGGGCTTTTTTAGCTCTAGGCGAAATAATCTACGCTAGTTTTTTATGGCCATAATTCTTTTTTAATGATGTAATTTCATTTGGTGCGTGTTCTTTCAGAAATTGACCCGCTGAGCTCAATGCAACCTATCCATCATCCGTGCTGAATTTGACTGAAAAATCAGCCAAAAGAAGAGTCAAATGGCTTTGTTGTAAGTGGGAAGTATAGATATGTTTTGCGTCTGCATCTGATTTAAGAAAATCAGTTAACTCTCGTCTTCCTTTTAAACGACTTGTTAGGTGACGCTTGCCGTCTATAAGGCTACTGCTGCGAACAAACGCGTGCACGTTACGCTTATTATTGGCAATGACCCTTTTACGTGATGCACTAGAAACAACAAATGTAGGGTTTAATACGACGAACATGTTGGCGTAGCAGGTCACCTTCCCCTTATGAATCCCCTCTCTGCTACGACAAGAAAAAAATCCATGGCGATTGAGATTGCGATAATAATCGGCCTTACAACCTACAGCGGTATTTCTTCGATGTTCTTTACCGTTTGTAATAAGTGAAAATTCAACTATTCCATCGTCGAATAAAGACTCACCTTGAATACTTTTTTGATAAGAGCTGTCGAGTCCATTATTTCTATGTTGCATTACTTTACCCACCCGTTTTAGGTAGGACTCTAATACGAAATTATTTTCACGCTATTTCTGAGAGGATGTAGTGTTAAAGTTTGCCAAACACTGTCGTCGCTGCTGCGAAAACTACATAAATCTCATTGAGCACAATTAAGATAACAACTAATGGATTCGAATTGATATTCTTATTATCCTTGAATATTTCACTTGATAGTAGACCGATAATCCACAGTATTAGTGCCGTGAAAAAACTGAGTCCGCTAGTTACATCAATGTTTAAATACAGTGTTGAAATGAGGTTGTAGCTTGTGATGAGCCCCCAAATGCACAGGTCTTTTGAGGGGGGAATGTTGGAATAATTCATCATTTAATATTTTCTCCTTCCTTAGAGATGTACCGCGAATTTAAAAATAAACAAGTCCGTTCCAAGTTATTTTATAGGCTTTTGTCTGTTAGTACTGCGCGGTGTTGTGAACCTTTACCAGATGTTACTAACCGAATCATAAAAATGCTCAGGGTTTTTCGGGAAATGTACGTTATAGGCCTTGAATGATTTATCTTCCATAAAGTAAAAAAAAGCATCTCTGTCTAATCCAGAATTTCTGATAAAAACCAAAAACTCCTCTTCTTTCAATAGTCCGGTGGTGTCAGCATTAATGACGCCATTGACGTAACGCTTGCCCTCTACGGCCATCATGAATGCCATGATGATGTCATTTTTATGCTTTTTTAAGTACGCTTTGATTTTATACTCAGACCTGGCGTCTGGTTTTTTAAACTGTTTACTTGAAGTTGCTGGAGTATCGAATGATTTTCTCTCTATGACGTCATTGTTTTCAGTAGCGTCGTTGTCTATCGTAGCTGAGGATGTCTCGCTCTTAACCTCAGACAGATATAGTTTCTCTACCTGAGCGAGAATGTTGTTAAAAATACCCTCAACTAACGCGACGTCCTCTAATCGAAGCTCTAAACCGAACGCTCTGCCTGGATGTGAAGTTATCCATGCACGAAGCATATCTGCGCTACTAATTTTATTTCCAGCAATCCACTCATCGAGCAAAAAATCACGCAGGAACACAGTGGTTAATTGTTGTTTTTTGATCTCCTCGTTTTGTGGTGGGTCATAGATTGGTTCGTCTTTATCTTCTTCATCTATTTCATGAGGAGAGCCGGTAAGGTGCTCTGCTATGAGAGATTCAACCAAACGCCCTGAAGGTTTATTTTTTATTTTAAGGATAGGAGAGTTGATGAGCTCTTCTGATTTCAGGCCAAAACCCAACATGTTTAACAATTCCTGAAACCCAAGAGAGCTCTTTTTCCCAGTGACACTGACCAGCTCGTCTTTATCGTCGGGATTGGCATTGATTAGAACGGTTTTATATCTGCGTAAGTAACTTGCTTTGAGCCAAATGTGTCGTTCAAGGTAATCGAGATGAGGGGTGTCACTTGCTAAGTTATTGCACTCTGAGCATGAGCGAACAAGGGTCTTGCGAATAGCAAACTCAACGCCATATTCCTCAGGAATTCTTACATTGAGCGCGGGGACATGGTCCCACTGCAAGGCCAAGTCTGGGGAAACGGTTCTACCGCAGTAGTGACAGAACGTGGCGTCTTCAAATAACGACATTGGAAAGATTTTTTTGTAACCGTCCCTGTTGTTTTTCCTATGTTCCATGCTCTTGCTTTATCCTATAATCTCTCGCTAATTCAAGAGATATGGCCACCATACTATCGTGATGCTTCAGGGCCTTTCAATAGCTTAATGGCTTAGACTGCTGAGTTCGTGTTTGAGAGTCAAAGCCCAATTCCTATCAAGATGCTCGAGAGTGCTCGCATTTTCTTCTCGTAGGTATTCTGACATATCAGGATCATTAAAGGGCTTAGGATTGATAAGAATGCCATTTTTGATGCCGTCACATTTAACAAGGTGAAATTGCTCGTGGCCAAGTTTAGCTATCATCGTACCTACCTGAACCCACTGTTGATTGTTTTGCTCACCTGGAATAAGCAGCGACAACTTCTGCAGGCCATTATTTCTTAATTCACGCTCTTGGACATCCCGGTTATGTGAAGGGTAAACGCGAATGATGAAATACTGTTCAATGGTTGGTGTAATGACGACATCGTCAAGATTCACCGGTGCTTTGAGTGACTTTACGGCATACCCACTAATTGGACGTTTTGTAGGATTAATGCGCATAGTCATATCGGGGGTAAAGACATCGATATTGGCAGGGCTCAAAAGACCAGTCAAAATCTTCGGATCTTTGATTAACTTAGATAACAGGGCCATTCTTTTTCTAAATGGCCATTTTAATGCAATCCCATTGACACACAGAAGGTCTAAGAAGGTTATCCCGTATGGCGTCAGGATTGCTTCAATAACAAAGGTTTCATATTCCTGAAGTCTCACCATCTGACGAAGTTTGGCTTCATCCTTTGGCTTAAGTTGTATGATAACCCCCTTATCATTCATGCATTGAACAGAGAACGCATCCTGCATCCCAATGCGGATACAGACATGCTCACCGTGATAATAAGGAATAAATACTGTGTGAGCGGGATCTGTCCATTCGGGAGTTTTATTTAATTTTTCCAACGAGACAGGAGCAAGTTTTGCCCCTGCAAATTTAGAGAACGGAACATCAGCGAAGTTACAGACGACTCTGTCTATCAACTCATAGCCATTTTCTTCCCCCTGGCTTATAAATTTGGCCACACGCTCCTCAACCAGTGACTCTAGAGCATACGTAGCATCGCCTCGAAAAGACATGCTATTTCGCGAGCGACCACTAAACCAACGACTTCTATAATCATTATATGATTCATCAAAATACACATTCAATTGGTCATAATGGTATGAACCACTTTCTGAACGTCGGCGCATGACATACTGCTGTTGCAGTATCTCAGACGTTGATAATTCTTTCTGTGTATTCATTTTACCGCCGGCATTATCTATTGTTACCAAGTATCTGGGTGGTCTGGTTCAAACATCGCATTTATTTGCTCACTGATTTGTTCTTGTTTGAACGTGGTTATGTCGATGACGTTATGGTTCTGCTGTAACCCTCTTTTTTCTAGTGAGTAGGCGAGTTTTTGCTGAGCCTTATGGATGTTTTCAGGCGTCATTAGCGACCTCATCATCATTTCGGTTTCAGTAAAGCCATGACGTTCATTTCGCTTACCCTTATTTCGCATTGTTTGTTCGTGCGATTTTTTCCTTTCAAAGTAACGGGTATAGGTATCATGGATAGCAAATAAAAACGGTGCATATTCAAAGGTATTAAATTTTAACTGCTTGAGACAACGCATAAACACCACGTGATTGGCTAGCCCCTCTACGGCGTTTTTCTGATGCAGTTGACCAATAGCGGTGTAGCAGGCCTGCATTGCGTCATTGAGTTCTATGCATCCCATATCGTCGATTTGATAATGGATATCTTCGGTATCGCTCGATGACAGTCCACACTGCAGTACAATGCCATAGGGAACAGAGTTACCACTTGTGACATTCAAACTGGCGTCAGTATCTGGAATTTCGCTATCTATCTCAACAATACCTTTTTTCATATCCACGATGACATTTCTGCCGCTGTCAGGATTGAAACGCTCAAGCCTGGCATCGACAATGCCATTCACATTCGATAACACTTTGACTGGGTCTGTGATAATCATACCTTCCAGCCGACCGGTAATCTCTGACACCAATATTTCCCAATTCAACCATGTTAAATCGTTTTTTAGTGCAGGTGGCGCCAGTTCGACAACGGCAATGCTATCTTCAACCAGCTGTTTAAAAGCACTCGGATGAATGTTTTCAAGACCAAACTGACGTTTTTTTGTGTACTGTTTCCTTGCATCACACAAATTACGATGATGCGAGATCAACTTAGTAGCGACCTCCTTTTCTGGCGTCGTCAAGTCTGCTAAGACATAATCATAATTATTCTCTGCCATGGGTTGCGTACTCCAATTCAAAGCCAGTAGGTTCAAGAATATTGCTATCTTCAAGCTCAACACTTAAATCCAGCACGGGAAGCAAGTCATTAAAATGCCTGCGTGTAACCGTTTTTTTCCGCATTTCATTAACAAACGGGCCCGTCCACGCTTGACTACCATTGTTAACACAACCCATTTCAATCTGTTGCATGGTCTCTGCGCCAAGAATAGTGCATATAACGAAATTGCTTTTAGCGATTAGTGAGTAAGAATACCCCCCAATAATATTCCCCCTATGATTCGCATTTAATTTCCTTGAGTGCTCAGGGATCGCATTAGGGCCTTTATCAACAAACTCGTCGTTTTCAAAGACAAGTTCTGTATGCGTAAGCGTGATATTTTTATCTTGTGCGATAAAGTGATACATACCCTTATAACCGAGGTAGAAACGAGGTCTGAAATAGCCTTCGGTATCATCAAAATGAGCAATACAAAAAGCCTGCATTTTGCTTGGATCATACGATAGCCCCAACTTTGGTGCTTTCATGAATTCCGCTTGCACCTCTTCGAGTGGAACAAGTGACATCATTCCTGCTCGCGCTGTTCGTAACCATTGATTCTGAAAAAATCGACATTCATCATCAAAATTAAGCCGCGAACGTTTTGCAGCCAACAGTCCTGTAAACTCTGTCTTCAGACCTCCCAAAGGTGGAGGAGTAATAGCGTGTGCTGGGTCAATCATTTGCATGTTAAAAACCTCGATTATTTTCCATTTGAGTAATGGACGGCTCCGCTTTATAGGCAGGCCATTCATTCGTATCTAAGCATTTTTTGAATTTATCTAGGTAATGACGCAGTTTTTCTTTTGCACGCATCTGCGTGTTAGGCGAATACTCTTTAGCGTCAGCGATGGGAACGTCCTTTTCGACCACGGCAAAGATGAAGGCATTAATATCTAATCCACATAATGCGCCCACCATCCGATAAAAGGCATCTTGCAGGTCATAGCCCATATCATTAGCGTGATAGGTAAATGCGCGATCTTCCGCTGAACGTGCTGTTTTGACATCCCATGCTTGACCGAAACGATTAAGGAAGTCGTACCGGCATTTGACTAATAAGCCTGTTTCTGGCTCGATGGCGAAACAAGACAACTCAGCTTCACCATCTGCAAGACCTACTGAAATGTAGGGGTTGCCCATCAAGGCATCGAATAATTCATGAACGTGTACCCATGTATCGTAATCAATAGGCAGGAGAGTGAATTCATGGTTGTTTGGATCATTCCATATGGCGTTGTAAAGTGTGGTTCGCCCTGTCATTTCACCTTTGATTATTTCTAGACGCTCACAAGCACAGTGGGTATTGATAAGCATTTCTACTTCATCTTCATATTCCCAAATCTTTTTTGCACCCTCTGGCAAAGCATCATTAATCCGTGTTTTCAGTGCGTCACGTGTTCCCGATACTTTTAACTCCATTTCTTTTGCTTTCGCTTTCAATTCATCCGTAGTGAAGGAATCAAAACCAACGTTCTCAGGTAGTTTGAAGTAATGGTCGTAAAAGCGAGTCGCTTCCAAAGACAATTCGTGTGTCAACGTGCCAAAGTTGAAGATTTTCTGGGTTGCAGTCGTAATGGGCTTGGCTTTCTTATCGAAATATTTGCGCTTGACGTGAAAAGCACTTTTCGTTGCCATTTCTTTAAACAGGCTTGAGGAATAACCACCCGTTGAGTGATAAACATGATCTGGCATACCACGATAAATGCCGGGTTTCACATTGCCATTCTCGTCAAGGTGATTGTTATTACTCCAATCTATAATATTGACTGCATCAAAGATGTTTACATTGTTAGCTAATGCTGCGTTACCCATCATGGCGACTTCCTCAATCTGTTTTATATCTCTATCGTATCGTGACTTTCTAACCCCGCTACTTTTTATCCATACCGTTGCTGTCTGGTATGGAATTCACGATAAAACGGCGGTAGCCGCTCTAGTAATCCGGCACCATATCGCTTTGTCAAAATACGTCTGTCGAAAATAGCCACTTCGCCTCGACACTCAATTGACCGTATCAAGCGGCCTACTGATTGCTGCAAAGCTTTTTCTGCGCAAGGTAGTGTGAGTTGCATGAAAGGGTTTCCACCACTAGCTTGTAGGTTTTCAGACTCGGTGATCTTTCTTGGCTCGTTGAATGAGCCAAAGGATAATTTGGCGATGCCTACAAAGGTTAGATAGTGCTTTTTTAGATCTAGACCCTCACTAAATGAGGCAAGACCAATCAATAGTGATAACTCCCCTTTATCAATTTTCTTTCGATGCGTTTCTATGATTTGGCTTCTTGCGCCGTCAACGCCTTGCACAAGAGTAGATTCTCGAAGGGCAGGTGGCAGTAACGAAACCACTTCATTCATTTGTCGTTTTGATACGAACAATTGAAGTCCGGCCCTGTGATAGCTCATAAAGCGAATCAGTTCATCGACAATAGACTGTGAATGAGCAGTTTCATTTCTCCAATCTGGCTCGGGGAAATCTGGATAAAGATGTAAGCTAGAATATTGAAATGCCTCTGTGAAAGGCGAGTTAAAACGATATTCACAGGCTGAGGGTTGAGCTAGTCCAGACTCATGATTAAAAGATGAAAAAGCACCATCATTTGAAAGGGTGGCGGACATTGCAATCGATTTGTGGATACGCTCCCAAAAGAGCGCCTTCATGTCCTCAGACACATTGACTTTCGCGCCAAAGAGAGTGGCAGAAGCACTTCCCTTTGCTTGATGGCGTTTATACCAGAAAGCGTCCGTATCTTTCGCATTAAGATACATGGTTAACAAAGTACAACTGCTATCTATATTGTTATGGTGTACACCAAGTTGACCTATTACTTGCGCCTCATCGATGTTCAGTTCTTTATCAGCTGCATTAATTTCCTCTATAACAGAAGCCATTTTTTGCCTTACGACAACTAAGTCATCATAAATAACGTGCATACTGTCCAGCATGCCACTTTGCGTAATGTAGTTAGTATCAAGTCTCCATATGGCCTTATCCCGTTCTGACATGGGAAGCGTTTCTGCATATTGATGATACCTATCATCTAGGAATTGCATAAAAGGAAGTAGGGCGTCACGAACGCGAACCAGTCGTTGATTAACTTCATGCTCGTGATTTTTTATATCAGCTATTTCCGAGCCCATTGCTATGCCTGTCGAGATAGCACCAAGTTGACGTGTGCAGGTGTCATAAATCGCGCTGAACGACATTTTTCTTTCCATAGTCCCATGGAAATTGTCTACTAAATGATGCGCTTCATCGAGGATGTGGAGTGTTCTTTCTGGCGCTGGCAAAATGGCGGATTTCTCTAAGTCGGCAAAGACCATAGCGTGATTAGTAATAATAACGTCTGCACTTTCTGTATCCATTCTATTTTTGACGAATGGGCATCCACTACCCCAATATTGACACTGTCTATTGCAGGTATTTGCATCAGCCCGTACCCGTCGCCACGTTCTATCTTCCATGGTCAATTCTCTGTCTAAGTCGTCAACAATGCCTGTCCATTCATCGTCTTTAAGCTGATAAATCGCTTTCTTTACTTTTGTTTTTTCGACCTCGCTGATTGTCGTGCTTTCAGGTGGTGGCAGGCCGACGTCATTGTTCTTGTCGCCGTTATTTTGTTCGGTAAGCAAGTTGGCTTGTTCACTATCAGGTCTCATTAATGCCAAAGCGTTTCGCTTACAAATGAAACGACCTCGACCCACAACAATATGAGCCTTAAAATCAACACCAGAGGCCCTAAGAAGTTCTACGTCCCTTAGAAGTTGTTTCTGAAGCGAAATAGTAGCTGTGCTATAGCAGATCTTGATTGTGTCGTCTTTACTTCGCTTTTCGTTAGTGACCTGGGTGTAAGCCAAAGCTGGAATAAGACTACCTAACGATTTACCTGTGCCGGTCGGCAGTTCGGCAATGATGTTATTCGGGCTGTCTTTGTTTTCACAAATGTCGGTAATAGCATCCATAAACTGCAACTGGCTATCTCTTACCTCAAAGTCAGCCAAATGTGTCTTAACGCCATCAATGATTTTTCTTATCGTTTGTTGAATATTCATAATGCAAAAATAGGTTTATGAGTCTTTCATCTATTTCAACTCACCTTCAGAATCTCGCTACTTTTTTAAATACAGTATTCAAATTGGTTTGCCGAAGGATTTAATACATTTCTTGAGTGTTCAAATTAACCTACCAAGGGAAAAGTATGACTGTGAAGACAACATTGATATGCAGCATGATCGTTACGGCGTCAGTATCGTCATTTGCATCTGCCCAACAGGTCAGTTGTGAGACCATGGCTAAAACGTATTTTTTGACCGAGATGCCAAATAAGATCGGAAGGTCTAGTGAACCAAGAAAAGAATGGCCAGAAGAGACAAAGAGGCTAATGTTTAAAGTAAAACTGAACTATCCAAACGATGATATGTTGATGTGTATTAATGAAGGCCTTAAAAAGGCCCGCGAGAGTAAAGGGATCTTTGTAAGAGATACCCTCCATGGCGGCGTAGATAATATGCAATAAAATGGATTAGTGTGATTACCAAGGGATTATGTCGGTCTAATTACCGAGCGACTTTGTCGTAAAT
>OJDZ01000864.1_pt1 | contig 14484 bp, 1 predicted proteins | sample 1592981 | NCBI WGS metagenome assembly OJDZ01 (sample SAMN05416851, study PRJEB24817) | seawater metagenome | isolation source: Sea water | place: Canada:Atlantic | collected 2013-07
GATAGCGACGGGGATACTTCAACCACCACCTTGACCCTGAACGTGGCCGGTGCCACTGAAGGCAACCCGGTGGTTACGGTGGCCCCAGTTGATCCTAACGACACCCAAGCGGTTGATGCAGGGGCTGATCTACAGGTCACTGAAAATGCCAGCTTGATTGGTGAAACCATCGATGTGAGCGCGCCTAACGGCCTAGTCTCTGTGACCATCGCGGGCACCCCCGTACTGCTTGCTGATCTACAAAACGCTGCCATTACCCCGGTGGTGATCACCACCCCTGAGGGCGTGCTCACCATCACTGAGTACTTAGATAACAGTGGCAACAACACCGATGCCACCATCACCTACAACTATGATCCAGCAGGCACCGCTAAAGATCACAGTGGTGGGGATCTCTCCGTCATTGATGCTATCACCGTGCAAGTCACTGACACCGCGGGTAACACCTCACCCATCAATGCCGCATCCAGCATCGATATCGTGATCACTGATACCCAGCCGCTTGCGGCAGCGGACCTGGTGGATCCTGCTTCTGAGGACAATGTCACTGCGGGCAATGTGCTCACCAATGACACCTTAGGCGCCGACACCACCACCGTCACGGGTGTGGCCTTAGGCAACACCGGTGCGGATGTGAGCGGTAACACCGGCGCCCCGATTGCAGGCACCTTCGGCAACCTGACCCTAAACGCGGATGGCACTTACAGCTACGCGCCAAATGCTGCTGCTAACGCATTGAACGATGGGGAAGTGGGCACTGATGTGTTCACCTACACCATCACCGATAGCGACGGGGATACTTCAACCACCACCTTGACCCTGAACGTGGCCGGTGCCAACGACGCGCCCCAGGCAGTTGCTGACACTTTCACCACTCCTGAGGACACTGCGGTTGCTTTGACCCTACTAGCCAACGACACCGATGTAGATCAAAACACCCAGTTGAGCGTCACTCAGATCAACGGTGCCAATGTCACTCCGGGTACGCCGCAGAACTTTGCGGTAACCGGCGGCACAGTCGCCTCAGACGGAGCGGGTAACTTCACGTTCACGCCGGCCCCCAACTTTGTTGGTAACGTAAGTTTCCCTTACACCATCAGCGACGGAGCACTGAACTCTTCGTCAACAGTGACGATCAGTGTGACTGCGGTAAACGACGCACCTGTGATCACGGCAGTTCAAAACTCAAGTGTCAGTGAAGAGGGTTTGCCAAATGGCCGCCCTGACACAAACCCGACTGGCGTAGACACCACTAATTTGCGTACCACGACAGGTTTGATCAGCTTTACTGATGTGGATGGTAATCTAGACAGCAGCAATGTAGCGGTCTCTATAAGTAGCTTGAGCAACCTGACTTCAGGTGGACAGCCTGTTAGCTTCACGTCACCAAACGGTGGCCTGACTTTGGTGGGAAGCACGCAAGCAGGCACTGAGGTGATTCGGATTGAGGTTGATCCCAGTTCACTAAATGATCTGGGCGGCGGCCAGTACCAGTTAACTTACACCACCACTTTATCTGCTCCGGTTGACCATCCAAACACGGGAGTTGAAGACAACTTAGCGCTTAACCTTCAGGTTACCGTGAGTGATGGATCGCTAACTTCTGCTGCGGCGCCTTTGTCAATCAGCATCGAAGATGACGCACCTGCCATTGCTCCTGCTGATGTGGAGCTAAGCATTGGACCTAACCGCATCAATCTGATGATCACGCTAGATGTCTCCGGCAGTATGAACACCTTGGCCACTGACAGCACGCTTACTCGTTTGGATCTGACTAAGCAGGCCATTTTTGATCTGATCAACGCCTATGACGAATATGGCGATGTCGCGGTCAACATCATCACCTTTGGTACGACAGCTGAGTCTCGAAACCGCTGGTTAACGGGTGAAGAGGCGATTGAGTTCGTTAGCACGGTGACTGCTGGCGGTGGAACCAACTATGACCGCGCGCTTGGCGAGACCATAAATGCCTTCAACATCAGTGATGGCAAGCTAGCTGATGCGGAGACGGTCTCTTACTTCTTGACTGACGGGGAACCCAGCTTTGGGCAAGGCTCCTCTACTGAAACCAGACTCAGTGAGCTAAACGGTCCTGTCATCTACGGAGATGGCGTACCCGCGAATGCGAACAACATCAACGAAGGGGATGAGGGAATTCAAGCAGGGGAGGAGGCGGTCTGGATTGATTTCCTCAATCAAAACAACATAGAGTCCTTTGCGGTTGCCTTCGGTTCAGCTGTTGCAAACACCAACGGAGATAGTGTCAATCCGATTGCTTATGACGGTTTTGATGGGGTCAACACCGACGGTCAGGTTGTAGACCGTACGTTAGATTTATCTCCTTACCTGCTCAGCACGGTGAGAACTCCCTCGGTAAGCGAAAACATCTTCGCTGGGGTGTCGGGTTATGGTGCCGATGGCGGACGAACTTTTGCTATCACGGTTGATGGCACGAGCTACTCTTATGATGTCGCCACGCGCGTACTCACGGTGACTGGAACCAACAACTCAGGCTATAACCAAGCAACCTCTACGATTGTGATTGAGACTTTGGCTGGCGGTATGATCACGCTCGACTTCACGAGCGGAAACTATACGTATAACCCTGATCCGCTCACTAACAATTATGTTGAGTCAATTGGTTACCGCTTGATTGACCGTGACGGTGATACCTCGACGGGTACGCAAAACATCACCGTCAATCGTTTTGATGCTCGAAGTGACATCATCTTGACCAACGATACCCAGGCGAACACCTCAATCGATCGCGCTGTTCTGCTTGCGAACGATGAGCTCATCTCGGCTAACTCACTGGCAACCTCAAATGCGGTCAACGGAACGGTCAGCAACGGCGATCCAATCGTTTATACCCGCACCCAGGGCGTCGCTCCAAGACAGGGCGGCATTTACAACGAGCCTGTTGATGATCTGATTGCCTTTACCGGAAGCACTGGCACTACCGCGTATGGTGATCAAAACGGACGCTTTGCCTTCTCTTACGGAGTGACTCGCGCTCAATTTGGCACTGCCAACGGTGCAGATGCTGCAAACGCTCCGGCGGGTGGATCTAACTTCCAAATCAACGGGTTTATCGACGATGGCAAAGGCGGAAGCACCACGCTTTATGATCGTGATTTTTACAAGGTTGAGCTCTTTGCTGGTGAGCGCCTCATAGCTGACATCGATAAGGGTAACGGCGGCGGAGGTGCCAACTCTTTTGATAGTGTAGTGCGTATCTATGATGGGGCGGGCACCATTGTGGCCACCAATAACACGGCTGCTGCACTGGATACGGGATCAGCCAGCACCCTAGATGCCTTTGTCAGCTATACGGCAAATGCCACCGGTGACTACTATGTCGAGGTGCTCAGCTCCGCCGCCCTAAACGGCACCAGTGCAACAGCGCTGGCTGCTTCGGGTGATTATCAGCTCTGGCTCAACATCAATACTCAGCCGGTTGAATATCAATTTGATTACAGCATCACTGAGGGTTCTGTTGTTGCGACAGCGGAAGTTGAACTGAACTACTTCACTGGTAACACCATAACTGGCGGTGTCAACGATGAAACACTGATCGGCCGTGATGGTTTTGCAGATATTCTTCGCGGCGGCGGCGGAAACGATGTCTTGTATGGTAAGTCTGGCAACGACACCTTGACTGGCGGCGCCGACGCGGATCAGTTCTTGTTTGATCTGGCTGCTACTAACGGAGTCGATTCAATCACTGATTTTGTGGTTGGTACCGACAAGATTGGCTTCTTCAACGGAACCACCATCACCGGAGCTAACTGGAACGACGCTACCAACGTCTTTAGTTACACCTCTGGTGGCACCGCGGGGCAGTCGATCACGGTGCAGTTCGTAGGCACCGAGCCAACTTATGCCAACACGCAGGCGTTTATCGATGCGAACGTGAACTTTATCGTTGGATAAGCTTTGAGGATTATATAAAGGCGCCCCTGGGCGCCTTTATATTTGGTGTGCCAAAAGCGACTCGTTAGACGCTATCAGTTAGGATTGACTTAATACAGGTAGCTGCAACCGCGGAGAAACCCACATATGACAGCAGACGTTCCAGCGATCACCATATCCATTGATGAGCAGCAACTGATCCTTGATCTGCCCGATAGGCAGCCGCTGATCTACCAAGTTTCAACTGCTCTAAACGGAGCGGGTGAGCGCCAAGACTCAGGTTGCACTCCAAGAGGCCTGCATCGCATTGCTCAAAAAATTGGCTTGGGTGCCCCCACTGGGTCGGTTTTTATTGGCCGGGAGCCCACTGGCGAAGTGCTCGATGCTGATCTTCAGGCCAAACACCCTGAGCGCGACTGGATCTTGAGCAGGATACTGTGGCTCGAAGGTCTGGAGCCGGGCGTTAATTCCGGCTTAGGTTGTGACTCCAAAGCACGGTATATCTACATCCATGGCACGCCAGACACTGAGCCCATGGGCATACCGGCGTCCCATGGGTGTATTCGTATGACAAATGACGACGTAATTGAGTTATTTGAATCGGTTGAGGAGGGTCAATTGGTTTTGATCCGTTGAAAGAGCTTCATAAGTAGACAAAGGGCATTGGTTGCTCTTTTTTTTGTTGTGAATTACCGGTTATCGAACAGATAAAAGGTGTTGTCTTAAATACCAGCCTTTCATCATGAACAATGGCACATTCTGTCGATTGATAATTTACTATCATAGGAATATCAAAACCTTAATCAGGAACAGACATGGCCCTTTTGATCATAAAAGCAAATAACAAAAATGAAACTTACGATCTCAAGGAGCTAAACACGGACGGCACTTTGCGCATCCAAGCGCAGAAAAAAACAGCTTATGAGATTCTAAATCCCGATACGGGCGTGGCCCCTGATCACGTCGTGGTCACCCGAGTAGATAACGATTTGCAGGTTCGCTTAGATGACGACAGATCAGAGCCTGACATCATCATCGAGGATTATTTTGACTATCCTGAAAACTACTTCAACGGCTTGGCTGAAGACGGCAACTACTATCCCTACATCCCCGATACCGGGACTGAGTCGGGTTTTGTTAACAATTTAGCGAGCTTAGAAGCTCAGGGGCACGCGCTTGGCGGAGAGCCACTGGGTACCAATCTGTGGCTTGGCACAAACGACGCGTCACCCTTTTGGTTTTTCTTGTTGCCGATCATCGCAGCAGGAACCTACTTTGTTACGCGTGACAACAACGAAACTGAGCTGCGCATGCCAGACGCTGAAGATGACGTGGTTACTCAGCGCGCAGGATTTCCAGAGCCTATCGACGTACTGGCTAACGATCCAAGAGATACGGGTCAGCTGAGCATCATTCAAGTCAACGGCCAGCGCATCACGCCCAACGGCGCGCCGGTTGAAGTGGAAAATGGCACGGTATCACTGACCGCTGACAACAAATTGATCTTCACAGCAAACACCGGTTTTACCGGTGACACCACTTTTACCTACACGGTGCGCGATCCACAGGGCAATCGGGATACTGCTAGTGTTGGGGTGACGATTACCGACACCCAGCCGGTGGCTACGGATGATATTTTTCAAACCAGTCCTGGCAATGTGCTGAGTGCAAACGTGCTCACCAATGATACCGACCCTGATGGGCAGACGCTGAGCGTGGTGAGCTTCAGCGTAGACACCAATGCAGACGGCGTGGCTGAGAGTTTCACGGCCGGTGCGACGGCGACTTTGGTCGATGCGGGCGGCTTACCGATTGGTAGACTGAGTATCGATGCGCAGGGTAATCTTGAGTTTTTACCTGACGCAGGCTTTGAGGGCGCGCTACCCACCGTCAGCTATACCTTAAGTGACGGCAACAACACAGACACGGCAACAGTCGCGATCCAAGTGATACCGGTTGCCCCTGTTTCGGTCACCGACAAAGCAGAAACCTTGGAGGATACGGCGCTCACCGGCAACGTACTGCTTAACGACTTTGACCCGAACGACGATACGCTCAGTGTCAGTGAGTTCTCGGTCGACACCAACGGCAACGGCAACGCGCGCGTGTTTATCCCGGGTGATACCGCCAGTATCTTCGATGCCAGTGGCCAGCCAATTGGTACGCTGGTTATGCTATCAGACGGTGACTACACCTTCACCCCGGCAGCCAACTACAGTGGCCCTGTGCCGGTGATTGGTTACTCTGCTGTTGATCCGCAAGGCAACGAAGATCCCTCGACCTTGACCATCAGTGTTACCCCAGTGAACGATGCGCCCGTTGCCAATCCTGATACGGCGCAGACTCCGTTTGAGACCACGGTGTCTATCGATGTACTGGCAAATGACACCGATATCGAGGGTGATGTGCTGCAGGTTACCGGCCCAATCTTAACTGATCCTACTCAAGGCACCGTTACCGTTAACCCAGAGGGCGGCATCGACTTCACGCCTGCGACTGGTGTCAGTGGCCCTGTTGAGATCAGCTATACCGTGACTGACCCGAGCGGCGCCGATTCAACCACGACTGTGACCGTAACGGTGGGCGCGCCAAGCAATCAAGCGCCGATTGCCGCCGATAACAGTGTCAATCAAGATGAAGATTCAGTCATCACGGGAAATGTCATCACTGATAGTGATCCTAACAGCGGCGCAGACACCGATCCTGACAGCGCTCCAAATCCTTTGAGCGTGACTCAGTTCACGGTGGCTGGTATCTCGCAAACTTTTGCAGCTGGTAGCACTGCCGAAATTGATGGCGTTGGCTCGCTGCAAATCAGTGCGAGCGGTGATTATGTGTTCACGCCGGCGCTTAACTTTACCGGCACCGTGCCAGTGATCACTTATACGCTCAGCGATGGTGATTTGAGCGATACAGCGCAGTTGAATTTGACGCTGAACCCAGTGAACGATGCGCCAGCGGCAGTTGATCAGGCAGCAGACACTGGCACCAATATGCCAGTGGTGCTTGATTTGCTAGAGGGCGCGAGTGATCCTGAAGGTGACGATTTGAGTGTGGCTAGCATAGGCGGCGTGGATATCATCTCGGGAACCACTCAGGTTATCGAGGTTGAAAACGGATCAGTAAGCGTCGATCCAAACGGAGTGGTCACCTTTACCCCGGACAACAACTTCTCAGGCGATGCCAGCTTTACCTATACCGTCACCGACGGTGAGCTTAGCTCACCCCCGCAAAGTGTTGTGGTGAAGGTGTCTGCCGATTTGCCGGTGGCTAATCCTGACACGGTGACGTTTGCCGAGGACACAAGCTTCAGCGGCAATGTGCTCACCAACGACAGAGATCCCAACGGCGATCAACTCACCGTGACGGAGTTCAGATTAGATGCTAACGGTGACGGCGTTCAGCAAGTCTTTAGCGCCGGGCAGAGCGTCAATATCTTGACGGACGACGGCAGTTTGCAAGTGAGCGTCTTGCTCAACTCAGACGGCACTTATACGGTCACGCCTGCTGCTAACTTCAACGGCACGCTTCCTGAGATCACCTACACCGTGACCGACGGCACCTATAAGGCCAGAGCGCCGCTCAACATCACGGTGACTCCGGTGAGCGACGCCCCAATCGCTGATGACAACGTGATCACCCTAGGTGAAGGTCAAACCAGCTCGCTTGAGTTGGTGGTTCCGCAAGACCCTGATAGCGCGCTTAGCCAAATCACCATCGTGGTTACTCAGCTTCCTTTCTTAGGTGCTGTCACCAAGGCAGACGGCACAGCGGTTGCTGTGGGCGATGAGCTAACGCCTGCTGAGTTGACCGGTCTGATTTATGCGGCGCCAGCTCAGTACGACGATACTAACCCTGGGGTATTTACTTATACGGTCACTGATCAGGACGGTTTGTCCGATGTCGGTTCGGTGGACATAACCATCAATCAAGTCAACCAAGCTCCTATTGCGCAGCCCGATGTTTTTGTCACTGACAGCAGCACGACACTGACCGCCAACGTGCTTGAGGACAATGGCAACGGAGCCGACACCGATCCTGAAGGTGACGCTTTGAGCGTGACCCAGTTCTTTGTTGACACTAACGCTAGCGGCACACCTGAAGCCTTCAGTGTGGGCACCACCGCGACGATACTGGATGATCAGGGCGAGCTGATTGGCACGCTTAGGATTAACACCGACGGCGCGCTGACTTTTGACCCGAACGTCGACTATGTTGGCGAAGTTCCTGCTGTCACTTATGAGTTGAGCGACGGCACCACAACCAGTACCGCCAGCGTCAGCATCACTACGACGCCGAGCGCGCCGATCGCGGTCAACGACGTCTTTAGTGCAGCAGAGGATACAACGATCACTGCCAACGTGATCACTGGCACAAGCGGCGTCGATACCGATCCCAACAACGATGTACTTAGCATCAAGTCCTTTACGGTCGCTGGTGACAGCACGGTTTATGTGCCAGGCAGCACGGTAGATGTGCTCGCTGCTGGAGTGAAAACCGGAGAGCTCACGCTGCTTGCAGACGGGTCGCTCAGCTTCGTGCCAGAGCCCAACTTCAACGGCGCGGTTCCACTAATTGAGTATGTGGTTCAGGATCCCAGCGGCAATACCGATCCCGCTCAGGTTAACTTAAGCATCACGGCGGTCAATGACGCTCCCATCGCCAATCCAGACAGTTTGCAGACAGGCTTTGGCGAAGCAATCACCTTTGACCCCAGACTCAACGATAGTGATCCTGACAACGTCGCGAACGATCTTGATATCACTCAGCTTGAACTGGTTGATCCGGCGCAGGGCACTCTGACACTAAACAGCGATGGCACCGTGACATTTGTCCCAGCAGATAACTTCTCAGGTCCGGTTGCGATCAACTACAGCGTGACGGATCCTGCGGGTCTCACCAGCAACCAAGCTTTGATCATGCTCACCGTGCGCCCGCAAGGCGATTTCCCGCCTGTGGCAGCGCCCAACACCAACTCAGGTTTAGAAGACACTCCGATCACAGGAAATGTCATCTCTGATCCGAGCCCAACAGGTGAGGTGGATTCAGACCCCAATCAGGGCGATACGCCAACCATAGCCAGCTTCAGTGTGGCCGGAGTGGCAGGGACTTTTAGCGCCGGTGATACCGCCGGTATCGATGGTGTCGGTACGATCACCATCGCCTTAGATGGCGCTTACACCTTTACCCCGGCGCTCAACTTCAACGGATCAGTGCCAGAAATTAGCTACACCATCACCGATAGCTCAAGCTTAACCAGCAGCGCGGCGCTGAGCCTCAGTGTCACGCCGGTGAACGATGCGCCGGTCGCTCAAGAACAAAGAGCCGATACTGCTACAGCTCAGCCAGTCACCATTGATTTGTTAGAGGGCGCGGTTGATCCAGATTTGGGCGACGTACTTTCGCTGAACTCAGTTAACGCTCAAGTCGTTGCGGCGGGTGACACCGTGGCGCTCAGTGACGGCGAGTTGCTCATAGGCGATGACGGCACCGCGGTGTTCACTCCAAACAGCACCTTCACCGGTAACTTGAGTTTTGAGTTTACGGTTAAAGACCAAACAGGCGCTGTTTCTGCCCCGCAGACTGCCCTGATAAATGTCAACGACAATGCCCCAAGTGCGCTCAACGACACCGTCACGGTGAACGAAGACTCTGCTGCCACCGGAAGTGTCTTAACAAACGACTCAGACCCAGACGCTGCGCCTAATCCGCTGACCGTGACTGAGTTTATGGTTGACGCGGACGCTGACGGTGTCGATGAAACTTATGCCCCCGGCACGCTGGTTAGTCTGTTAGATGCCAATCAAAACTTAATCGGTACGGCGGTGATCAACACAGACGGCACTTATACCGTCACTCCGGCGGAGAATTATGCGGGTGAGTTGCCGGTCATCAGCTACCGCATCACCGATGGGACTTACATCACCGGCGCGGTGCTGGACGTCACCATCACTCCGGTGGATGATGCTCCGGTTGCCGACGATAACGCGGTTATCGTAAACGAAGGTTCGTTTGTTTCCCTGGGATTGGCAGCACCAACCGATGTTGATACACCGATTGAGCAAATCACCATCACCGTCACTCGTTTGCCAGACGCCGGTGAAATTCAGCTGGCCGATGGCACCCCGGTCACACTCGGTTTGCTGCTGAGCGCTGATCAGCTGGAGGGGTTGCAGTACCTTGCGCCTAACGTTGATCAGGTGACCATGCCAACTCAGTTTTCTTATCGGGTTGAAGACAACACCGGACTGCGTGATATAGGCACAGTGACATTTACGGTTAATCCGGTCAAAGAACCTGTGATTGATTTCCCTGGCCCAGTGGATGCAGGAGCAGGCGTCGCAGATGTGGCTGTGGCAGAAGACGGCACAGTGAGCGGTACTTTCTCGATATCTGCTGAAGGCGGGATCGCTTCGCTGACAGTAGGTTCAGAGACGCTGACGATTGATCAGCTAAATGCCCTCGCACAAACCCCAGTCAGGGTTCAGGGATCAGACGGAGAGTTGATCTTGACCGGTTTTGCTAGCGCAATCGGAGCGGTAAGCTTCACCTATGATCCGACGGGCACGGCAACTGACCACAGTCAGGGAGACTTTTCTGTCGTTGATAACCTGCAAGTGACCTTGGTTGATCTGGTCGGTAACGAAGTTAGCGACAGTTTTGATCTGCTGATCACCGACACCGCACCCATTGCAGTCGCTGACACCATCGACTTAACTGAAGATGACCAGCCTGCTACTGGCAACGTCATCACAGGGGATGAAGCTGACACCCTAGGCGCAGATGAAGCAGAAGTCACTGGTGTGGTGTTTGGCAGCAGCACAACCAATGTCACCGATGGCACTGGTCTAGATACCGCCATCGAAGGTACTTACGGCACCTTAATCCTAAGCTCAGATGGTTCTTACACCTACACCACAAACGCCTTTGCTCAAAGCTTGGCAGATGGCGAAACCGGCAGCGATGTGTTCAGCTACACCCTAACCGACGCAGATGGCGACTCATCCACCACCACCATCACGGTGAGTGTGGCCGGTCAAAATGAAGGCCGCCCAGAGGTTGTCTTCACTGCTGGCGGCAACAACCCAAGTGTGGTGGAAGATCAAACCACCACCGGCGTCATTAGCCTCACCGCTGACAATGGCATTGCCAGCATCACCATTGAAGGCAGGGTAGTCACTGAAGCTGAGCTGCTTAACTTGGCAAGCGTGCCAGTTGAAATCACCACCGGTGAAGGGCTGATTATCCTAACCAGCTATGCACCCACCACTGATCCACAAACCGGTGCGACCACAGCGACCTTAAGCTATAGCTATGATCCAGCAGGCGAAGCCAAAGACCACAGTCTCACCGATGGCTTGATTGTCCCTGATGACATCAACATCACCCTAACTGACAAAGCTGGCCTTGATGCAACCGTCACTGGCACCATTAACATCACCGACACCGCGCCCATCGCAGTCGCTGACACCATCGAGTTAACTGAAGATGCAGCGCCTGCTACCGGCAACGTGATCACAGGGGATGAGGCTGACACCTTGGGCGCAGATGACACCCAAGTGACTGGCGTGGTGTTTGGCGGCAGCACGGCAAATGTCACTGATGGCAGCGGTGTTGATACCGCCATCGAAGGTACTTACGGAACCTTAATCCTAAGCTCAGATGGTTCTTACACCTATACTTCAAACACCTTTGCTCAAAGCTTGGCAGAGGGTGACACCGGCACAGATGTGTTCAGCTACACCCTAACCGACGCAGACGGGGACTCATCCACCACCACCATCACCGTGAGTGTGACGGGTCAAAATGACGCGCCAATCGCGGTCAGCGACACCTATGAAACCAACGACGGCACCGCGGTTACGCTGAACCCACTGCTTGGCGACAGCGATCCAGATGGCAATCCACTGACATTGGTCTCGATCAACTCGGTTCTACTGACCCCGGGCGTTGCCCAGTCGATCGCTGTGCCGAACGGGTCTGTGAACATCAACACCTCTGGTGAGATCAGCTTTACGCCAGAACCCGCTTTCTCAGGTCAAACCAGCTTTAGCTATACGATCAGCGACGGCGAGCTGACGGCGACTGCGAATCAAGTGATAAATGTCATCCTTAGTGAAACCGCTCCTGAGACCAGAAGCGTCGCGCCAGTGGTTGTCAGTGAGGAAGGCTTACCAAATGGCGGTATCGATGCCTTTGGTGTTGGCGGAGATGCCACTGACTCAAGCGCAGCTGTCGGTGTGATATCGATCTTCGATCAAGATGCTGATCTGACGCCTGCCAATGTCACCTTCACGCTTGAAGGGCCAACCGACATAACCGTGGGCGGAGCGTCTGTTAGCTTTGCAGTTGATCCAGCGGACTCAGGCACCCTGATTGGCACCTTGGCAGATGGCACCGTCGTCATGAGCCTGTCGGTAGATGCCAGCAGCTTAAGTGAGGTCGCTGGTAGCCCGGGTGATTACACGGTTAATTACAACGTGGATTTACTCTCGCCAATCGATCACCCTGACACCAGTGGTGAAGATCGTTTAGATATCGAGTTCTCTTTGACCATCACAGATCCTCAGAACTTGACCAGTGCGCCAGTTCCCTTGATTGTCACTGTCGAGGATGATGCTCCGTTTGTTCAGTCAGGTTCAGAGCAGATCGTGATCGGACCCAACGACGTCAATCTGATGTTGATCGTCGATGTCTCTGACAGCATGAACGAGGCTGCCGATCCTAACAATCTGGCGCTGGGCACACGCCTTGATCTGACCAAAGCAGCGATCAACGATCTGATCAACTCTTACGATGGTTTCGGATCCATCCGTGTTCAGCTGATCACCTTTAGTGACGGCGCGCAGTCCATGGGCACTTGGATGACGGCAGATGAGGCGCTGGTTGCCGTCAATGTCTTGGAAGCTAACGGAGGCACCAACTACGATGCTGCGCTTGGCACCGCCATCGAGGCATTTGGCCAACCGGGTAAAACACCCGGCGCCACCAACGTGTCTTACTTTTTGACTGATGGTTTGCCAAGTTATGGTCAGGGCGATACAGCAAACGCGGGCAATCGGACAAATGTCCTCAATGGGCCAACTCTCTATGGGGATGGAGATCCAGAGAATGCCACCAACGATATCGATGAGGGTATCCAGTCTGGTGAGGAGGCGCTGTGGCGCGACTTCTTAGAAGCAAACAACATGCTTTCACTTTCCATTGGCATCGGATCAGGCTTAGGTGCTAACGAGCCAGCACTCGATCCAATCGCTTATGACGGTCGCACTTCCACTGAAACCAATGGCGATATTATCGAGGCAGCAGACGGTTTATCACCTTTCTTGCTGGCCACGATCAAATTGCCTGAAGCCCAAGAAAGCCTACTTAACGGCGGTAACTCAAACGGCGGCTTTGGAGCTGATGGTGGTTTTGTGGTTGAGATCACAGTAGATCAGACAGCCTATCGCTACGATGTTCAGGCCAACACCCTCACCGTGACAGGACCCAATACTGACTTTAGTTTTGATTCAGCAACGTCCTCGGTGACGCTCAGAACCGAGCAAGACGGGATCATCGTGTTGAATTTTGACACTGGCGTCTACAGCTACACGCCCACGGTCGGTCTCGGATCTTACCCAGAGTCGATTGGATTTGTGGTCAGTGACCAAGACGGAGATCAAACCGTGGGCCGCCAAGATATCGATATCTTGAGACTTGAGGCGCGGGCTGATCGGATCATCACTAACGACACGGCTGCTGACTTTAGTGTCAACAAATCCGTGCTTTATGCGAACGATACGATCACTGCCGACTCAACGGCGGACTTTGGCGGAGCCACAGGTGGAGCTCTAAATTCAGCAGGCGATCCACTGATCTTTACCCGGACGCCAGATCCCGTGAAGGATGGCTCAGCCCTGATCACCGTGGAAACCCAAAGCGCTGCTGACAACGTCGGTGGAAACGATCTAAACGGGACGCGTGCAACTTCTCAAGTGATCAGTCGAGACTCCTTTGGAACCACCGGAGACGTCAATGCCCCTATCGGTGGGGGCAATGTCAGAATCGACGGCTTCCTAAGAGATCAGATCAACTTTGATAAGGACTACTACCGGGTAAGTTTGAGCGCAGGTGAGGTGTTTAGGGCTGACATAGACAACGGCATCGGCGGGGCGGAGAGCACCAATACGATCCTCAGACTTCGTGACGCCAGTGGCAACATCTTGGTTGAGGTGGACGATAGCAAAAACTTAGATCCAGGTTCTAGCAGTGTTCAGGATGCAAGCCTGAGCTACACCGTTGGCACAACCGCTGATTACTATGTTGAAGTCACCAACTTCAACAGTACCCAAGCCAACTCAGTTGCCGACGATGGTGATTACCAACTGTGGCTGAACATCAACAACCAAAGCCAGCAAAGTGGTTTCACTTACACTCTCACCGAAGACGGTACGGTTGACTCAGCGGTCGTCACCATCGATACCCGCGACGGTAACACCGTCACGGGCGGGGTAAGTGACGAGGTTCTGGTTGGTCGCGACGGCTTTGCTGACACCTTGGTCGGCGGAGCGGGTGATGACGTGCTTTACG